>ENA-OQIL01000075-OQIL01000075.1-human-gut-metagenome-genome-assembly--contig:-NODE-75-length-49115-cov-10.312240_pt1 | contig 49115 bp, 42 predicted proteins | sample MGYA00242583_ERZ504748 | MGnify/ENA primary metagenome ERZ504748 (study PRJEB26092, sample SAMD00036191) | human gut metagenome | host: Homo sapiens | study: EMG produced TPA metagenomics assembly of...
CTTGTCGCCGTTCTCCTTCAGCATCTTCTCGGTCTGGAACACCATCTGGTCGGCACCGTTGCGGATATCGACCTCTTCACGCTTCTTCTTATCGTCGGCAGCAAACTGCTCAGCTTCCTTCACAGCCTTGTCGATGTCCTCCTTGGACATGTTGGTGGAAGCAGTGATGGTGATGTTCTGCTCCTTGCCGGTGCCCAGATCCTTTGCGCTGACCTTCACGATGCCGTTGGCGTCGATATCGAAGGTGACTTCGATCTGAGGCACACCACGGGGAGCCGGAGCGATGCCATCCAGGTGGAACACACCCAGGCTCTTGTTGTCGCGGGCAAACTCACGCTCGCCCTGCAGCACGTTGACCTCAACAGAGGGCTGGTTGTCGGCTGCGGTGGAGAACACCTGGCTCTTGTGGGTGGGGATGGTGGTGTTGCGGTCGATGATCTTGGTGCACACGCCGCCCAGAGTCTCAATGCCCAGGCTCAGCGGGGTGACATCCAGCAGCAGCAGGCCCTTGACATCGCCCTGCAGCACGCCGCCCTGGATAGCAGCACCCACGGCCACGCACTCATCGGGGTTGATGCCCTTGAAGGGCTCGCAGTTCAGTTCCTTCTTGACGGCATCGTAGACAGCGGGGATACGGGTGGAGCCGCCGACCATCAGGACCTTCTTCAGGTCAGAGGGACGCAGGCCTGCATCCTGCAGAGCCTTGCGGACGGGGCCCATGGTACGGTCGACCAGATCTGCGGTCAGCTCGTTGAACTTTGCGCGGGTCAGGGTCATATCCAGATGCTTGGGGCCGGTAGCGTCGGCAGTGATGAAGGGCAGGTTGATCTGGCTGCTCATCGCGCTGGACAGCTCGATCTTTGCCTTCTCGGCAGCTTCCTTCAGGCGCTGTGCAGCCATCTTGTCCTTGCGCAGGTCGATGCCGTTCTCGGTCTGGAAGGCGTCTGCCATCCAGTCGATGATGCGCTGGTCAAAATCATCGCCGCCCAGGTGGGTATCACCGTTGGTGGCCAGGACCTCGGTCACGCCGTCGCCCATCTCAATGATGGATACATCGAATGTACCGCCGCCCAGGTCGTAGACCATGATCTTCTGGTCCTCTTCCTTATCAATGCCGTATGCCAGAGAGCGGCAGTGGGCTCGTTGATGATACGGCGGACGTTCAGGCCTGCGATGGTGCCGGCGTCCTTGGTGGCCTGACGCTGGCTGTCGTTGAAGTAGGCAGGCACGGTGATGACGGCCTCGGTGACGGGCTCGCCCAGGTAAGCCTCGGCGTCAGCCTTCAGCTTCTGCAGGATCATAGCGCTGACCTGCTGGGGAGTGTACTCCTTGCCGTTCAGGGTCACCTTGTGGTCGGTGCCCATGTAACGCTTGATGGAAGCCACGGTGTTTTCGGGGTTGGTGATGGCCTGACGCTTTGCGACCTGGCCGACCAGACGGTCGCCGGTCTTGGTAAAGCCGACCACAGACGGGGTGGTGCGTGCACCCTCAGAGTTTGCGATGACAACGGGCTCGCCGCCCTCCATGACAGCCACGCAGCTGTTGGTAGTACCAAGGTCGATACCAATGATCTTACTCATAATGAAAACTCCTCTCGAAAGAACAAATCTTGTTTATATGATGCTCAAGTTTTTGCTTAGCGGATGGTATATTCAAAACTCCCTTGCGGAAGTTCAGGCGTTGTTATTCGGCCACCACAACGGTCGCATGGCGGACGATCTTGTCGCCCAGCTTGTAACCCTTCTGGTAGACGGTGACCACCGTGCCGCTCTCCTGCCCGTCCGGGGCGGGGATCTGCTGCACGGCGTTCATGAAGTTGGGGTCAAAGGGCTTGCCCAGCGCTTCGATCTCCTCCACATGGAGGGCTTCCAGCGCCTTGGCGGCTTTGTCCAGCGTCATGACCACACCCTTCTTGTAGTTCTCGTCGGTGGTAGGAGCGTTGGCCGCCATATCCAGCGTGTCGAGAATGGGGATGATCTGATTCACGGCAAAGGAAATGCCGTCGTTGAACTTCTGGTCGGCTTCGCGGGTGGAGCGCTTGCGGTAGTTGTCGTACTCGGCAGCCATGCGCAGCAGCTGTTCCTTGGCCTGTGCGGCGTTCTGCTCGGCCGCGTCCAGCTTAGCCTTGACGGCTTCCATCTCGCGGGCCTTCTTGTTGAACCAGCCGCCGTCCTTTTTCTTGTCGTCCTTCGGGTCGGCAGCTTCTTCTGCGGCGGGCTCCTGTGCGGGAGCTGCCTGCTCTGCCGTTACCTCCGGCGCGGCGGCGGGCTGCTGCTCCGCTTCCGCAGCGGGAGCAGTCTTTTTGGTTTCTTCGCTCATTCCAGATCCTCCTTATAGATCACAGTCCGCCGGGGTGCGGCAGCCTGCGGGGTGTCTTTTCGTTTGCCGCTCATGCCCTCGCCCAGCTGGTCTGCAAAGTAATGCAGCAGCGGCATCAGCTTCTGGAAGGGCATCCGGGTGGGGCCGATCAGGGCAATGGAGCCCCACAGGCCTCCGCCCACCAGATACCGGTCGCTCACGATGCACATGCCGGGGATCTGCGGCTCCAGATCCTCGCCCAGCAGCACGCTCTCATTGCGGTCTGCGGGGGGTGCGATGAGGCCAGCGGCCTGTTCCTCGTCGTTCAGCAGGGTGAGGATGTCGCCCACCTTGCCGTCCAGCTGCGGCCAGTCCAGCAGGTGCTGCTCGCCGCCCAGAAAGACGTGGGGTTTGACCGAGTCCTGCAGGATGGCGGCGGCGGCGCTGATGACGGGCACCAGTTCCGGGTCGATCTGACTGCACAGCTCGGCCAGCATCCGGCCGGACAGATCCACCGGCGCCACAAAGGTCAGGCTGTGGTTCAGCAGTGCGGCCAGGGCAGCGGCTTTCTCACGGGAGAGGCCGCTGCGCACCCGCGCCACCCGGGTGCGGACGTAACCGGCGGTGGTCACCGCCAGCACAGCGGCTGCGCTGCGGCCCACCTGCACCACCTCGTAATGGGCGATGCACAGGTCCTCGGCGCAGGGGGTGCTGACCGCGGCGGTACAGCCGCTGATGGCGGCCAGCGCTCTGGCGGCACCCTGTGCCAGCTTTTCCGGTTCATGATCCAGGCTGGCGAACACGGCATCCACCCGGGCGCGGGTCACGCGGTCCAGCGGCTGATCGTCCGTCAGCAGGTTGTCGAGATAATAACGGTAGCCCTTGGCGCTGGGCACGCGGCCCGCACTGGTGTGGGGCTGTTCCAGCAGGCCCAGCTTTGTCAGCGCCGCCATTTCATTGCGAAGGGTGGCGCTGGACACAGCCATGTCAAAGTAGTTGGCCAGCACACTGCTGCCCACGGGCTCACCTTCGAGACCATACAGCGCCACGATCGCCTGCAAAACGCGTTGTTTGCGTGCATCCATCGTCATAGCGCCTGCCTCCTTTTTGCTTGGCTTTTCTTGTTTAGCACTCCTTGTTCCTGAGTGCTAAGACCATTATAGCCAATTTTCCGGTGCTGTCAAGGGCTTTGCAAAAATGTTTTGAAAGATTCATAATTCTGTCATAAACCCAGCAAAACTCCCCCAGTCATCGCTGCCGCGATGCCAGCCCCCAAGGGAGGAGCTTCCGCCGCAGGCGACTGAGGGAGTTTTCGTTTTCTTTTACTCTTCCATCTGCTTTGCCAGAAAGGCCGCCGCCACGCTCACGGCTTTACACTGGGCTTCGTCCGGCGTGGCGGTGCGGTCCTCGGTCAGCAGCCCCACCGCACCGGCCACGTCCCCCGCCGCGATGATAGGCACCGCGCACAGCAGCACCCGGGCGGCCCCTTCGCAGGGCATCAGGGCCCGGTCCGGCTCGCCCTCGTTCCGGTAGGGGCGGCGGGCGTCTATGAGCTTTTCCAGCGGCTGGCTGATGCTGCGGTCGGCCAGTTCCCGCCGGCCTGCCCCGCTCACGGCCAGAATGTGGTCCCGGTCGGCCACAAAGGCGGTGAGGGCAAAGCTCTTGTTGAGCACCTCGGTGTACTGGGCGGCTACGGTGCTCATCTCCCCGATGGGCGAATACTTTTTGAAGATCACTTCCCCGTCCCCGGTGGTAAAGATCTCCAGTGGGTCCCCGCGCCGGATGCGCTGGGTGCGGCGGATCTCCTTGGGGATGACCACCCGGCCCAGTTCATCAATGCGGCGGACGATTCCGGTTGCTTTCATGCGGTGTTTCCTCCCTGTTTCCGGTTCTGCTTGCAATTGGCTGTGTCCATAGTATTTGTCAGCCAAGGGAATTTATACCTGCCATGCACGGTGTAAAAATCCCGCCGGGCGCGCTCCGTTTTTCTTTGCCCCTTCATTGTGTTTTGGGCGGGCTTCTGCTACAATAAACACAAATCCAACCACGAAAGGCAGGTGCCGGCATGGCACACATCCTCATTCTGGGCGGCGGGGCCGCCGGGCTGGCGGCCGCTCTGGCTGCCGCGCAGACAGACCCCACAGCCCGCGTCACGGTGCTGGAGCGCAGCCCCCGCCCGGGCAAAAAGCTGCTGGCCACCGGCAACGGCCGCTGCAACCTCGACAACGAGGGCATCACGCCGGAAAGCTACTCTTCTGCTGACCGCGCCGCGCTGGACGCGCTGCTGCGCACGGTGAACGCCGCCGACCCACTGGGCTGGTTCCGTGCGCTGGGCCTTTACACCCGCACCGATGAGACCGGCCGGGTATACCCCTACTCCAATCAGGCCGCCGACGTGCTGGCCCTGCTGGAGCATCATCTGGCCCGCTGCGGCGTAGAGGTGCGTACCGGCTGCACCGTGCAGACCCTGAGCCAGAACCGGGGCGGCTATGTGGTGCTGTTCTCCAACGCGGACGGTGCCGACGAGAGCTTACGGGCCGATGCCGTGGTCTGTGCCATGGGCGGCAGTGCCGGGCCGCAGTTCGGCACCGACGGCTTCGGCCCCCGGTTCGCCGCCCAGTGCGGCGGTGCACTGGCCCCGCTGTACCCCTGCCTGACCGCTTTGCAGTGTGCAAAGCCGGACAAGCGTCTGGCCGGCATCCGGGCCAAGGCCCACGCCGCCCTGTACAACGGCAGCACCCTGCTGGCAGATTACCGGGGCGAGGTGCAGTTCACCGACTACGGCCTGTCCGGCATCTGCATCATGGACCTGACCCGCCACCTGACCCCGGCGGTGAAAAACCCTGCCGTGGAGCTGGACCTCTTCCCGGACGTTGCCGAGGACGCACTTTCCGCGCTGTTCGCCGCCCGCGTACCCCTGCTGCCGGGCGATACGGCGGCAGACTTCTGGCTGGGCCTGCTGAACGCCAAGTTGGGCCGTGCCCTGTGGCAGGCCGCCGGCCTGCCGGACGCCGATGTGCACCGGCTCTCCGCCGCCCAGTGGCAGAAGCTGGCCCACACCGCCAAACACTGGCGGTTCGACGGCCTGACCCCCTGCGGCTGGAAGCAGGCGCAGGTCACCGGCGGCGGCCTTGCCCTCACCGAGCTGGAACCGGATTTCCAGTTCAAGGGCTGTCCCGGCCTTTACTTTGTGGGCGAAACGCTGGACTGCGTGGGCCGCTGCGGCGGCTTCAACCTGCACTGGGCCTTTGGCAGCGGCCTTGCCGCCGGGCGCAGTGCGGCAAAACCGCGCCGGGCTGTACCGTCCCAGAAGCCTCCCCGCAAAAAGAAACATTGACAAAAAAAGCCGGGCCGTTCCACGATGCGTGGAACAGCCCGGCCGCGTTTTATCCGGTCTTACTGGCCGCGCTGCGCCGCTTCCTCGGCGGCCGCTTCGGCTTCTTCCTGTTTCTGGTACTCCTCAAAGGCCGACCACATGGGCTCGATATCCAGCCCCTTCACCCGGCGGTCCAGATAGTTTTTCGTGATGGCCACCACCGTACCGGACAGTGCCAGCACGCCGATGAGGTTCGGGATCATCATCAGGCCGTTGAAGGTATCGGACAGATCCCAGGCAAGGCCCAGCTTCATGGTGGAGCCCACCACGGTCATGCCCACGAACACCACTTTATAGATGCGGCTGCCCGTGGTGCCGAACAGGTACTCCACCGCTTTCGTGCCATAGTGGCTCCAGCCCAGCGTGGTGGAGTAGGCAAACAGCAGGATGGAAATGGCGATGAACTTGGGGCCAAAGCTGCCAAAGGCAGCGGTGAAGGCCTGCCCCACCAAGGCGTTGTCCTGCACGTTGGCCAGCACCGCGCCGCTCTGCAGGTCCACCACGCCGGTGGTCAGGATGACCAGGGCGGTGAGGGTGCACACCACGATGGTATCGGCAAACACCTCAAACACACCCCACATGCCCTGATGCACCGGCTCCTTGACGTTGGAAGCCGAATTGACCATGACCGCCGAGCCAAGGCCCGCCTCATTGGAGAAGGCACCGCGCTTGAAGCCCCAGGTGATGGTCTGGCTGATGCCGTAGCCCAGCGCACCGCCGCCGGCAGCCTGCAGGTTGAAGGCGCCCTTGAAAATGGCCCCGAAGGCTGCCGGGATGTTGCCTGCGTGCATCGCCACGATGACCAGGGCACCGATGATATAGAACACTGCCATGAGCGGCACCAGCTTTTCGGTGACCGCCGCCACACGCTTCAGGCCGCCGATGACGATGAGCGCCGTGACCACCATGAGGGCCAGACCGGTGACGATGGTGGGCACCCCGAAGGCAGCGTTCATATTGCCGGCAATGGAGTTGAGCTGGCTCATGTTGCCGATGCCGAAGGACGCCAGAATGCAGAAGCAGGCAAACAGCACGGCCAGCACCTTGCCCAGCTGCTTGCAGCCCTTCTTTGCGCCCAGACCGTCGGTGAGGTAGTACATGGCACCGCCGCTCCACTCGCCTTTTTCATTTTTGCGGCGGTAGTACACACCCAGCACGTTCTCCGAAAAGCTGGTCATCATGCCCAGCAACGCCATGACCCACATCCAGAAGATGGCACCCGGCCCGCCGGAGACGATGGCCGTGGCCACGCCCACGATGTTGCCGGTGCCGATGGTGCCCGCCAGCGCTGTACACATGCTCTGGAACTGGCTGATGGCCATGTCCTCCTTGCTGGTGTGGGCGGTGACGTCCTTGTTGGTAAAGATGGCTCCGATGGTGTGCCGGAGCCAGTAGCCCATTTTGCGGAACTGGAAAAATCCGGTGCGCACCGACATGATCAGTCCGGTGCCGAACAGCAGCGCCAGACCCGCCGGGCCCCAGACCACTCCGTTCACTGCATTGTTGATCTGCGTGATCCATTCCAGCATGGTAGATTTCCCCCTCTTACACAAAACAAAAAAGCAGACAGAACCCACCAAAGGCTCTGTCTGCAAAATTCAGGCGCATTCATTTTCCGCTGCCGGGCACGCCGCATTCCCGGCGGTGCCCTTGTGCGTATCAGACGATGGCTCTGTCCTTTTGCCTGAGAGATACAGCCGCCTTTCCCTGCGGCCTTACACCTTCGGCACCCGCTGCTGCGGGCTTCTCCAGAGTGCAGGGCAATGCTTCCCCGCACGTCTTTCCAGTTCTTTCTCCGTGCACAGCTGTGCACGACAGAAAGACTATACCATATTTTGCCCCCATGTGCAAGCTCTTTTTCCATCTTATGCCGCACGCACCGCCAGAATGCAAAGCAGAACGGCCGGAACCGGCCTGCAGGCCAAAAACACCACCGCCCCCGGCCGCCGGGGGATAGGGTCCGGCAGACGGGGGCGGCAGTGCTTGTATCAGGGAAGAGAGATGGCTTAGTTGGTTTCGCCCTTGGGCAGCAGCCCGGCACGCTCCAGTGCCGGGCGCAGGGCCAGGTACAGCACCACCACGCACACGGTGGAGGCCACGCTGTTCACAAAGGTGACGCCGCCTGCGATCTTGGTCAGGGCCTGTGCCACGGTGTATTCCTGGCCAAAGATGTACACATTGCGGAAGTAGCCCAGGAACGGGTCCGTAAACACGTTCAGCAGCAGGCCGGAGGCCGCGGCCACGATCACCTTGACGAGGTAACCGCTGCTGTGCTTGTCCAGCTCCCGCAGCTTGAAGGCCTTATGGGCCACCGCGCCGCAGGTGATGCCGATGATGAACTTGAGCACAAAGGTTGTGATGGCGTAGCCCGGGTCACCGGCCAGGATGTCGGCCAGAGCCAGACCGATGGCACCGGCCAGACCGCCGGACACACCGTCCAGCAGCAGGGCGGTCAGGGCCGTGAAGGTGTTGCCCAGATGGAACGAGGAGCCGCCGTAGAACGGCACCCGGAAAAACAGGTAGGCCACCAGGCTCAGCGCGGCCATGACGCCGGTAAGGGCCAGTTCCTTGGTGGTGAAGGTGCGCTTGTACAGCACACTGCCAAACACGATGGCAACGACAACGACTGCCAGCAGCAGCCACATTGCAGTAGTAGACATGATTGCTTTCCCTCCAAATTTCAACATCGCCGGACTTTTCCGTTTCAAAGCCCCACCGGGGCTTTGATCGCTCACGCAGCCGCTTACCCACCATCCTACTTGACATTTGGGTGTCCGGCGGGTATGCTCCTATTATACGCGGAACTGACCTCATGAAAATACCCAGAATAAAGTTTTTTTATGGGGCCAGTTTGGCATTCTGCAAAAAGAGGAGGACACGATCATGGTCCATTTGACCACCGCACTGGAGCCGGGCTCCGGGGTGCCGCTGTACGAACAGCTGTACCGCAGTCTGGCCGGAGAGATGCGCACCGGGGCCCTGCCCGCCGGCACCCGGATGCCCGGCAAGCGGCGGCTGGCGGCGGAACTGTCTGTCTCGGTAAACACGGTGGACACCGCCTACCAGATGCTGGCTGCCGAGGGCTACCTTGCCGCCCGGGAACGCAGCGGCTTTTATGTACAGGAATATCTGGCGCTGCCGCAGGTCGGGCCGGATGCACGGGACCCGTCGCCCGCCCCGGCCGTGCCGGAGCCCGCCGCGCCGGAACCGCCGGTGCGGTACGACCTGTCCACCCGGGGCGTGGACCCGGGGCTGTTTCCCTTCCGCACCTGGGCGCGGCTGCAGAAGGAACTGCTGTACTCCTCCCCGGAGCTGCTGACCAACGGCGACGCCCAGGGTGACCTTGCCCTGCGGCAGGCGCTGGCGGATTATCTGGCCGAATACCGCGGCGTGCAGTGCGGTGCCCATCAGGTGGTGGTGGGTGCCGGTCTGGAATATCTGCTGGGCCTGCTGGCCCCGCTGCTGCACGGCACCGCCGCCGTGGAGACCCCCGGCTACCCCCGCGCTTTGCAGGTGCTGGAAAACACCGGCATGCGCTGCTGCTGCCTGCCCGTGGACGAGGGCGGCCTTTCGCTGGATGCACTGGACCGCTCCGGGGCCGCCGTGTGTTACGTTACCCCCAGTCACCAGTTCCCCACCGGCGTCACCATGCCGGCCGGCCGCCGGGCCGAGCTGCTGCACTGGGCCGCCCGCCGCCCCGGCCAGCGCTACATCATCGAGGACGACTACGACTCCGAGTTCCGCTTTGACACCCGCCCCCTGCCCAGCCTGCAGGGCATGGCCGGAGCCGACGGCCCGGTGGTGTACCTGTCCACCTGTTCCCGCAGCCTTGCGCCTGGCATCCGCATTGCCTACATGGTGCTGCCGGAACACCTGCTGCCTGCCTGGCACGCCAAATACCGGCTGTATTCCGGCACCGTGAGCCGCTTTGAGCAGCAGACGCTGGCCCGCTTCATCACCGGAGGCTATTTCACCCGGCATCTGGCCCGGGAGCGGGTTGCCTACAAGGCCCGCCGCGACGCTCTGACTGCTGCCCTGAACGCTGCCTTTGCCCCTGGCGAACTCACCCTCACCGGCCTGCACACCGGCCTGCATCTGCTGGCACACCTGCGCAATGCCCCGCCGGATGCAGCCCTGCACGCGGCAGCAAGGGCGCAGGGGGTGCGGCTGAGCCTGCTCAGCGACTACGACCTGACCGGCAGCGGCAGCACCGCCCCCGGCACCTTTGTGCTGGGTTACGGCTCGCTGGCGGATGACGCCTGCCCATCGGTGGGCGAAACGTTGAAAAAAGCTCTGCACCGCCGCAAGGGACTCCTCGTTGAGGGTGTAACGCCCGGCCTGCTCGTCGCCCGGCAGGACCTGCGTCTCGATCTGCGCTTCGTTGTTGGCCAGAAATTCCAGCGTACGGTCCAGTGTGTCGAGGTCCAGTGCGGTCAGGTCGGTCAGCAGCGAAGCGCTCACTGACCGCAGCGCCTGCGGCAGGGCCCCGGGCAGCAGGTCGAGATTCTGGCGGAAAAAGGCATCCCACACCGCGCCCCGCGCCGCGGCCCGGTGGGCCTGCGGCACAACGGCATCCGCGTCCATTCCGGTCAGAAAGCCGTGGGCTTCTGCCGCCGAAAGTCCCTGCACCCGGCTGTCGCGGCCATAGCGGGCCAGCTCCCCGGCGGTCATCGCCCCGGAAAAGCCCACCCGCACCGGCCCGTACCGGGCCGTGATGCGCTCCAGTACGGCCTCCGACAATGCCAGGTACCGGGTATCTTCCGGCAGGGGCAGGCACTCCATCAGTGCCTGTCGGCAGCGGGCCGGCCCCGCCGCCGTGTAGCAGTCGGCCAGCGCCGCGTCCTCGTCCGCAAAGGTCACCTGCAGCCCGGCGGGCACCGCCAGCAGATGCACACCGTTCTGGCTGGCATTCAGGTAGGCCAGCACAAAGCCCGGCTGCTCCCCCGCCGTGCACACCAGCACGGTCAGGCGGTCGCGCTCCCGCGGGAGCTGTACCGCCACGCCCTGCTGGCTCCGGGCCGCCTGCCGCAGCTGGCGGCTGAGCTGCTGCCGACTGAGCAGCACGGTACCGCCCACCAGCGGCACCAGCACCAGAAGCGCCGCCCCCAGTGCCGCCCAGAAGGGGTTCCACCCCCGGTGCCGGTCGTGCTGTGCATGCATCCTGCTCCCCTGCCTTTCTGCAGGGAGTATGGGCCGCTGTGCCGCAATTATGCAGCATGCGGACTTTGCTCTTGTGTCCGGCCCGGTTTTGTGTTATGGTAAAAGATAGTTTTCATCCACTGCATCGAAAGGAGATCTCCCGTGGCAAACGCCGTTGAAACCCCCTCCCAAAACAATCTGATGACCGAGGGCAGCATCGTCAAGAGCCTGCTGCTGTTCGCCCTGCCGCTGATCTTCGGCAACCTGCTGCAGCAGCTGTACAACACCGCCGACAGCATCATCGTGGGCAACTTTGTCGGTGCGAACGCGCTGGCCGCCGTGGGCTCCAGCGGTTCCCCCATCTATCTGCTCATCGGCTTCAGCCAGGGCCTGGCCGTGGGCGCGGGCGTGGTGGTGTCGCAGTTCCTGGGGGCCAAGGACCACCGGGAAGCCCAGGAGGCCGTGCACACCTCGCTGGCCATCGCCGTGATCATGGGCCTGCTGCTCACTGTGGGCGGCATCGCCTGCGGCCGGGCCCTGCTGGTGGCCATGAATACTCCCGCCGAGGTGCTGGGGGATGCCGTGACCTACATCCGCATCTATTTTGGCGGCGTGCTGTTCAGTGTAGTGTACAACATGACTGCCGGCATCCTGAACGCCGCCGGAAACCCGCCGCTCCCTCATCTATCTGGCATGGGCCTCGGTGACCAACATCGTGCTGGATCTGGTGTTCATCGTGATCTTCCGCATGGGCGTGGCGGGGGCCGCCATCGCCACCGATATCAGCCAGCTGGTGTCCTGCGTGCTGAGCCTGCGGTTTCTGATAAAATCCACCGACGACTGCCGGGTGATCCCCCGCGAGATCCGCCTGCACAAAAAGATGGCCGCCCGCATCATCCGGGTGGGCCTGCCCACCGGCATCCAGAACATGGTCATCTCCTTTTCCAACGTGCTGGTGCAGGCCAGCGTGAACAGCTACGGTGCCGCCGCCATGGCCGGGTTTGCCGCCTACATGAAGATCGACGGCTTCAACATCCTGCCGGTGAGCAGCATCAGCATGGCCGCCACCACCTTTGTGGGCCAGAACTACGGCGCGGGCCGGCTGGACCGGGTCAAAAAAGGCACCTGGGTCACCCTGGCGGTGGGAGTGGTGTACACCCTGATCACCGGAACCTTACTGCTGCTGGGGCAAAACGCCATTCTGCATCTGTTTACCCAGGACGAGGCGGTGGTGACCTTTGGAGCCGCTGCCATGCGGTGGTTCTGCCCCTTCTATTTCCTGCTCAGCATCCTGCACGGGTTGGCCGGTGCGGTGCGCGGCACCGGAGCCAGCATTCCCCCCATGGTGGTACTGCTGGTGTCGCTGTGCCTGTTCCGCATCGTGTGGATCCAGTGGGTGCTGCCCCTCTTCTCCGGCATCGAAGGGGTGTTCATTCTCTACCCGGTGTCCTGGGCACTGGGTGCCGGGCTCATGATCCTCTACGCCTGGAAGGGCAAGTGGATGGAATATCACGCATGAAAAAAGCTCCCCTGACCACAGGTCAGGGGAGCTTTTTGGTCACAGCTTCTCAAACAGCAAGAACCGGAATGCGATGTCGGTGGTCAGCTCCGGCAGGGCGGCCAGACGGGCCGCACCGTCGCGGGGCGTTTTCCAGTAATAGGGGGTCATGGCGAACAGCGCTTCCAGCTGGTCGTGGGGCACCGTGATGGTGCCCTGTACTTCCCGCTCGCCGATGGCCCGGAAGCCCGGGTAGGCAACTTCCTGCACCGGGTTCTTGTAGGGCGTGTCATAGAGCACGGCCTTCATCTGGTAGAGGTGTTCCGCGCCGGGCACCACATAGATCATGCGTCCGCCGGGGCGCAATACCCGCTGGAACTCTTCCTGCGCAAAGGGCGAGAAGCAGTTCAGCAGCAGGTCGGCCCAGCCGGTGCGCACCGGCTGGCTGAAGCTGGAGGCCACCGCGTACCGGGCGGCAGGCAGTGCTTTGGCGGCCAGACGCACGGCAGGCTTGGCAATGTCGAACCCGGCCAGCTGCAGCGGCCTGCCTGCCTTGGCAAACTGCTGCGCGATGCAGCGGTCATACCAGCCCTCGCCGCAGCCCGCATCCAGCAGATGCAGTGCGGCACCCGGGGCGGCAGGCTGGCCGTATTCCAGGCACAGCTCCCCCGCCGCCTGCCCGAAGATACCGTAATATCCGGCGTTCAGGAAAGCGCGGCGAGCCGCCACCATCTCTTTGCTGTCTCCGGGGGCTTTGGTGCGCATGCTCTGCACCGGCAGCAGATGCCAGTAGCCCTCTTTTGCACGGTCAAAGCTGTGGTTCCGGGCACATTTCAGGGACACATCCCCGGCAAGCGGTGCGCCGCACAGGGGGCACTGCCAGGGGGCAAATTCGTTCAGGCTCATACCTCGTCGCTGTGGTCCTCAATGGGGGCGGTGGCACCGCCGTGGGCGTTCATGTACTCCTCAAAGTTCGTGAACTTCTGCTGCGGCGGGCGGCGGCTGATGAGCACAAGGCCCGGGTCCTCGTCCTTTGCAGCGGGCTGACGGCTGCGGCGGCCGGTGTCGGCCTTGGGGGCGCGGCCTGCGCCGCCGGCGGCACTGCGGGGCTGCCGGTGCGCTCATTGCGCTCACTGCGCGGAGCACGGCCTGCACCACCGGCTGCAGCCGGGCGGGCATTGCGGTCGTTCGGGGTGTTCCGGTCGCTGCGGCGGCCTGCATTGCGGCGGTCGCCGTTCGGGGCATTCTGGCCCTGCACGGCCTGAGCACCCTGCGCGGTCTTGATGGCCGGGGCAGCGGGAGCAGCCGGGGCCTTTCTGGCCGAGCGCAGCGGCGTTGCCTCCGGGGCGCTCACAAAGTGCGGGTCAAATTTGGGCTGGGCATTGCTGCCGCGGGCCGGGGCGTTCTGCTCCCGGCGGGGGCGGCTGTTGTTGTTATTGTTGGAACGGCGGTCATTGCTGCGCCCGCCGGAAGTACGCTTGGGATCATCCATGGTTCGTTCCTCTTTTTCCAGTTTTACAGGCTGCTTTGCCTGCGCTTTGGGCACGGCAGCAGCCTTTTTTTTCAGGCTTTGCAGGGGCGGCCGCCTTCGCGGGCTTTGCCTGCTGTTCCGGCTGCTTCCCGGCCTGTTCGGGGGCAGCTTTGGGCTTTTTGCCGCGCACGGGCGGCTCCGGGCGCACCGGGGCGGGCACACCGTCCCACGGGTGGCCGGACACCACTGGGATCTTCCGGCGGTTCAGCTTTTCGATGCCGACCAGATACTCCTGCTCCTCCGGGGCGCAGAAGCTGACGGCGGTGCCGTCGGCTCCGGCACGGGCCGTGCGGCCAATGCGGTGCACATAGGTCTCCGGCACCTCGGGCAGGTCGTAGTTGAACACATGCGACAGCTCGCTGATGTCGATGCCGCGGGCGGCGATGTCGGTGGCCACCAGTACCCTGGTCTTCCCGGCCTTGAAGTCCTCCAGTGCGGTCACGCGGGCGGTCTGGCTCTTGTTGCCGTGGATGGCCGCCGCCGGGATGCCCTGTTTGGTGAGGTCTCTTGCGATCTTGTCGGCCCCGTGCTTGGTGCGGCTGAACACCAGCGCGTTGACCACCGGGGGCTGCAGGTTCTTGATGAGCCAGGGCAGCAGGAATTTCTTGTTTCCCTTCTCCACATGGTACAGGCTCTGCTGGATGCGGTCCACGGTGCTGGACACCGGGTCCACCTTGACAAAGGCCGGGTCCCGCAGGATGCCGGCGGCCAGCTGCTCGATCTCGGCGGGCATGGTGGCGCTGAACATCAGGTTCTGGCGCACCTTGGGCAGCTTGGCGATCACCTTCTTCACATCGTGCACGAAGCCCATATCCAGCATACGGTCGGCTTCGTCCAGCACAAAGATCTCCAGATCCGACAGGTCGATAAAGCCCTGCCCGATCAGGTCGTTCAATCGGCCCGGGCAGGCCACAAGGATGTCCACGCCCTTTTTCAGGGCCTCCACCTGCGGGGCCTGGCCCACACCGCCAAAGATCACGGTGCTGCGCAGGTTCAGGTACTTGCCGTAGGCGTCAAAGCTCTCGCCGATCTGCAAGGCAAGCTCCCGGGTGGGGGTCAGGATCAGCGCGCGGACGGCCCCCTTGCGGCGGGGCGGGTTGGCAGTGAGGCGATCCAGCATGGGCAGCGCAAAGGCGGCCGTCTTGCCGGTGCCGGTCTGGGCACAGCCCATCAGATCCCGGCCGGACAGCACCGGCGGGATGGCCGCTGCCTGAATGGGCGACGGGGTCTCATAGCCTGCCTCCTGCACAGCGCGCAGAAGCGGGGCGGACAGATTCAGTTCTTCAAATGTCATGGTTCTCCTATAATAGCCTTCCCCCAAGGGGAAAGCTATTGCGCTCTCTCATTCCGTAATTTTCCGGCACTCGATATAATAGCGCTTTTCCTCCGCATGGCCCATGCTGAAGGTCTTGCGGGGCAGCACGCCGCCCATCACAACGCCCTTGAACAGGTCGCTCTTGGCAAAGGGCGGCATCAGGAAGGCCACAGCCCCCTTCTTGCACAGCGCGCGCACAGCCGGTTCATCGTGTACATAGTCCACCCGGCCCTCCGGGTGACGCTCCAGATAATACTCAATAAATTCGTCGATGGTGCCCACCGTAAGCGGCGCGGTGGGCTCCTCAAAGCTCAGCACGTTGGCCATGTGAGGGCCGGCCAGCGTAAAGGGCTGCTTTTTCTCGCCGCCAAAGCAGCAGCCTGCCATGTTCTCGTCGCTCCAGGTGATCAGCGCCAGCAGCACGGCAGCGCAGTCCACATTGAACAGCACCCGATGGATGGGCTCGATCTCAATGGCGGGCGAGTGGACGTTGCACACCTCGGCCAGGCACCACCGGGCCGGGTGGTTCTCGGCCTGCTCCGGGGTCAGGGTCTTTTTCAGCTCCTCCCAGCAGGCCTTGGCGGTGGCCAGCGAATGGTTGCCGTCGCCCACGGCCAGGGTCAGCGGGTCGCGGCGGGCAGCATCCGGGTATTTGGCATCAAAGGCCTCCTGACTGCCCAGCGCAGCCAGTGCCGTCTCGATTTGGTCGATCATGGCCGGGTCCTCCACGGCCCAACCGGCCACATGGCCGCCGCCCAGCATCAGTTCGCCCTCGTACACTTTGCGCAGCTCGTTCTTACGGGCTGCGATGGGCTCGATGAGGGTGCACTGAGGGTCGTCGGCCAGCATCATGATGTGGGGCGTTTCCAGTGCGGCACCGGTGCGCACCTTCATGCGGGGCGGGATGCGGCTCTCCACCGTGCTCTCGCTGGGCCGCACGGTGCACTTTGCTCCGCGCTGATAGCTGTAGGCTTCCAGATCCACCTTGCCCACAAGACCCTGCCGCACCCGGCCGCTCTGCTCGGTGCGCTCCACATACACAAAGCCGTCCACGGCGCGGGTGAGCACGTTCTGGGCATAATCCGCCATCGTGGCATGGATCTGCTCCACCCGGGCGTCCGCGTCGCCGTCCTCCAGATACACCTCCGGCAGGATCAGGTTCAGGGTGCTGGGGCTGCCGTCAGCCGCTTCTTTGGCCCGCTGCCAGTACTCGCGGTCGCTGGTGAACTGGTCGCAGGCAATGCAGCCCCACTGTTCCAGCGGGATTCGCTCCGCAGGCAGAAGGATGTGCGCAGGTGCAAAGCAAGTTGTGGTGTTCATGGTCGATTCCTCACTTTCCCATATCATCAAAGATAATTACTGCATCACTCAGCCCGAAACGCGGTCGATTTCAAAGCGGTCTGCGGCGTGTACGGTCAGGTTCTCCACCCCTGCATCCGTGGCCGCCGTTTCCAGCGCCTGCAGGGCATCGGCATCCATGGCCGCGTCCGAGGTCACCAGCAGGTTCTGCACGCCCAGGGTCAGGGCCGGCACGTCCAGCGCCACACTGCTGTTCTTGCACTGATCCAGCGTGTAGCTGAACCACAGGGTCACCTTGCCCGACAAACGGTCCTGCAGGGCGGCGATGTCCGCCTTCAGCTGGTCGGCACGGGAGACCCCGTTGGTGGTACCGTAGTCCTGCTTCTTGCTCAGCTTGGGGAACTGCACATTGGTCAGCACCACCTGCTCAAAGCCCAGCTGCTGCACCTCTTCCACCAGGTCGCCCACATACTCCACTGCCGCCGTGGAATAAGGGTTCAGCCAGGGGTTGCCGTTCTTCCGGGCATCCAGCCACAGGGCGCTGCCGTTGTAGTGGATGGCCATGGAGGGGTCGGTGCGGGGCGAGATGGGGTCCTTGAAGGCCGCCAGCTGCGCCACCGGAATGAGCTTTTCTTCCCGCAGGATGGCCGCGATGTGCCCGGCGTCCAGCGGTTCGGCCACGATGCCGCCCGCCGCAGCCGCCGCCTGCGATGCATAGTAGATGTTTCCGGCCGCATCCTTCAGGGTCAGCACAGCGTATTCCACGCCCTGCGCCTTCAGCTGCTGTGCCGTGGTGCGGAGGGTGCCATCGTCCGTGAGGGCCGCCGTGTCCAGCTCTGCCCACCGGCCGGAAACGATTGCCTTACCGTCAAAGACGTCCTCTTCCGGCTCCGATGCCGCCGAGGAAGCAGTCTCCGACGCGGCTGCCGAAGCCGCTGCCTGGGAGGATGCCGCCGCGCGGGATGCGCTCTCGGCTTCCAGATCCCGGTCCTTGACCACGGTGTACCAGGTGTGGGTAGCCCAGTCCAGCACATGGGGCGCGGCGAACCATGCCGCGGCCAGCACCACGGCCACCAGCACGACGATGCCCACGATCTTGCGGATGCGCATGCCGCGGCTGTAAAAGCTGCGGCGGTAGCGCTTGACCTTGGGCCGACGTTTATACTTTGCCATTTTGACTTACCTCCCTTTACAGGATCACCGAATGGCCGGTAAAGCCATAAATGGCCAGCGCCAGCACGCCGATGTACACCAGCGTGATGGGCAGGCCGCGGAACGCGGAGGGGATAGCCTTGCTGCGCAGGCGGTGCTGGGCCTCTGTGACCAGCAGCACAGCCAGCAGGTAGCCCACGCCGCTGCCTAGGCCAAAGCCCAGGCTCTGCATCAGCGTAAAGCTCTGGGTGCGCTCCACCAGCACGGTGCCCAGCACGCAGCTGTTCAGGGCTGCAACGGGCACGATGCGCAGCAGCTTGCCCGCAAGGGGCAGCCGGCGGCCCAGGCCGAGCACCAGCTCTTCGGCGGTGCAGACCACGGCAATGGCGGCCACATACACCAGCGGGCGCAGCTGGGCGCGGTTTTCCAGCGAGACGATCCAGCTGCCGGCATACCAGGTCAGCGGGGCCACCAGCACCTGCGTGATGCACAGCTGCAGGCCGAACAGCCAGCTGCTGGTGCGGTCATCCCCCACCAGCTGCACCAGACGGGACACGCCCAGTGCGCGGGTAAAGATGGCATTCTGGGCAAACACGGCCAGCACCGCATAGCCAAAGAACACCACCCAGGCATTCACAACATCTCTCATTGCTCGCCGTCCGCCTCCTTCTGTGCATGCACATCCACAAGGCTGCGCGCTTCCCGTACCAGATAGGCCTTGCGCCGGGCTGCCAGTGCACGCCACACGGCGCACAGCACGCCCAGCACGATAAAGCCGCCCGCCGGCATACCGGCCATGGGCAGCACGGCCCGTTGCCCCACCGGGGTGCCGAACACCGTGCCCAATGCCAGCCACTCGCGCACGCAGCCCAGCAGCATCAGCAGCAGCGCATAGCCCACCGTGATGCGCAGGCCTTTGGACACGGCCTTATGCAGCGTTTCCTGCACGCGGCCAAAGCGGTAGGTCAGCAGCGGCTCCACCACCAGCAGGGGCAGGTAGATGCCCAGGGTCAGCAGGCTGGTGCCGAACACAGCGTTCAGGATGGGATAGGCCGCCAGATACACCACCGACGCGCTCAGACTGTACACCAGCGCACGGGGCAGCAGCTTTTTCTGCAGCTCTTCCGGGGCCGGGTTCTCGCTGTTCAGGGGGAACAGACGGCTCAGCAGGCAGGCCAGCACGCGGGAGGGCACCAGCAGCAGCGCCACGGCGGCGGCCAGCATCACAGCGTTCTGGCCGCTGGTGGCCAGCACCACCAGCGGGGCCAGACCCATGCCCTGCATGACCACGGGGTTGTTCAGGAACACGCGGTCGTGGTGGGCAAAGCGGTCGGGATCCTTCAAAATCAGTTCTGCGGTCGCTTTTCTCATTCTGCGGCCTCCTTTCCGGCACCGGATGCGGGCAGGTGGTGCAGCAGACGGTACAGCCGCACCTCGGTGCGGTCGATCCACGCCGAGATGCTGTTGACGGCCAGCACGGCAAAGCACACGCCCGTTTCGTACACGCCGTAATAACGGAAGCCCATGCTTACCACGCCCACCAGCACACCGTACAGGATGCGTCCCATCCGGTGGTGGGCACAGGTGTAGGGCTCATTGATGAGGAACACCGCGCTGAACAGCACCGCGCCGGTGAGCAGCTCGTCCCGCACGCACTGCAGACGGGGCAGGGCGTTGACCAGCACATCGCTTTCCGCCAGACCCGCCTGCCGCGGGAAAAAGAAGGCGATGAGGGCGCAGGTGGCCAGAAAGCTCACCGAAGCCGTCATATGGGCATCCTTCTGGCTCCACAGGAACAGCCCGCAGGCCAGCAGCACCAGGGCGGCACCGGTGCCCATGGGGGCGGCGTATTCGCCCAGACTCAGCGCGATCGAACTGTAGTTCAGCATGCCGCCGCTGCTCAGGGTGTCCTCAATGGCACTGGACACCGGCACGCCGGAGGCATCCCACAGCGGGATGGCCGTATAGGGCTGCGGGTAGCGGAACACCTGTTCCGGCCAGGACACTGCCGCCACGGCATAGCCCACGGCGGCCGGGTTGAAGGGGTAGCTGCCGTAGCCGCCAAAGACCTCCTTGCCGATGAGCGCACCGGCCAGCACCGCCGCCACCAGCACATAAATGTCCACGGTGACCGGCATCAGCAGGGCAATGACCAGGGCAAAGCTCTCGTTGGACAGGTCGCTGTTCTGATATACGCGGTGCCGCAGCAGCGACACCAGACGGTCGCACAGGTTGCCGGTGAGCATGGCAATGCCGCACAGCAGCAGCGGGCGCAGGCCGTACAGGTAGCAGGCCATGCACAGCGGCGGCACCGCCATCCAGCAGATATGCTTGTAATATTTTCCGGTCTTTTGCAGCTGCTGTTCCTGCTCCCGGATCAATGCTTCATCCATACAACGCTCCCTCTCACAGGGCAGCCAGACGGCGCACGGCGGCGGTCCTGTCGTCCTTGCCGAACACGGCACTGCCTGCCACCAGAACGTCGGCGCCGGCCTCCACGCACAGCGGGGCGGTGGTGTCGTCCACGCCGCCGTCCACTTCCAGCAGATAGTGCAGGCCGCGCTTCTCGCGCTCCGCCTTCAGCCAGCGCAGCTTGTCCAGTGCCGAGGGCATGAACTTCTGGCCGCCGAAGCCGGGCTCCACGCTCATCACCAGCACCAGGTCCAGCTGGTCCAGATAGGGGGCCAGCGCCTCCGGGGCGGTGCCGGGCTTGATGGTCAGGCCCGTCTTGCAGCCCAGCGCCTTCACGGCATCCAGCGTCTGCTGGATATCGTCCTCGCATTCCAGATGGAAGTTGTACAGGGTGGCACCCGCCTTGATGAAGGGTTCTGCGTACTGCAGCGGGTGGCTGATCATCAGATGCACATCGTAAAAGGCATCCGGCAGGGTCTTGTGAAGGCTCTTGAGCACCGGCACGCCAAAGCTGATGTTGGGCACAAAATGGCCGTCCATCACGTCGTAGTGCAGCATCTGTGCACCGGCGTCCAGCACCGTGCGGCAGTCCGCGCCTAGCTTGCCAAAATCAGCCGAAAGGATCGAAGGACTTACAATCGCCATAGTATATCGTTACGCTCCGTTATATTCAAAAGTTTTTATCCTCACAGGCCCGGTATTTTTCCGGATTTGCGGTTTCCGGAATACCGGGGCATGGATATCTTTAGTTTACATGAAAACGCACAAAAAATCAAACCTGCCAGCCTGTTTTTCACCGAAAAGTCGTAATTGGATAGATTTGTCCATCTGCCCTCTTTCTTTTGGCCCTGCGGGCGGCGTATTGACAATTTGAAATGGCTTCGCGTGCGCTTCGCCATAAATAGCGGAAAAATTATTTTTATATTCGCGTTTGTCGCGCTCTGCGGAGCGCTCCAAACGCCTTTTCACAGGAGGGGTCGTTACGGGCACCGGCATCGGCAGCTGTCAGCCTGCGGCTGTCGCGCAGCAACCGAGGTGGCTCGCCCCAAAAAGTTCTCTTTTGCCATCAAAAGAGAACTTTTTCCGTTCCTGAAACACAAAACAGCCAGACCGCCCTGACGTCCGGGCAGTCTGGCTGTGCGGTTATTCCACCGGTTTCATGCTGGCCGGGTCCTCCACGGCAGGGGCACCGCCGGCCTCGTCGGGCAGACGCTTCATGCCGCCGGGGTTCGGGGCCTGCGAGGGCAGGGTGAATACGAACCGGCACCACTCGCCCTGCTGGCTCTCCACCCGGATCTGTCCGCCGGACAGGTTGACCAGCACCTTGCAGATGTTCAGGCCAAGGCCCGCGCCGCGGGCGTGCAGGCCGCGGGAGCGGTCCTCCTTGTAGAAGCGCTGGAACACATAGGGCAGTGCCTCCGGGCTGATGCCCTGACCGGAGTTCCAGACAGCGATCTCGGTTTCCGGGCCCAGTTTTTCCACGCTGAAGCGGATGGTGCCGCCCGCCGGGGTGAACTTGATGGCGTTGTCCAGCAGGTTGTACACCACCTGATGGATCAGGTCCGGGTCGGCGTACACCAGCGCCTTTTCGTCCATGGTCAGGCCCTCGATCTCGATCATGCCGTCGTTGATGCGCTGCTCGGCCGAGAGCGCCACGCCGGTGAGGGTGTCCCAGATGTTGAACATCCGGGCATTGACCTGATATTCGCCGCTTTCCAGCTTGGACAGATCCAGCATGTTCTGGATCAGACGGGCCAGACGGCCCGTCTCCTCGCTGACCAGCTGCAGATAATGGTTCTGCATGTCGGGCGGGATGGTGCCGTCCAGCATGCCGTCCACAAAGCCCTTGATGGTGGTCATGGGGGTGCGCAGCTCGTGGGCGATGTTGCCCATGAACTGGCCCCGGGAGTTGTCGTTGGTCTGGATGTTGTCAGCCATGCGGTTGAAGGTGCGGGCCAGGTCGGCCACTTCCCCTTCGCCTTCCACGCCTTCCACACGCACGGACAGGTCGCCGCCGCCAAAGCGCTGGGCCGCGTCGGTCACCTTCTGCAGCGGGTCGGTGAGTTTGCGCATCAACAGCTTGGTCAGGATGCTGGCGCACAGCAGCATCACGCAGGCCGACAGCAGGAAGTTGGACCAGAACTGCTGCTTGAACTCGGTGAGCTGCCTGCCGGAGGAGCACAAAAAGATCCAGCCGCTCTGGCTGCCGCGCTCGTCGCACATCTCACTGACGGTGATATAGCTTTTTTCGGTCAGCACCCCATCCAGCGTACCGAACACATGGTAGTAGTCCGCGCCGGAGGCCGCCGCCTTCTTCATCATCTCATCCGGCACGGCCTGTGCGGTGAGCATTTCCGGGCTGGAAGCGATCAGCACCCGGCCGTCGTTGTCGGTGAAGAACAGATAGGCCTCCGCGCTCTCGCCGATGATCTCCAGCTTGGTGTTCAGGGCGTCCAGCTCGTCGCCCTCCGGCAGCGCCGCCTGCTGGGCCAGATACTGGGCCGTGCGGCGGGTGACCCCCACCACCTGGTCCAGCGTCTCATAGCGGTCCCGGGCAAAATAATTCTTGAACAGCACCCATTCCGAACAGCCCATCAGCACGATGCCCAGCACCATCAGGGTGGACACCAGCGAGAAGAATGCCGTCGAGATACTCTTGCGCATTACTGACGCACCTCGAATTTATAGCCCACGCCCCACACGGTTTTCAGCTCCCACTTGTCGGAAGCACCGGCCAGCTTTTCGCGCAGGCGTTTGACGTGCACGTCGATGGTACGGCTGTCGCCGTAATACTCAAAGCCCCACACCTCGTCCAGCAGCTGGTCGCGGGTGTACACACGGTTGGGGTGGGAAGCCAGGCAGTTGAGCAGCTCCAGCTCCTTGGGCGGAGCCTCCACCACCTTGCCCTTGACCCGCAGCTCATAGCTGTTCATGTCCAGGCGCAGGTTGTCGAACTCGATCACGCCCTCGGTGCTCTCGGCTGCAGCCGAGGTGGTCTGGCAGCGGCGCAGCACCGCCTTGATGCGGGCCACCACTTCCTTGGCGTCAAAGGGCTTGACCATGTAATCGTCGGCGCCCAGCTCCAGGCCCAGCACCTTGTCAAAGGTCTCGCCCTTGGCGGTGAGCATCATCACCGGGGTATTGCCCGCCTTGCGGATGCGGCGGCACACTTCCAGGCCGTCCATCCGGGGCATCATCACATCCAGCAGCACCATGTCGGGCTTGATCTGGTTGAACTTTTCCAAGCCCTCCTCGCCGTCGCCGGCCGTGGTGACCTGATAGCCCTCCTTGGTCAGGTACAGGCGCAGCAGCTCACAGATGTTGGCGTCATCATCCACCACAAGGATCTTTTCGTTTGCCATAAAGGTTTCCTCCCGTCTGGTCTATCCAATGGCCGCCGCGCTTGCGGCAGGCCGTGTGTCAAAAAGGCTCTCCATCTTTTATTATACTGGAGAGTTATGACAAAATAAAGAAGGTTTTGTATGATTTTTTCACAAACTCCGTTCTTCTGCCCATCCGGATGTGCCCGGCCCGGCGGCCGCATTTCGGTCTGACATCACACGTCGGTCGATGGATGTATTTCGCCGGGTCAGATCCGCTCCTGTCGACGAGGTATCAGCGGCGCGTTTTTGCCCCTTCGAGCCGAAAAACCGCACAAAACAGCGTCATCCGGTTTGTACAGGCCGCCAAAATTGCCGCCGGGCGGGAAAAGTTCCTTGCATTTTACCGGGCGGGATGTATACTGAAACCGTACCGGGTTTGTACTACAAGCCGGGGCTTCATTCCTGCATCGCAAGCGGTGCCGCACCGCTTTATGTTTTGAGAGAAGAGAGGTATTCCCCATGGCTGAATGTTTTTACTGTGAAAAAGACAACGAAAAGCGCAAGGCTCTGATGCTGGACGTCTGCGAGCTGCCCTACAGCATCGTATACCTGTTCCGCGACCAGAAGAACAAGGGCCGCTGCGTGGTGGCCTTCAAGGGCCACAAGACCGAGTACTTCCAGCTGACCCCGGAGGAGAACGCCGGTTACTTTGCCGACGTGGCCAAGGTGGCGAAGGTTCTGGATGAGCTGTACCACCCGGACAAGATCAACTACGCCACCTACGGCGACGGCATGCCCCATGTGCATGTGCACATCGTGCCCAAGTACAAGGGCGGCGTGAGCTGGGGCCAGCCCTTCAGCGACAGCCTGCCCAAGGTGCTGCTGACCGACGCCGAGTACGACGCCATGATCGCCGACCTGCGCGCAAAGCTGCTGTAATTTTCACCTGTCCCGGCCCGTCGGGGGATGCCTTGCTCCCCGGCGGGCTTTTTGTCTGCCCCAAAGGGCCAATCTTGCCAAAACGCTTGCGCTCCCCCGGTGCTTTGCGTATAATGATAGATGTATTGTTATGCCCAAAAAACGTGTAAGGAGCGTATTTTATATGAAGTTAGGTATCGTCGGCCTGCCGAACGTCGGCAAGTCTACCCTGTTCAACGCCATCACCTCCACCAAGAACGCGGAGGCGGCCAACTATCCTTTCTGCACCATCGAGCCCAACAGCGGCATCGTGGCCGTGCCGGACAAGCGTCTGGACAAGCTGGCCGAGGTGTGGCAGACCAACAAAAAGACCCCCGCCATCGTGGAGTTCGTGGACATCGCCGGTCTGGTGAAGGGTGCCAGCCAGGGTGCCGGCCTGGGCAACAAGTTCCTGGGCCACATCCGCGAGTGCGACGCCATCGTGCATGTGGTGCGCTGCTTTGACGACGACAACATCATCCATGTGGTGGAGGACGTCTCCAAGGCCGAGGCCGTGGATCCTATTTCCGACATTGACGCCATCGACTACGAGCTGATCCTGTCCGACCTGGAAGTGGTGCAGAACCGCGCCGGCCGCATGGCCAAGGCCGCCAAGAGCGGCAACAACAAGGGTGCCGCCGCCGAGGCCGCCTGGCTGCAGCAGCTTGCCGACCACCTGAGCGCCGGCAAGCCCGCCCGCAGCTTCGACTTTGACGAGGGTGACGCCGAGCAGCAGGCTGTGCTGCACGAGATGGGCCTGCTGAGCGCAAAGCCGGTGCTGTACGCCTGCAACGTGGGCGAGGACGACCTGATGGAGGGCATCGAGAACAATAAGTATGTTCCGCTGGTGGCCGCCCGCGCCAAGGAAGAGGGCGCCCGCTACATCCCCATCTGCGCCAAGACCGAAGAGGACATTGCCGACTACTCTCCCGAGGAGAAGAAGGAATTCCTGGCTGAGATGGGCATCGAGGCCAGCGGCCTGGACAACCTGATCACCGCCAGCTACGACCTGCTGGGCCTGATCTCCTTCCTGACCGACGGCAAGAAGGAGTGCCGCGCCTGGACCATCCGCAAGGGCACCAAGGCCCCGCAGGCTGCCGGCAAGATCCACAGCGATTTTGAGCGCGGCTTCATCCGCGCCAGCGTCATCGGCTACAAGGATCTGGAAGCCAATAACTTCGACTACGCCGCCGTCAAGGCCAAGGGCCTGCAGCGCACCGAAGGCAAGGAGTACGTCGTGAACGACGGCGACGTCATCGAGTTCCTGTTCAACGTGTAAGGAGAGTTCTATGATTTTTGGTATTATGGGCGCAATGCCCGATGAAGTCGATCAGCTGTGCGCCCGCTTGGAAAACGTCACCGTGGAACCCTACGGCGGCGTGGAGTACCACAAGGGCACGCTGGCAGGCAAGCAGGTGGTGGTGTGCTGTGCCGGCATGGGCAAGGCCAACGCCGCCGCCACCACCCAGGTGCTCATCACCAAGTTCGGTGCCGAGAAGATCATCTTCTCCGGCATTGCAGGCAACATGACCTCGAAGATCGGCATCGGCGACGTGGTCATCGGCAAGACCGTGCTGTACCACGACGCCCAGCTGGACATGATCTGCCAGAACCCGCCGTATCGGAAGGAATACACCGGTGACCCGGAGCTGATCGCCGCCGCCGAAAAGGCCTGTGCCGAGGCCGGTGTCAAGGCACTGGTGGGCAAGATCGCCACCGGCGACCTGTTTGTGGGCGACAGCGCCACCAAGGCCGCCATCGAGGCCAAGTGCGCCCCGGACTGCGTGGAGATGGAAGGTGCAGCCGTGAGCCAGATCGCCGCCAAGAACGGCGTGCCCTGCGTCATCCTGCGCGCCATGAGCGACAATGCCGACGAGGACGGCCACGAGGTGCTGGTGGTCAAGAAGTTCAGCATCGCAGAGTACGTTGCCACCGCCACGAAGATCGTGGCCGCCATGGTGGAAGCACTCTGATTTTCAGCTTTTCCAGATGAAAACCCCGGCAGGCTCAACAGGCCCTGCCGGGGTTTTGTGTTGCTGACGTGACACGCCCAATGTTGGCCGCGTCCCGGTAGCTTTCTCCTCGGACACGAAAAACGGGTTGTGGCACCCAGCGGCTGCGTCGGCTCTTGAACGAGCCTTGCACCCTGCTGGCCACTGCCCCAACAGCAACTCCCTGTTTCTGCCACTGGCAGCAGTCGTTGCTGTTGCAGGCCATTCCATCGCCCGCCCTATTGCCCTGACGGGCAACAGGGTCCCACCCCAGCGGACGGTCCTCGGAGAAACTCCCGGCCCACAGCCAGGTAACGTTTCTTACAAAAACTGTTCCAGCCGGACGCGGTTGTCCTCTTCAAATTCCATCAGCCGCTGGGCAAGGCGCTTGGTGCCGGGTGCGGCATTGGGGTAGTCCTTCTGTGCCTTCACGCAGTCCACCACTCCCATGCCGCTGCCCTGGGTCAGCATCTCGGCCAGGTTGCGGGTGGACTTGTCGGTCAGGGTCTTCATGCTGATGCCCATCTTCGTGTTGAATTTTGCCATGGCGCTCTGGCCCTGGGCGGTGCCGCCGCAGGCTTCCATGGCGGTGTGGGCCTCCTGATTGAGCTGGTGGTAGAGGTTGCGCTGGCGTAGCAGCTCCGCCTTGAACTGGGTGTCGTCGGTCATAGGCACGATCTGTTCCAGCGTGTTCTTGCCCATTTCGGTGTTCTGCACCACGGCTTCCAGGAGATTGAGGTTGTCGTTTTTCTGGTTTTCCATACAAAAAGCCCCCTTTGGCAGCCAGTGTGCGCCAAAAAGGGCTTTTCTATACATGATCGTTATTCGGCACAGCCGATCCGGTCGCCGCCGGAAGCCTGCACCTTGCGCAGGCGGGCATCGCACAGCTCGTAGAGGGCGGGCCAGTTCTTGGCCTCCACCTCGTCCAGCCCGGCGGCCGCGCCGCTCATGGTGAACTGCACCCGGTGCATCATGCCGGTGGTGGTGATGCACTCGTGCGGCATCTGCTCGTACAGCTCCTGCATCCGGGCCGCCAGCTGCGGGCCGGTGGTGTCCACGCTGCCCACCACAAAAATGCTGCCGGTCAGACGGCACACCACCTGGTGCAGGGGGGTGTCGTAGTGCTTTTTCCACTGGTTGCCCACAAAGCAATGGAGCTGGTCCATCACCGGCTGGCCATAAGTATCGCAGAGCTGAGGACCCTTGTCCAGAGCCACCAAGGCCACAGCGGCGCTGCGGCCCTGCCGGGCCCACTGTTCCAGCTTTGCGCCGAACACCCGCTCCAGATACTGGCGGTTGTACACACCGGTTAGAAAATCGTGGCTCATATCGTCGCGGCACAGCTCCCGTTCCCGGGGCGTCATGCGCTCTTCGGGCAGGACATTGCCTGCCAGCGGTGCCGACATCTGCAGCTTCCAGCGCTTGCCGTCCGCTTCCACGATGCGGCGCAGCACACAGTCCACCCGTCCGCCGCGCAGCTCATAGTCCACCTGCAGGCTTTCGTCCTGCCAACCGGGTTCCGGCTGTTCTTCGGTCAGGCTGACGCCGTCAAACACCACCTGTGCAGTCTGCACAAAACTGTGCAGATCCTGCTCGGTCCATTGTTTTTCCATTGCATTTTCCCCATCATCATGCATCGTGCTGCCGTGCACCGGCAGCTGACTGATTCCCGGCACTCTCCGGGAACTCATAGCCATTATAACATTCAGGCGGGGCCATTGCCAGCAGAACGCACAATTTTTTACTGGAATTTTTGCATTTTCGTCAGATTGCCAAACAATTTACAAAGTGCCCGCCGGAATTAGACGCGGCAGTACACACTGCACTCGTCGGCAATGGTCTTTGCCAGCGTTTTGCTCTCAAAACCGACCTCTGCACGCCATGCCCAGTTGCCGCCCAGCTTGCCCGGGGTGTTCAGGTGTGCTTCCTCGCCCAGACCCAGCCAGTCGTACATGGGGATGATGGCACGGTCGGCCACCGAACCCAGGGCTGCCCGCAGCAGAGCGGTGCGGGCAGCCGCCGTTTTGACGGCGGCGACTTCCTTTGCGGTAGGGTGTGCGCCGGTCAGGTGCAGATAGGCCGCCGCCGTGGCCTTTTCCTTGGGGGTGGCAGCGCTCTCCCACCAGGCCGTGATGGTGGTGTTGTCGTGGGTGCCGGGGTAGACCACACTGTTCTTGACATGGTTGTGGGGCAGGTACTCGTTATCCCCGCCGCTGAAGGCAAACTGCAGCACTTTCATGCCCGGGAAAGTGCTGTCAGCCAGCAGCTTCCGCACGCTGGGGAACAGCTCGCCCAGGTCCTCGGCAATGATGGGCAGCTGGCCCAGCGCAGCCTCCAGGGCCTCAAAGAGGTCCATACCGGGGCCGTTTTCCCACTTACCGGTCTTGGCGGTGGCACTGTCGGCAGGGATGGCCCAATAGGTATCGAAGCCCCGGAAGTGGTCGATGCGCAGCAGGTCGTAGATGCCCAGGGCATGGCGCACCCGCTGGACCCACCACGCATATCCAGTCTGTTTATGATACGTCCAGTTATACAGTGGGTTGCCCCACAGCTGACCATCGGCGGAGAAATAATCCGGCGGGCAGCCTGCCACACGGGCAAAACGGCCCTCGGCATCCAGCTCGAACAGCTTGCCGCCCACCCAGGCATCCACCGAGTCGGCAGAGACATAGATGGGGATATCGCCCAGGATCTGCACACCCTTGTCGTTGGCATACTGCTTCACAGCCTGCCACTGGGTGCTGAACTTGTACTGTACAAACTTCCAGAAGCCGATCTCTTCCTCGTTTTCGGCAGCAAAGGCGGCCAGCGCAGCCTTGTCCCGCAGGCGGTAGGGGCGCTCCCACTCCACCCAGTTCTTCATGCCGTTGGCCACTTTCAGAGCCATGTACAGGGCATAATCCTCCAGCCATGCCTCGTTGCTCAGGGTGAAGGCATAGTAGTCATCCGGGAAGTAATCGCTGCAGCCGTGCAGGCCCTTGCAGGCCTTGCGCCAGGCCGCATAGGCGGTGCGCAGCACCTTGTAGCGGCTGGTGTACAGGGTGCCGTAGTCCACCTGCTTCGGGTCATCGCCCCAGGGCTCTGCCTTGAGCTGGGCTGCCGTGAGCAGGCCTTCTTCCTTCAGGGCATCAAGGTCGATGAAGTAGGGGTTGCCCGCAAAGGCGGAGCAGCTCTGATAGGGGCTGTCGCCGTAGCCGGTGGGGCTCAGGGGCAGCAGCTGCCAGATCTTTTGCCCGGCATCGGCCAGAAAATCCACAAATTTGAATGCTTCCTTGCCAAAGCAGCCAATTCCATAAGGGCCGGGCAGGCTGGACACCGGCATCAGGATTCCACTTTCACGCATGGTTTTACCTTCCTCACATTCCACATTTTGACCGGAAACTTGTTGATTCTTATCATAACATAATCGCAGACTATTTTCCACAGGCAAAAATCGTGGTATACTGTGGTATACTTGGTATTTGTCTGCCGCTTGCACGCGGTATGGGCCGGTGCGCCGGAAGTTTCTCTGAGGACCGTCCGCTGGGGTGGGACCCTGTTGCCGCAGGCAATAGGGCGGGCGATGGAATGGGCCCGATTCGTGTCCGAAGAGAAAGCTTCCGGCGCACCAGCCAGCAGAAAGCATCAGGAGGTCTTACGCACCATGCAGTGCACTGAAAAATATTTTGAAGCGGATGCCTTCCGCACCCGGGCCGAAAGCGTCCTGCTGGCCGCCGTGCCGGACAGCCGTACCGGCGGCGGACTCCTCGCGCTGGAAGGTACGGTGTTCTACCCGGAAGGCGGCGGTCAGCCTGCCGACCGTGGCACCCTGACCCTGCCGGACGGCACCGAGCTGGCCGTGACCGATGTCCACGAGCAGGACGGCATCCTCTGGCACAGCGTTCCTTCCCTGCCCGACACCGCCGTGCCGGGCATCACGGTAGAGGAAGCCATCGACTGGGACTGGCGTTTTGACAAAATGCAGCAGCACACCGGCGAGCACATCCTTTCCGGCATCCTGCACCGGATGTTCGGGGCCGAGAATGTGGGCTTCCACATCGGGGTCGAAGCCGTGCGCATGGACACCAGCGTGCCCATCTCTGCCGAGGGCCTGCGCGCCGCCGAGCTGGAGGCCAACCGCATCGTCTGGCAGGATGTGCCGGTGGTCATCACCTACCCCACCCCGCAGGAGCTGGCCGCCCTGACCTACCGCAGCAAAAAGGAGATCGAAGGGCAGGTGCGCATCGTGACCATTCCCGGTGCCGATGTGTGCGCCTGCTGCGGCACCCACACCCGCACCACCGGGCAGGTGGGCCAGATCAAGATCCTGACCAGCGAGAACTACAAGGGCGGCGTGCGGCTGAGCATCGTGTGCGGTGCCCGGGCGCTGGAAGCTGCCCAGGCCATGCGGGCACGGCAGGCGGATATCGGGGCCCTGCTCAGCGCCAAAGCCGACCAGACCGCTGTGGCCGTACACCGGGTGTACGACGAGTACACGGCCCTCAAGTTCAACCACTTCGGCCTGTGCAGCCAGCTGTTCGACGCACTGGCCGCCGCCGTGGAGCCGGGGCAGAATGCCATCCGCATCGTGCCGGGGCTGGACCCGGACGGCCTGCACCGGCTGGCCGTCCGCCTGAGCGAGGCCACCACCGGTCTGTGTGCCGCCCTGACCCCCAACGACAAGGGCACCGGTTACTGCCTGGCCCAGGCCGACGGGGATGTGCGTGCCCTGACCAAGGCCCTGAACACCGCCCTGAACGGCCGCGGCGGCGGCAAGCCCGGCATCTGTCAGGGCAGCTGCGCCGCCACGCCGGAGCAGGTTGAAGATTTTTTGAAGGAGAATATTGATCATGAGAATGCGCTTTAAACCCTATGCACACGACGAGCTGATGGCCGCCGATTTCCACGTCCACGAACCCCTGATCTGGGGCGGCAAGTGGCACGCCCAGTATGCCCGCCCGGAGCAGCCCTTTGTGCTGGAGCTGGGCTGCGGCAAGGGCGGCTTCCTCTCCCAGCTGGCCTGCGCCCACCCGGAGAACAACTATCTGGGCATCGACATCACCGACAAGGTGCTCATCCTGGCCAAGCGCAAGATCGAGGCCGCCTATCAGGCCGCAAACCGCCCCATCGACAACGTCAAGATCATGAGCACCGACATCGAGCGCATCAAGGGCGTGATCACCGCGGAGGACGAGGTCAGCCGCATCTACATCAACTTCTGCAACCCGTGGAGCAAGAATGGCTCTTCCCACAAGCACCGCCTGACCTACCCCCGCCAGCTCATCAACTACCGCGCGTTCCTCAAGGACGGCGGCGAGATCTACTTCAAGACCGATGACGATGACCTGTTCCGCGACAGTCTGGAGTACTTCCCCGCTTCCGGCTACGACATCGAGTGGATGACCTACGACCTGCATGAGAACGAGCCGGAGTGGAACATCCGCACCGAGCACGAGGGCATGTTCACCGAGATGGGCATCAAGATCAAGGCCCTCATCGCCCGCAAAAAGCCCGGCGACGACAGCGTGACCTGGATCGAGCCCAAGGTGCTCAAGCGCATGGCACGGGAAGCCGCCGAAGCCGAGGCGGCTGCCAAGGCTGCACAGGAAGGCGAAGCCGATGTCTGACCCCTGTGAACTGTGCCTGAACAACCTGCAGGACGAATACGGCAGCTATTACTGTGCCCAGGGCAGCGCACTGGACGAGGACGAAATGGCCCGCTATCTCTCCTGCCGCACCGCCGCCTGCCCCTTTTTTGAGCCGGGCGACGAATACAAGATCGTAGCAAAGCAAAACTGACCGGAGGTGTTTTTGTGGTAGCCTTCCTCACCCAGACCACCGTCTGCGGCTTTTCGCTGTACCAGACGCTGGCCTATTTTCTGATCTATTCCTGTCTGGGCTGGTGCCTGGAAGTGGTCTACGCCGCTGTGACCACCGGCAAGCTGGTGAACCGCGGCTTCCTGAACGGGCCGGTGTGCCCCATCTACGGCTTCGGCATGGTCATCGTGCTCTATGCTCTGACCCCGCTGGTGGACAACACCCTGCTGCTCTATCTGGGCGGCGTCATCCTGCCCAGTGCCCTGGAGCTGGTGGGCGGCTGGGCCCTGTACAAGCTGTACCGCACCCGCTGGTGGGACTACAGTGACTACCCCTTCAACATCGGCGGCTACATCTGCCTGGAGTTCAGCCTGCTGTGGGGCGTGGGCACCCTGGTGGTCATGCGCATCGTGCACCCCATCATAGCCGGACTGGTGGCCATGGTCCCCACCCTGGTGGGCGTGATCCTGATGTGCATCCTCTACGCCGTGTATGCCACGGACGTGGTGGCCACCGCCATTGCGGCCTCCACCCTGGCCGACACCCTGGACACCATGGAGAAGCTGGGCGACAGCATCCATGCCGTGAGCGACGCCATGACCGAGCTGCTGGGCACCACCGCCATGACCGCCGACCAGAAGATGGACGAGAGCCGCCTGCAGCTCAAGCTGGCTGCCGCCGAGGCCCGGGACAATGTCCCCAAGCTGAAGCCGCGTGAGGCCATGGCCGCCATCCGTGCCCGGACCGACGAAGCCATGGAGACCGCACGGCGCGCTTCGGAGCGGGCCGCAGAACGCGCCGCCGCGCTGCTGCAGCTGGAAGAGCTGTCGGCCGAGCTGCAGGTACGCTCCGACGAGATGCGTGCCCAGATGCTGAAGAAGCCCCGCGTCATCGGCCAGCGCCGCATGCTGCGGGCCTACCCCAAGCTGAAGCACGGTGTGAAGAGAACTTCGCTGGAAACGCTGCGCAAAAAACTGGATCGGCGGGAGTCCGATCAGGACCGGGACAGCAAGGAATAAGCCCAGTGGGTTGTTGCGGATTTGTTGCAATTATCTGCGATGACCCGCTTTTTTATCGGTTTTTTGCGGCGTATTCTGTGCATTTTTGTGCGATAAAGATTGCCGGAAGCTATTTTCAAATTGCACATTTGATGCTATACTGTTACATAAGAGCGTAACTGGATAAACTATGTCTGAAGCTGGCAATTTTTGCCGGACTGCGAGGGATGACCATGTCTGATAAAACAATTCAAACTGCAACCGTCGGCACAGTACAGCCGGGTGCCCTTACAGCCATTGCACGCAAGGAGGACTTCCTGCAGCATCTGCAAGACTTTCTGGACACACACAAAACCGAAAAGTGGTGCGTCGCGGCCATCGACGTTGAGCACTTCAGGCTGTACAACGAGCTTTACGGCACCGAGCAGGGCAATGCCCTGCTGAACACCCTGGCCAGCCATCTGCTGGACTATCAAAAGACCTCCGGCTGCCCTGTGGGCTACTGGGGCAACGATGACTTTTTCCTCTGCCTGCCGGACGACCGCGTACAGCAGCAGGACATCGTGATCACGCTGCAGACCTGCGTGAACCCCAATCGTCAGGATGTCACCTTCTTTCTGGCGCTGGGCCTGTGCCCGGTGAGCGAGCATCCGGAAGCGGACGCCGCTGCCCTGTGCAACTACGCCCAGATCGCCGTGATGAACCCGGACCATTCCGGCAGCGGCATCCACCGCTTCGCCCCGGCCATGCTGGACAGTCTCAAGGCTCAGCAGCAGCTGCTGAGTGAGCTGGAGCATGCGCTGGACAACCACGAATTCACCTTTTTCCTGCAGCCCAAGTGCAACAGCATGACCCGCGCCATCGTGGGCATGGAAGCACTGGTGCGCTGGAACCACCCCACCCGCGGCTGCGTGCAGCCGTCCGAGTTCATGCCCCTGCTGGAGAACACCGGCCTGATCACCCGGCTGGACCAGTACATCTGGGAAGCCGTCTGCCAGACGCTGCAGAAGTGGCAGGCCGGCGGCAGCAATCTGGTGCCCGTGTCGGTGAACGTGTCCGTGGTGGACATCGTGAATCTGGACGTGCCGCAGATCTTCTCGGATCTGGTGGAGAAATACCAGCTGGAGCCCAAGCTCCTGCTGGCCGAGATCACCGAGACCATGCTGGCCGAGAACTCCTCGGTGGTGGAAAACGCCATCCAGGGCCTGCACCGCAAGGGCTTCTCGGTGATGATGGACGACTTTGGCAGCGGCTACTCGTCGCTGAACATGCTCAAGGACACCAACGTGGATGCCATCAAGCTGGACATGAAGCTCATCGACATGAACCAGCAGAACCGCAGCAAGGGTGTGCAGATCGTGGAATCGGTGATCAATATGGCTCACCGGCTCAATCTGCCCATCATTGCCGAGGGTGTGGAGACCCCGGAGCAGGTGTCCATGCTGCAGGCTGCCGACTGCCTGTATACGCAGGGCTACTACTTCTTCAAGCCCATGCCCATTGAAAACGCTGAAAAGCTGCTGGCCCAGCCCAACAACGCCGATTACTGGGATATGCGCCGCGACCTGATGCGCCGCGACCACCGCACCGCTGCGGAGGACCCGGACTCGGAAAAGACGGCACTGGCCCTGCAGGCGTATCAGATCTTTACCGACAATCTGCTGGAAGTTTCGCTGCTCAACCTGGTCACCGGCACCTACCGGGTGATCAAGCGGGATGCCCGCCTGCCCAGCGCAGACCTGGCCAAGGAAGAGGACTTTACCACCTTCTGCGACCGTCTGGTGAATGAAAAGGTCGTGCACCCGGACGATGCAGAGATGTTCCAGGAGCAGGTGGACCTGCCCCTGCTGCAGGACACCCTGTTCCACTCCCAGCAGCCGGAGTTCTACCGCTTCCGCAAGCAGGTCGCCAACCAGTTCGTGTGGATCACCATGGAAGTGCTGCCCTGCCGCGGCTGCTGCGCCCAGAACCCCTGGGCCACCGTGCTGATGCGGGAGGACGCACAGGCCAACCAGCTGAGTGAGGAGCTGGACTTCTCCTACAGCCACGACACCCTGACCGGCCTTGCCAACCGCAGCAAGTATGAGAGCGACCTGCGGGAGCTGCAATATTCGGATTACGATTCCATGGTGTGCACCTACATCGACGTGGTGGGCCTGCATGAGGTGAACGATCACCTGGGCCACCGCAGCGGCGACAACCTGCTGTGCACCATTGCCAACGCCGCCCGCAAGTTCTTTGTGAGCAGCCGCATCTACCGCGTGGGCGGTGACGAATTCGTCGTGCTCACCCCCAACCTGCCGCCCTACGACGTATGGACCGCCTCCGACCGGATGCGCGTGTTCCTGCGGGAGAAGGACTGCGAGATCTCGGTGGGCATCCAGAACACCAACAATCTGCGCAAGCTGGAAGCGGCCGTGAACAAGGCCGAGCAGGCCATGCAGCAGGACAAGCTGGCTTACTACGGCCGCAACGGGCAGGAGCGTCAGCTCAAGGGCCTGAACGAAAAGCTGGAGCGCACCCTGACCCAGAAGCGGGACGCCGAGCACTTCCTGCGGGTGCTGGCCCCCAAGTACCGCAGCGTGTATGTGGTGAACCTGCAGGACGACAGCGTGCGGCCCATCATCCTTCCGGACTTCTTCCAGAAGATCCTGGACACCTCCGGCGGCTCCTTCCGTGCCGTCATCACCGCTTACCGCGACCAGTATGTGGTGCCGGAATCCCGCGACGCCTTCAACAGCGTGCTGGATTACAGCTTTGTGCGCAGCAAGGTGCTGAGCGGCGAGATCGTGGAGGTGCACTACACCAGAACAGACGGTGCACCCTACACCCTCAAGATCACCCCGTATTCCTCCAGCGGCTCTCATATCCACGAGACCATCTGGATCTTTGCAGATGATACGGCAACGCTTACCCCCCCCCGACGCAAATTAAAAAACAATCGTAACAGCGTAAAATAAAAAAGAGCACCGTTCCGGCCGGAACGGTGCTCTTTTGCTGTTTTTGGTTCAATTTATGCCCAGAGGTTTTCCGGGTACTGGCCCTCGGCAGTCTTGCTGGCAATGGCCTCCACCACCAGCGGCTTATCCTCGCGGTAGGTCACGCCGTACCACTTGTCGGTGCTGCGCAGCACCTGGATCTTTGCCTTGCCTTCCTCGATCAGTTCGGTGACCACCAGCGGCAGGAAATACTCACACTTGAGCGGGTTGGCCGGCAGATTTGCGTCCAGCCATGCGGCAAAGCGGTTCTCTGCCTCGTCCAGGAAGCTCTTGCCAAAGCCCCACAGATTCATGCTGACGGGGGTATCACCCGGCAGGTCGGTCCAGCTTGCGCCGCCGTCCTCGGTGTAGTGCACGCCGTCTGCATAGGGCTCGATGCGGGTGCGCTCGGTCACGCTGTGCAGGGTGCCGTCCGGGTTGGTCACGCATACGCCGCGGGCCACGCTGCCGTTCTCCGACACCGTGTTGCGGAGCAGGTAGCTCACCATGCAGTAGTCGTAATAGCTGCCGTCCTCGTGGGTGGACAGGTAATCGTACATCACCCGGAACGCCTCGGGGCCGTAATAGTCATCGGCGTTGATCACCGCAAAGGGGCCGTCGATGAGGTCCTTGGCGGCCAGCACGGCGTGGCAGGTGCCCCAGGGCTTGACCCGGCCTTCCGGCACGGTGTAGCCTGCGGGCAGCTCTTCCAGCTGCTGGAAAGCGTATTTCACGTTCATGGCCTTGGACACCCGGTCCCCGATGGCGGCCTTAAAGGCATCCTCGATCTCGTGCTTGATCACAAAGATCACGGTCTCAAAGCCTGCGCGGCGGGCGTCGTAGAGCGAATAATCCACGATGACCTGTCCGTTGGGGCCCACCGGGTCGATCTGCTTCATGCCGCCGTAACGGCTGCCCATGCCGGCCGCCATCACGACCAGTACCGGTTTGTTCATAACAAGTTCCTCCTCTGTTTTGCAAACACCGCCTGCGCGGTGAGAATTCCACGCTTTTATTATACTCCCTTTGCACTTCCGGAGCAAGTGCAAAGAGGCTGCCGCAGGCCGTTCTGCGGGGCCGCGCACAGTTTCGCAAGCGTAAATTCCCAAAATATGCAATTTATTCTTGTCAAAGTCTTGTTTTTGGCTTCACTTTCGTGTATACTTGCTTCATCAAGTGCAAGTTTTACCTGTCAATTTCCAGTTTTACTTGTCAAGAAACACTTTCCGATCATCAAGAAAGAGGGATATTCTCATGAACGAAGCCGTTACCAAGCGTTTCCTGCTCTGCTTCCGCCTGATGCTGCTGGTCTGGATCCTCATCGTCAACGCCATCCTGCATGTGGTGGGCTTTGAGTACAGCTGGCTCATCTTCCTCAGCAACATCATGCTGTTCACCATGGAGGGCGACATCAAGGACCGTTTCGTCTCGGTGGAGCTGGGCGGTCTGGTGGGCATGGTGTTCACCGTGATCGCCCTGCTGGCCATCACCTTCCTCACCCCGGTGCTGGGCAGCTTTTTCGGCTTCCTCATCCCGCTGGCCGTCGTGCTGTTCGTGCTGATCATCCTGCACCCCTACGCCCCCAAGGTGCTCAACAATGTGGGCTTTGCCTACCTCACGGTGGCCTGCATCGACGCCGAGACCTTCGCGGCCAACCTGCCGCTGTTCTTTGCCACCTACATCCTCGGCTCGCTGGCCTTCAACGGCGTGTGCGTGCTGCTGATGAAGCCCGCCAAGGCACTGGCCGTGAAGAGTGTGCAGCGCACCCAGAGCGAGACCGCCTGACGTTCTCCTATTTTTCTCCGATAAATGCAGCAGAGGCCCCTGTTCCAGTTGGAACAGGGGCCTCTGCATTGTTATGAGCCTTTATCAGGCGTTGTAGGTGCGGTTCTTGATCTCGTCGGTCACCTTGGCAATGAAGGCATCCAGCTCCATCGTGGTGGTCTCGCCCTTGCGGTCACGCACCGAGATGTTGCCGGCCTCGGCTTCCTTGGCACCCAGCACCAGCATGTAGGGCACACGGTCCACCTGCTGTGCGGCACGGATCTTGTAGCCGATCTTCTGGTTGTCGTCGTCCAGTGCCACACGGACACCGGCCTCCACCAGCTTCTCCGTAACATCCTGAGCGTAGTCCAGGGTCTTTTCGGACACGGGCAGCACCTTGACCTGCACGGGAGCCAGCCAGGTGGGGAACTTGCCCTTGGTCTCCTCGATCAGGTAAGCCATGAAGCGGTCCAGAGAGCCCAGGATGGCGCGGTGCAGCACCACAGGGGTCTTTTCGGTGCCGTCCTTGTCCACATAGGTCAGGTGGAACTTGGCGGGCAGGCAGAAGTCCAGCTGGCAGGTGGACAGAGTGTACTCGGCACCCACGGCGGGCTTGACGTTCACGTCCAGCTTCGGGCCGTAGAAGGCAGCCTCGCCGATCTCCTCGGTGAAGTGGATGCCCAGCTCGGTCAGCACCTCACGCAGAGCGTTCTCGGCGTGGTTCCACATGGCGTCATCGTCGTGGTACTTCTTCTTGTCGGCGGGGTCACGCAGGCTCAGCACGCAGCGGTAATCGGTGATGTTGAAGTCCTTGTAGGTCTCAAAGATCAGGTCGCACACGTTTGCGACCTCGCTCTTGATCTGCTCCGGGGTGCAGAACAGATGGGCGTCGTTCTGGCAGAAGTGACGGCCGCGCTCGATGCCCTTCAGGGTGCCGGAGGACTCGTAACGGAAGTCGTGTGCGATCTCACCGATGCGCATGGGCAGGTCGCGGTAAGAGTGCGGATGATTTGCGTAGATCATCATGTGGTGGGGGCAGTTCATCGGGCGCAGGACGTAGCTCTCGCCCTCCATCTCCATGGCGGGGAACATGTTCTCACGGTAGTGATCCCAGTGGCCGGAGGTCTTGTACAGGTTCACGGTGCCGATGCAGGGGGTCATGACGTGCAGGTAGCCGCGTGCACGCTCCTTGGCCTTGATATAGTTCTCCAGCTCCTGCCAGACGGTGTAGCCTGCGGGCAGGAACATGGGCAGGCCGCGGCCCACCAGGTCATCGGTCATGAACAGGCCCATCTCCTTGCCGATCTTGCGGTGATCGCGCTCACGGGCCTCCTGCTGCTCCTTTTCCCAGGCGTCCAGCTCTTCCTGATTGTGGAAAGCCACACCATTGATACGGGTCAGCATCTTGTTTTCCTTGTCGTTCTTCCAGTATGCGCCGGACTGCTGGGTGATCTTGAAGGCCTTCAGGGCCTTGGTGTAGGTCAGGTGAGGTCCGATGCACATATCCACATACTCGCCCTGCTGGAAGAAGCTGAACTCGGTCTCGTCGGCCAGGTCCGCCATGTGCTCGATCTTGTAGTTCTCCTTGCGCTCTTCCATCAGCTTCACGGCCTCGGCACGGGGCAGGATGAAGGGCTTGATGGGCAGGTTTTCCTTGACGATCTTGCGCATCTCTTTTTCGATGTTGGCCAGATCCTCGTCGCTCAGCTTCTGGTCGCCCAGATCGACGTCGTAGTAGAAGCCGTTCTCGGTGGCGGGGCCGAAGGCAAAGTCCGCCTGCGGGTACAGGCGCTTGATGGCCTGTGCCATGATGTGGGCTGCGGTATGGCGGATGACGTGCAGTTCCTGGTCCTGCGGGCACTCGTCCACATGGCCGTCCTTATAGATGATCTTCATGGTTGCATTCTCCTTTGACAGATAAAACGGATAACAAAAAAGCGCTTCATCCCGCATTTACCAACGGGATGAAGCGCCTGAAAAAGTCCACAGCGTTCCACGGTTCCACCCGAATTGCGCCGCCCGGCCCGGGCAGCGCCTCTCGCTGTGCTGTAACGGGCACGCCCGGCAGAGGTTCGCCTCTGCACTCTGCGGTGGTAGAAGTCCGGCACATGGCAGGCTGCTTGCAGCACCCTTGCGGGGCAGCCCTCTCTGCGGCATGGAGCGCGGGACCTCGGTTTGTCCGCATCAACATTTTAAACAGGATGAAACTACGCTGATTGTAGCACGTCCGACCCAAAAAATCAAGGGACACCGGTGTGAAATTTCTGCCAGCGCGGTCATTCTCCGCCGGGAACTCCGGCACCGTGAACCGGGTGGGCGCAATGCCAAGGCCCATGGAGATGCCGCGGAACTTACTCCACGTCCTGCAGCGCGGCAAAGTCCTCTTCTCCGGTGCGGATCTTGACCACGCGGGTCACGTTGTAGACAAAGATCTTGCCATCGCCGATGTGGCCGGTGTACAGCGCCTTCTTGGCAGCTTCCACCACCGAATCCACACTGATCTTGGACACAATGACCTCCACCTTGATCTTGGGCAGCAGGGTGCTGTCCACAGGCACGCCGCGATACTTCTCGGTGGTGCCCTTCTGCAGGCCGCAGCCCATCACCTGGGTCACGGTCATGCCGGTGACGCCCAGATCGTTGAGGGCGGTCTTGAGCTGGTCAAACTTGGACAGCTTTGCGATGATGGACACCTTGTGCATGCCGGTGTCGTACACGCCATCCTGGATCACAGGCTCCCGCACCACCGGAACGGCGGCGTTGATCTGGCGGTCGCTGGCCCTGGTCACGTCGTCTTCACCCAGGTCGGTGTTCTCGTTGGGCACCATGGCGGCTGCATTGGCATCCGAGATGGCAAAACCGGCGTAAGCGGAAGCCAGGCCGTGCTCGTGGATATCCAGACCGTCGATCTCCACCTCCGCGGGGACGCGCAGGCCGATGGTCTTGTCAATGATCTTGAAGATGATGAACATCACGATGACAACGTAGGCGTCCACCGTGATGAGGCCCAGCAGCTGGGTGCCCAGCTGTGTCACGCCGCCGCCGTAGAACAGGCCGGCATGCTCGGTGTTGGCACCGGTGGAGAACAGGCCCACCGCAATGGTGCCCCACACGCCGTTTGCAAAATGAACGGACACCGCACCCACGGGGTCATCCACCTTGGCGATATTGTCGAAGAACTCAACGCTCAGCACCACCAGGAAACCGGCCACAAAGCCGATGAAAAATGCGCCGAAGGGCGAAACGGTGTCGCATCCGGCGGTGATGGCCACCAGACCGGCCAGAGAACCGTTCAGGGTCATGGAGACATCGGGCTTGCCGTAACGCACCCAGGTAAAGATCATGGTCACGCAGGTGGCCACCGCAGCGGCCAGGTTGGTGTTGAAGCAGACCAGACCGGTCATGGTCATGGAAGCGTCGGTGGACAGGCTCAGGGAAGAGCCGCCGTTGAAGCCGAACCAGCAGAACCACAGGATGAACACGCCCAGGGCACCGGCTGTCAGGTTGTGGCCGGGGATGGCGTGGGGCTTGCCGTCCTTGTCGTACTTGCCGATGCGGGGGCCCAGCATCCAGGCACCCAGCAGGGCGATGACGCCGCCCACGTTGTGCACGGCTGCGGAACCGGCAAAGTCATGGAAGCCCTTGCTCTGCAGCCAGCCGCCGCCCCACATCCAGTGGCCGCAGATGGGGTATACCACCAGCGAGATGGCGGCAGAGTACACACAGTAGGCTTTGAAGTTGGTGCGCTCGGCCATGGAGCCGGACACGATGGTGGCTGCCGTGGCGCAGAACACGGTCTGGAACACGATGTACACCCACAGCGGGATGTCCAGACCCAGGTGGCTGTAGTCGCCCTGGATGAACGGATCAAAGCCGCCGATCAGGGCACCGGTGCCGCCGAACATCAGGCCGAAGCCGATGACCCAGTAGCACGGGGTGCCGATGCAGAAGTCCATCATATTTTTCATCAGGATGTTGCCCGTGTTCTTGGCACGGGTAAAGCCGGCTTCACACAGGGCAAAACCCGCCTGCATGAAGTAGACCAGGAACGCTGCCACCAGCGTCCAACAGGTGTTGACGGAACTGAACATAACAGTCATACCTCCCCACAAGTCGTGTGATGCCGCAGGGCACCAGCCCCTGCGGCCGTGTGCCGTTCCCCGTACCGGATGCACGCAGGAACGATGCATTTCCCTCAGAGGACCCTCTATTCCCCCCGAAGGCAAGATCCACCCGAAAACACAAAAGGCGCTGGCGGAATTGCTTCCGTCAGCGCCTTTGCTTTCGATGGCACGAGTATAGACCGTTTGTGCACAAGTGTCAAGGGATCCTCTCAAGGTTTTACGTTTTTCACAACGTCGATGTCCCCTGCACCGCAAAAGTTTGGCAAATGTTTTTGCCGTTATTCCTTTTCTTCAGCCTCTTCGCCCTTGGCATTGGCCGGGCGGTGGCCGCCCTCCATCTCCCAGTGCAGCAGCAGGCTCATCATGGCGCGCAGCGCGAAGGTGGCTGCCAGCGGCACGACGGATTCCAGATTCTGCAGCAGGAAGGTCTTGGCGATCTCGGCCGACATCAGAAATTCCAGCGCGGTGGTCAGGCCGCTGCTCATTTCATGATGGAAGTCGTGGTGGTCGTTGAAAAAGGTCGCCCGCACATAGTGGTAGCTGGCTTTGGCCAGGCTGGTGATGATGATGAACAGGCCGACCACTTCGGCCAGACCTGCGATCATGGGCACCGCTGTTTCCAGAAAGCCCTCCAGAAAGTGGGTGATGGTTGCATTGAGTTGGTACAGTCCCTGCATGGTGTCCTCGTCTCCGGCCCTTACAGCAGGGTCTTGACGTAGGCAGCCAGCTCAGGATCCTTGCAGTCTGCAAAGAACTGCTCCTGGAAGTGCTCACCGGCAATGGCACCCTTCAGCAGATCCTGGTCAATGCCCTTCAGGATCTCGATGAGGGGCTTGAAGGCCACGGCGCGCACGCCGTCCAGGATCTTCTTGTTGCTCTGCTCGGCCTCCACGCGGTCAGCGGGGTAGCCCTTGCCGAAGCCAAAGCCGAACAGCTTCTCGAAGGTGTACTCCAGGTTCAGCTCACCGCCCCAGCCGAAGCCCTTGGCAAAGGGCATGGACACGGCGTTGCCGTCGTTGATCTGAGCAAAGGTGTAGGCATCCACGGGATCCTCCACATGGCCGCAGATCACGCCGGGGAAGCTGTTCAGGGCCAGCATGGCACCCTCGCCGGTGCCGCAGCCGGTGATGACGAAGTCGGCGGCGCCGCTGTTCAGCAGGATGGCAGCCAGAATGCCGCACTGCACATAGGTCAGGCGGGGAGAAGCGTCGGAGTACATGCCGTAGTTGACCACTTCATGGCCCATGGGCTCCACGACCTTCTTCAGGGCTGCTTCGATGATGCCGTTCTTGGGGGCCTGGCTGTTCTCGTTGATGATTGCGATCTTCATGATACGATCTCTCCTTTTCTGATTCAGAGTTCTTTTTGTTGTCCTCACGCAGGCGGACCTTCTGCGCGGCCCTGTCCCTCCGGGAAAGGCACCTTTCCCCTCCCCGGCACACAGCCGCTCTTGTATACTAGGGTAGCATGCTTTGTGGGCAGTGTCAAGGCATTTTGTCCTACAATTTTACTGCATTTCTCGCTTTCCGGCAAGTTTTTTCATGCAAATGTCCTGATTTTGGCAGACGTCCTACCTGCCCCGGGCAGGCGTTCGGCAGCCTGCACAAAAGCCCCGCAGGCGTTTTGTGCGCTTTGCCTGTCAGCCCAGCTTCTTTTTCTGCTGACGGGCTACGATGGGCATCAGCAGAGGCGTGGGCAGCAGCTTCTGCGCCGAGGTGCACAGCCGCATAAAGGCCGACGGTACGATGATGGTCTTATGGTGCAGCATACCGTGGATGGCCTCGTCCACGCAGAACTCCGGCGTGATGCCCTTGAGCGCGAACACCACCCCGGCCCGGTCGTTGAACTCGGTGTTCACCGGCCCCGGACAGAGGGCACAGACGTACACCGGGCTGCGCTTTTCCCGCAGCTCCTGGGCCGCGCCCCGGGTCAGGCTGACCACATAGGCCTTGCTGGCATAGTAGCCCGCCATGTAGGGCCCGCCGGGCAGCAGCCCCGCGGAGGATGCTACATTCAGAATGGTGCCGCCGCCCTGCGCCTGCATCCGGCGCAGCATAAACTGGAACAGCCGCCGCATGGCGGCCACGTTCACCTGCACCATCTCTTCCTCTTTGGCGGGGTCGGTCTCCAGCAGGCTCCCGCAGACGCCAAAGCCCGCGTTGTTGATGAAGATGTCGATGCGCTCCCCTGCCAGCTCCGCGCACAGGCGGTCGCAGTCCGCCCGGTCGGCAAGGTCGGCGGGCAGGATGCGGCACACGGTGCCGTGGGCGTCATTCAGCTCCTCTGCCAATGCCGTCAGCCGGTCAGCCCGGCGGGCGGTGAGGATGAGACGGCAGCCCATGGCCGCGTAACGGCGGGCAAACTCCCGGCCAATGCCGGAGCTTGCGCCGGTGATCCAGACAGTTTTTGTCATATGCTCACTCCTTGCTGTATCCGGAAGCCTTGTCGATGGCTTCCAGCTCTTCGGCGGTAAAGGTGGTGTTGTCCAGCGCCTTGATGTTGTCCAAAATCTGCTCCGGGCGGGATGCACCGATCAGCACACTGGTCACCTGCCCGTCCTTCAGGATCCAGGCCAGCGCCATCTCGGCCAGGGTCTGGCCGCGGGCGGCAGCGATCTCGTTCAGGGCACGGATCTGCGCCAGTTTTTCCTCGGTGAGGGCGCTTTCCTTCAGGAACCGGCCGTCGGTGCGCACCCGGCTGTCGGCCGGGATGCCGTGCAGATATCGGTCGGTGAGCAGGCCCTGTGCCAGCGGGCTGAAGGCAATGATGCCCTTGCCCAGACGGTTGGCCGTCTCCTTCAGGCCGTTTTTCTCGATGGTGCGGTCAAAGATGGAGTAGCGGTTCTGGTTGATGACGAAGGGCACATGCAGCTCATTCAGGATGGCCGTGGCCTTTTCCAGCGTTTCGCCGTTGTAGTTGGACAGGCCCGCGTAGATGGCCTTGCCGCTCTGCACGGCGGTTGCCAGCGCACCCATGGTCTCTTCCAGCGGGGTGTTGGGGTCCATGCGGTGGTGGTAGTAGATGTCCACATAGTCCAGCCCCAGCCGCTGCAGGCTCTGGTCCAGGCTGGCCAGCAGATACTTGCGGCTGCCCCAGTCACCATAGGGGCCGTCCCACATGGTATACCCTGCCTTGGTGCTGATGATGAGCTCATCCCGGTAGGGCATGAAGTTCTCGTGCAGGATGCGGCCCAGATTCTTCTCGGCGCTGCCCGGCTCCGGACCGTAGTTGTTGGCCAGGTCGAAGTGGGTGATGCCGTGGTCGAAGGCGGTGAAGCAGAGCTGCTTCATGGTCTCATAGCGGCCCGTGTCACCAAAATTGTGCCAGAACCCCAGCGAGACGGCGGGCAGCAGCAGGCCGCTCTTGCCGCAGCGGTGGTACGGCATGGAGGAATAACGTGCATCGGATGCCTGATGCATAAAAACACTCCTTTCTTGCAAAAAGGGGCTGTCACACAGCAGCCCCGTGTAACAGCCCCTTTCGCGTTTTATTTCAGCAGATTGTCGTTGTCAAAGTAGTCGATGCGCATGGAACGGCGCACGTCGGCCAGGGTGGCGGCGGCGGTCTTTTCGGCGTAGGCGCTGCCCTCCTTCAGGATCTCCACCACTTCCGGCAGGCGCTGCTCCCACTCCTTGCGGCGGGTGCGGATGGGCTCCAGCTCTGCCTGCATGACGCTGTTCAGGAACTTCTTCACCTTCACATCGCCCAGGCCGCCGCGCTGGTAGTGGGCCTTGACCTCATCCAGATTCTGGTACTCCGGCCAGAACTCAGCAAAGTGCTCCGGGCGGCAGAAGGCGTCCAGATAGATGAACACCGGGTTGCCCTCCACCTGGCCGGGGTCCTGCACCCGCAGGTGGTTGGGGTCGGTGTACATGGACATGACCTTCTTCTTGATGTCCTCCGGTTCTTCCGACAGATAGATGCAGTTGCCCAGGCTCTTGCTCATCTTGGCCTTGCCGTCAATGCCGGGCAGGCGCAGGCAGGCAGCATTCTGGGGCAGAACGATCTCCGGCTCCACCAGCGTGTCGCCGTACACGGAGTTGAACTTGTGCACGATCTCGCAGCACTGCTCGATCATGGGCTTCTGGTCCTCACCGGCGGGCACCGTGGTGGCCTTGAAGGCGGTGATGTCGGCCGCCTGGCTGATGGGGTAGCAGAAGAAGCCCACCGGGATGCTGGTCTCGAAGTTGCGCATCTGGATCTCGCTCTTCACGGTGGGGTTGCGCTGCAGGCGGCTCACGGTGACCAGATTCATATAATAGAAGCTCAGTTCCGTCAGCTCCGGCACCATGGACTGGATAAAGATGTGGGTCTTGGCCGGGTCGATGCCGCAGGCCAGGTAGTCCAGTGCCACCTGCAGGATGTTCTGGCGCACCTTCTCCGGGTTGTCGGCGTTGTCGGTCAGGGCCTGTGCGTCGGCGATCATCACATAGATCTCATCGTACTCGCCGGAGTTCTGCAGGCGCACGCGCTCCTTCAGGGAGCCGACGTAGTGGCCCACATGCAGACGTCCGGTCGGGCGGTCGCCCGTCAGAATCACTTTTTTCATGGTTTTCTCCTTTTGAATGAGAACTCCCTCCGTCAAGCCCTGACGGGCTTGCCAGCTCCCTCTGGGAGGGAGCCTTGCCTTCTCAGTCACCTGCGGTGACTGCTCTCCCAAAGGGAGCGCCAAGGACCTCTCCGCAGCACCAGAGCCTCCCTCTGAGAGGGAGGCGGCATCGCGCAGCGATGACGGAAGGAGTTCTTTCCACGTTTTTCATTGCTTTCAGTATATCCCGCCCCGCTTTTTCTGTCAACAAAAGCAGCCGGAGAAAAAGAAAAAAGCGACGGAAAACTTCCATCGCTTTGCTGGCGCCTCTTGCCTGACTCGAACAGGCGACACCCTGATTAACAGTCAGGTGCTCTAACCGACTGAGCTAAAGAGGCATCTATATAAAACGGCACACAGCCGTTTTACTACTATAAAATGGTGACCCGTACCGGAATCGAACCGATGTTAAAGGCGTGAGAGGCCTCTGTCTTAACCGCTTGACCAACGGGCCATACGTCCATTTTGCATCGGGCTTTCGCTCCCGACTTGGCTAGTTTATCACAGAGTACGACCTTTGTCAACACCCAATTTCAACTTTTTCAAAAAATCTGCCGCACGCCTGCCTTCACAAGGCCCAGTGCCAGCCCAAGGTAAACACTGACCACCGTTTCGTCCCCGCCAAAGTCCATGTTCTGGCGCTGCGGAAGGCCGGACAGCCGCCCCTCGTACACGCAGTGCAGGTCCTGCAGGGTGGTGTAATCGTTGGGGTGCATCAGGGTGCTGTGCTTGGGCAGCTCCAGTGCCCCGCTCTTTTCCAGCACCTCGCTGACGAACTGCGAGCAGAAATAGTGCCGACGCCGACGCCAGCGGATGTGCAGCCCGCACAGGATCAGCCCCAGCACATTGAAGCGGTACAGGTTGCCGTGGGCCATCATGTGGTCGGCCCGGCGGCGGGCGCGGGTGTAGGCCTCCTCGCTCACCTCCAGCGCATAGAGGGCGCAGGGCACGTCCGGGCGCAGCCGGAACACACCCCGGTCCAGGTACTCCCGGCTGGGGCCTGCGGGGAACATGGTGTAGCCGTTCTTGCGGGTGGAGCTGTACAGACAGCTGAGGTCCTCGTCAAAGGCAAGGGACGCATGGGTGTAGCGTGCCCCGGTAAGCCGATAGACCAGATTGGACAGCAGCGTGCCCGAGCGGGTGAGCAGGATGTAGATGGTTTTCATGGCAGATTCCTCCTGACGGGGGTGGGTGTTCCGGTTCCAGTATAGCACAAGCAAAGGTCCTTTGCCACAAAAACGAACGAACTTGTGCAAAGATTGCACAACTGCACCGGTTTTGCTGCAAAGCAGGCCGTTCTCCGCTCCGCCCTATAAGGTGTCCGGTGTGCAGCGGCCGCATAGCGCACCGGCTTTATAGTCAAAATTTTATCAAAGTTTTGTATTTTAATTTTTTGCCCTGTTTTTTTATTCTTTTTGCGGCAAAACGCTTTCTTGAATTTACTTCAACCGGCAAAGATTCTTTATGAAATTTGTTTCTTTTCTGCAAACAGTACGATTCGTTCATTGATTTCCAGAAACTTTTATGTATAATGATAAACAGGGGAATTTGCATCGACGCAAACCGCACCCCGCGCAGCGTCCGGCCACGCCGGAAGGCCGCTGTGCTTTTACATGCAGAATGTAAAGGATCAAACGAAAGTAGAGGTATAGCAATATGGCAAAGTTGGATCTGACCAAGTATGGCATTACCGGCACGACCGAGGTCGTGTACAACCCCTCTTACGAGCAGCTGTTCGCAGAAGAGACCAAGCCCGGCCTGGAAGGCTACGAGAAGGGCCAGGTCAGTGAGCTGGGTGCCGTGAACGTGATGACCGGCATCTACACTGGTCGTTCTCCCAAGGATAAGTTCATCGTCATGGACGAGAACTCCAAGGACACCGTGTGGTGGACCAGCGACGAGTACAAGAATGACAACCACCCCGCTTCTCAGGAAGCATGGGCTGCTGTGAAGGCCATCGCTCAGAAGGAGCTGTCCAACAAGCGCCTGTACGTCGTGGATGCATTCTGCGGTGCCAACAAGGATACCCGCATGGCCATCCGCTTTGTCATGGAAGTTGCATGGCAGGCACACTTTGTCACCAACATGTTCATCAAGCCCACCGCTGAGGAACTGGAGAACTTTGAGCCGGACTTCGTTGTCTACAACGCATCCAAGGCCAAGGTGGAAAACTACAAGGAGCTGGGCCTGAACTCTGAGACTGCTGTTGTGTTCAACATCACCAGCAAGGAGCAGGTCATCGTCAACACCTGGTACGGCGGCGAGATGAAGAAGGGCATGTTCTCCATGATGAACTACTTCCTGCCGCTGAAGGGCATGGCTTCCATGCACTGCTCTGCCAACACCGATAAGGAGGGCAAGAACACCGCTATCTTCTTCGGTCTGTCCGGCACCGGCAAGACCACCCTGTCCACCGATCCCAAGCGTCTGCTGATCGGCGATGACGAGCACGGCTGGGACGACAACGGCGTGTTCAACTTCGAGGGCGGCTGCTACGCAAAGGTCATCAACCTGGATAAGGACTCCGAGCCCGATATCTACAACGCCATCAAGCGCAACGCTCTGCTGGAGAACGT
>ENA-OQIL01000076-OQIL01000076.1-human-gut-metagenome-genome-assembly--contig:-NODE-76-length-49071-cov-27.169336_pt1 | contig 49071 bp, 40 predicted proteins | sample MGYA00242583_ERZ504748 | MGnify/ENA primary metagenome ERZ504748 (study PRJEB26092, sample SAMD00036191) | human gut metagenome | host: Homo sapiens | study: EMG produced TPA metagenomics assembly of...
TCCTTGAAGTCGGCCATGACCATGTACGGGTCGCTGCTGCGCAGGTTCTCGGTGACCTCGTGGAAGTTCTCGCCGTTCCAGCCGCGCTCCAGGAAGTTCAGGGCGCTGTTGGCTACGTCGTCGCCCATGATAAAGGCGTTGGGGTGGTAGCCCACATGCTTCAGGTTGTTCACCTCAGGGGTCAGCATACCGAAGATCAGCTCGTTCTCCTTGCCGGCAGCATCGGCGATCTCCACGTTTGCACCGTCCAGAGTGCCCAGCGTGATAGCACCGTTCAGCATGAACTTCATGTTGCCGGTACCGGAAGCCTCGGTGCCTGCCAGAGAAATCTGCTCAGAGACCTCGGCAGCGGGCATCAGGTGCTCGCTCAGGGAGACGCAGTACTCCTCCAGATAGACCACGCGCAGCTTGTCGCGCACGGCGGGGTCGTTGTTGATCAGATCGCCCAGCTTGCAGATCATGCGGATCATCTGCTTTGCCATGTAGTAGCCGGGAGCAGCCTTTGCGCCGAAGATGTAGGTCTTGGGGATGAAGTCGGCGTTGGGGTTCTCCTTCAGGTACAGGTACTGTGCAGCGATGTTCAGCGCATTCAGGTGCTGGCGCTTGTACTCGTGCATACGCTTGACCTGGCAGTCAAAGATGGAATTGGGGTCGATGACCTGACCGGTGCTCTTTGCCAGATAGCTTGCAAAGTCCTTCTTGTTGGCCAGCTTGATCTCGTTCAGCTTCTTCAGCACGGTCTTGTCGTCGGCGTACTTGTTCAGCTTGGTCAGATCGGAAGCATCGTGTTTGTAGCCGTCGCCGATGGTCTCGTCCAGCAGCTTGCACAGACCGGGGTTAGAGGCCAGCAGCCAGCGGCGGTATGCAATGCCGTTGGTCACGTTCTTGAAGGCGTTGGGCTTGAACAGGTAGTAATCGTGGAAAACGCTCTCCTTGATGATCTCACTGTGCAGCTTGGAAACGCCGTTGATGCTGTTGGCGGTGTAGGCGCAGATATTGGCCATGCGCACCTGATTGTCGCCGATCAGTGCCATGTAGTCGATCTTGCCCTGATCGCCGGGGAAGGCCTTTGCCAGCTCCTCGCGGGCGCGGCGGTCCATCTCCACCACGATCTGGTAGATGCGGGGCAGGGTCATCTTGAAGATGTCCACGTTCCACTTCTCCAGAGCTTCGGCCATAACGGTGTGGTTGGTGTAGGAGAACACCTTCTGGCAGATGCTGAAGGCCTTGTCCCAGTCAAAGCCGCACTCATCCAGCAGGATGCGCATCATCTCGGGGATGGCCAGCGTGGGGTGGGTGTCGTTCAGCTGGATAGCGACCTTGTCGGGCAGGTTCTCCAGCGTAGCGTAGCTGGACAGGTGGTTCTGCACGATATCGCCGATAGAAGCAGCGGACAGGAAGTACTGCTGACGCAGGCGCAGGATCTTGCCCTCAACGTGGTTGTCGTTGGGGTACAGCACCTTGGAGATGAGCTCAGCGTTGGTGTTCTTGCTCATAGCAGTGTTGTAGTTGCCCAGAGAGAAGCTGGACATATCAAAGTCCGGGGCCTTTGCCTGCCACAGACGCAGCTTTGCAACGCCCTTTCCATCGTAGCCCTGCACATACATATCGGAGGGAATGGCCATGACGCTGTTGTAGTTGGTGTGCTGGATGTAGTGGAAGCCGTTGTCCCAGTTCTCGTGGATCTCGCCGTCAAAGCGGATCTCCACAGCCTGATCCGGGTGGCTCTTCAGCCACACCTGACCGCCGGGCAGCCAGTTGTCGGCGCGCTCCTGCTGCCAGCCGTCCACGATCTTCTGCTTGAAGATGCCGTACTCGTACAGGATGGAGTAGCCGGTGCCGCAGATATCGGTGGTGGCCATGCCGTCCAGATAGCAGGCAGCCAAGCGGCCCAGACCGCCGTTGCCTAGGCCTGCATCGGGCTCTTCCTCAAAAATGCTGTCCAGATTGATGTCGGCGTCGGCCAGTGCCTTCTTGGCAACCTCGTCCAGACCCAGATTGAACAGGCTCATCTTCAGGCTGCGGCCCATCAAAAACTCCATGCAGAGGTAGTAGACCTGCTTGGTGCCGGTGCCGATAGCCTTGGACTGGAACTTTTTGTGGTTCTCGCTCATCATCTGACGGCAGATCAGAGCCAGAGAACGGTAGATCTGCTGGTTGGAGGCAACATTCAGCTCCACACCGTACTCACTGGTGAGCTTGTCCTGAAGAATTTTGCCAAATTCTTTTGATGTCATAGTGTGCTCCTATCCGCATAAGCGTTTGCTTTGCTAAAATAATTGAGTAGATAATAGCAGCAGAAACGTTCCCTCTTTCGCCCGGCTGCCAACATAACAAAATTATTATAATATGAACGATTTATAAATGCAAGGAAACAGGCGCTTTTTTTCCGTAACTGCTATTTTTTCAGGCCACTTTCTGACAAATATGCCGAAATTTCAAAAATTCCACTTTTTCTTGCGGCGTATTTATATTATAATAGAAGGTAGAACTGAGCCGCGAAACGTTTTTCGGGGAGTAATTCCGGCAGTAATGGCACAGGAAACTCCGCCGAAACGTTTTCGAAAGCCGAAACGTTACCGGGAACGGTGCCAAATCCCGGTAAGATGCAGAACAAACGGCCTTGCGCCGTACAGATACAGGATAAAAAAGGGGAAAACACCATGGTAAACAAGGTAAGGGTCAACATTGCAGGCACACCGTATGCCATCGCAACTACAGATTCGGAAAAGTACATCCTGGGTCTTGCCAAAAAGCTGGACGAGGACATCACAAAGCTGCTGGACACCAACGATAACCTCTCGGTGACCAAGGCGGCGGTGTTCTGCGCGATGGATTATCTGGACGAATACCGCAAGAGCACCGGCAGCGCCGAGAATATGCGCAGCCAGATTCAGGACTACATTGCAGATGCAGCCCGGGCAAAGCTGGCTGAGGACAAGGCACTGGCGGAAAACGCCGTGCTGCGCCGGGAAGCTGCCGCCCTGCGGGAGCAGCTGGCCAAGGAGCGCCAGCGCGAGACCCGCCGGGAGGAGCGCGCCGCCCGTGCTGCGGCAGAGACGGAACGGGAGCAGCCCGCCCCGGAAGCCCCGGCGGCAGACAGTGCGCAGGCAGACGAGACCAACTGAATGTACCTTATATAAATAGAAGTCAGAAGGAGAACTATGGCAAGGATCGAAATCTTAGCCCCGGTGGGCAGTGAAGAAATGCTCCGCGCTGCGGTGTTCAGCGGCGCGGACGCAGTATATCTGGGCTTTTCGGGTTTCAACGCCCGCACGGGTGCCGGCAACTTTGACGCAGACAGTCTGCAGGAAGCCGTGCGCTTCTGCCACGCCCGGGGCGTGGCGGTGCACGTTGCGCTGAATACGACCGTGTACGGCACCGAGCTGCCTGCGCTGGAACAGGCTATCCGGGCGGTAGCAGCCAGCGGTGCGGATGCAGTCATCTGTCAGGATCTGGCAGTGGCTACCTTAATTGGTAAAATTGCCCCGAAGCTGCCCCGGCACGGCTCCACCCAGATGAGCGTCCACACCCTGCAAGGTGCACTGGAGCTGAAGGAGCTGGGCTTTACCCGGGTAGTGCTGGCGCGTGAGCTGAGTCTGCCCGAGGTGGAGCACATCACAAAGCACTGCGGCATCGAGACCGAGTGCTTCATCCACGGTGCGCTGTGCATGAGCGTGAGCGGCCAGTGCTATATGTCCGCCTTTCTGGGCGGGCGCAGCGGCAACCGCGGTTCCTGTGCGGGCCCCTGCCGTCTGCCCTTTGAAGCCAATGCCCTGCCGGAAGGCAAGCCCGGACGGCTGCACCACCTCTCCCTTAAGGACAACTCCGCCATCGACAAGCTGGACAAGCTGCAGGCGATTGGCGTAGCATCGGCAAAAATCGAGGGTCGTCTCCGCACGCCGGAGTATGTGGCAGCGGCGGTCAGTGCCTGCCTGGCAGGCCGCGAGGGCCGCGCCTACGACCGCGACCTGCTGAAGAACGCCTTCAGCCGTTCCGGCTTCACCTCCGGCTATCTAGACGGAAAAATCGACGGCACCATGTTCGGTGTGCGCAGCGAAGCTGACGCCGAGCTGACCAAAAAGACCCTGCCCATGCTGCGTGAGCTTTACCGCCGCGAGCGCTCCCGTGTGCCGGTGCAGATGAAACTGGAGATCGAGGAGGGCGGCGAAAAGCTGACCGTTACCGATGCCGACGGCAACAAAGCCTTTGCCTATGGGGATGCCGAGCCGCAGCCTGCCCGCACCGACCCCACCGAGAGTTTGAACCGCAGTTTGGCAAAGACCGGCGGCACCCCCTTTACGGCAGAGAAGATCACTGTGGAAATGGACGGCGGGCCGTGGTTCATCCCCGGCAGTGCCGTGAACGAGCTGCGCCGGGAGGCACTGGATGCCCTGCTCAAAAAGCGGGAAGTGCTGCGCCCTTGGCCGACCACCGAGGAGCACGTCGCCGCCCTGCCGCAGCGCACCCTGCCGCCCCGCCGTACCCTGCGTGTCCGGTTCGAGCGCTGGGAACAGGTGCCGGAGCGGGCACTTGACGGGGTGGAATATCTCATTCTGCCCATTGCGCAGGCCGACCGTGTGCCCCGGGAGTGGCGGACAAAGACCCTTCTGGAGCTGCCCCGGGTCATGTTTGGTGCGCTGGAGCAGGACACTGCCCGCCGCATTGCGGCCACGCAGGACGCGGGCTTTGCCGGGTACGAGGTCAGCAACATCGCCCACCTGCGCCTGTGCCGCGGCCTGCCCATGACCGGCGGCTTTGGACTGAACATCACCAACAATGTGGCGGCACAGTTCTATGCAGAGCAGGGACTTTCCAGCCTGCTCATCCTGCCGGAGGTAAAAGACAGCGATATTGCGTCTATTGCGCCCGCCCGGAACGGTAAACCGGTGCCCACCGGCGTGATGATCTACGGTCATATGCCGCTGATGCTCACCCGCGCCTGCCCGCTGCAAAACATCCATGACTGTGCCCACTGCGATAAGACCGGCGTGCTGACCGACCGCAAGGCCAAAAAGTTCCAGGTGCGGTGCGGCCTTGGGGTGCGCACCATCTATAACCCGGTGCCCATCTATATGGGCGATAAGCCCGGCGCACTGGCGGTGGACTACGGCGTGGCCTACTTTACGCTGGAATCCCGCGAGGAGGCGGCGCAGGTCTTGGACAGCATCCGCACCCACGCCCCCTTTGAGGGCGATTTTACCCGCGGTCTGTATTTTAAGGGTACAAACTGACAGGAAAACACCGGAAGTGCCCCAAGCTTTTCCTGTAAAAAAGAAAAACGAAACGAGGTTATACGATGGAACCCATCACTGTAAAATATAAGGTACTGGATGCCCGGGCAAAAGTGCCCGCCTATGCCACCCCCGGCGCAGCTGCCGCTGACCTGTGCGCTGTGCTGGACGCACCGCTGACCGTTGCCCCCATGCAGCGGGTGCTGGTGCCCACCGGCCTTGCCATCGAGCTGCCCGGCGCCCATAGTGTGGCGCTGGTGTACGCCCGCAGCGGCCTGTCCATCAAGCACGGCCTGTGCATGGCCAACGGCGTGGGTGTGGTGGACAGCGACTACCGCGGCGAGCTGAAGGTGCCCATGGTCAATCTGGGTGCCGAGGCTTATACCATCCAGCCCGGCGAGCGGGTAGCGCAGCTGTGCATCGCCCCGGTGTACACCGCCGCCTTTGTGCCCGCTGAGCAGCTGGGCGACACCCAGCGCGGTGTGGGCGGCTTTGGTTCTACCGGAAAATAACCCTCTTCGTCAATGCTTCGCATTGCCGCCCGAGAGGGAAAAATTTAAAAGAGTAAACTGATTGATGGAAAAAGCTCTCCCATTCGGGAGAGCGGTCACCGCAGGTGACGGAGAGGGTTTTATGAATCATTTGATCTTAGCCTCCGGCAGCCCCCGCAGGCGGGAGCTGCTTTCCCTGTACACCACCGATTTCACGGTCTGTGTCAGCGATTTTGACGAGAGCGCCGTCACTGCCCCCACTCCGGCGCAGCTGGTGGAGCAGCTGGCCATCGGCAAGTGCCTTGCAGTGGCAAAACAGCACCCGGATGCTGTGGTCATCGGCTGTGACACCGTGGTGGATGTGGACGGCGCTGTGTTCGGCAAGCCCCATGACGCAGAGGATGCCAAGCGGATGCTGCGCGCGCTCTCCGGCAAGACCCATCAGGTGCACACCGGTGTGTGCATTGCAAAAGGGGACAGGGCAGAGCATTTTGTGGACAGCTGCAAGGTGACCTTTTTCCCTCTGGGGGAGGAGGAGATCGCGTTCTACACTGCTACCCCGGAGCCCTACGATAAGGCCGGTGCCTATGCCATTCAAGGGCGTGCTGCCCTGTGGCTGGACCGCATCGAGGGCGACTATTACACCATTATGGGGCTGCCGGTCAGCCGCACCGTACAGACGCTGGCGCATTTTTTGTGAGAAAAATGGAAAAATGATAGAAAACTTGCCGAAACGCTTGAGAAATGGAGCACTTGCGGCTATAATAGAACCGTGTTATTCTGCGCAGGAGGGACTGTTTGCAGCAGGCCGTCCGGCATTCTGGGATAGATTTAAGGAACGATCGTAAGGAGATTTGGAACAATGAGTTTTCTGTCAAAGGACGTTGGCATTGATCTGGGTACTGCCAATACTCTGGTCTACATGAAGGGCAAGGGCATCATCATGCGCGAGCCCTCGGTCGTGGCGGTGGACACCAAGACCGACGAGGTGCGCTGCGTGGGCGGCGAGGCAAAGGCTGTCATCGGCCGTACCCCCGGCAGCATCGTGGCGGTGCGTCCCCTGAAGGACGGCGTCATCGCCGATTTCGACATCACGGCCAATATGCTGGAGAACTTCCTCAAAAAGGCCTGCGGCAACAGTATGTTCTCCCGTCCCCGGGTGGTCATCTGCATTCCCTCCGGCGTTACCGAGGTGGAGCGCCGCGCTGTGCGCGAGGCTACCCTGAAGGCTGGTGCCCGTCAGGTGTCTGTCATTGAGGAGCCCATGGCAGCTGCCATCGGTGCAGGCCTGCCCATCAGCGAGCCCACCGGCAGCATGATCGTGGATATCGGCGGCGGCACGGCGGAGATCGCCGTCATCTCTCTGGGCGGTATTGTGGCTTCCCGCAGCGTGCGCATGGCCGGTGATATGTTCGATCAGGCCATCATCGCTTTCATCAAGCGCAAGTACAACCTGCTCATCGGTGAGCGTACTGCCGAGCAGATCAAAATCGAGATCGGCTCTGCCTATGCACTGGACCCGGAGCTGACCATGGAGATCAAGGGCCGCAACCTTGTAGACGGTCTGCCCAAGAACATCGTGGTGCACTCTGAGGATGTGCGCGGCGCGCTGCTGGAGTGTCTGGTCAAGATCACCACCGCCATCAAGGAGACGCTGGAGCGCACCCCGCCGGAACTGAGCGCAGATATCATCGACCGCGGCATCACCCTGACCGGCGGCGGCGCTTTGCTGCGCGGCCTGGATCAGCTGATCCAGAGCGAGACCGGCATTGATGTGCATATTGCGGAGGACCCGCTGGACTGCGTGGCCAAGGGTGCCGGTGCAGTGCTGGATCATGTGGATGTGCTGCATGACGTGCTGGACACCGATGGAGGACATATGTAAGAGCGGCTCTCTGCGGAGAGTGTTGCTCAGAATGCGGAAAAGTTTCAGACACAGCAGCTGTGCGTTTTTCCGCTGCAAACACTGCATCTTGCGCGGATGGCACGGCTGTCCGCGCTTTTTTCATGCAAAGGCCTGCGGTAGGGCGCGGGCATCCCGACAGGAGGGAAGCACCCTTTGAAAGATTTTTTTGATACCTGGAAATTCAAGATCCTTGTGGCCGTGGCGGTGTTTCTGGTGGGCATCATGGCCTATGCCGGTGCCAACGGACGCCTGACCGCTGCCCCGCAGGAACTGCTGGGCGTGATCCTGACCCCCTTCCAGAAGGCGGGGGCTGTGGTCAGCGGCGGTGTGGGCGCGATGTGGGAAAAATATGCCAGCATCGACAAGGTCATGGAACAGAACGAGCAGCTGACGGCGGAAAACGCCGAGCTGCGTCAGCAGATGGTGGATTATGACCGCATCAAGGCTGAAAACGAGGCCTACAAGGCACTGGCCAACATTCAGGAAAAGAACAGCAATGCCACCTATGTGTCCGGCTTTGTCATTGGCCGCGACCCGCTGGACGAGTTCGGCGGCTTCACGCTGGACAAGGGCACCGCAGACGGCGTAGCGGTGAACGATGCGGTCATCAGTGACCGGGGCTATCTGCTGGCATGGTGGTAGAGGCTGATCCGACCAGCTGCAAGGTGATGACCATTCTGCACCCCAGCTTCAACGCGGCGGGCGTGGTATCCCGCACCCGGGAAAACGGCATTCTGAACGGCAATACCACCTATGCAGCGGACGGCCTGTGCACCCTGACCAATCTGGAGCGCAGCACCGAGACCCATGCGGGGGATCAGGTCATCACCACCGGTCTGGGCGGGGTGTTCCCCCCGGATCTTCTGGTGGGTACGGTGCAGGACGTGGTGCCGGAGACCAGCGGCAAATCCTCCATTGCGGTGGTGCGCCCCGGTGCCGACCCCCGCACCGCCAAGCACGTTTTTATCGTTACTGCGTACTAAGGAGGATACACTGCTATGGAATCTCGCCGCAGGCGCAGCCGCAGCCAGCTGCTGAAATGGGGCTGTTATGTGCTGGCGCTGTTTGTGTGCGCCGCTTTGCAGACCACGCCCGGGCTGTTTCAGCTGGGGGAGGCAAAGCCGCTGCTGGTGCTGCCGCTGTGTCTGGCGGTGGCGGTATTTGAAGGAGAATTTGCCGGAGCACTGCTGGGCACGGTGGGCGGTCTTTTGTGGGATTGCACGGCCGGACGCACGGTAGGTATGCTGGCGCTGGAGCTGCTGCTGCTCTGCTTTGCGGTATCGGTGCTGGTACAGTTGTATCTGCAGGTGAACCCCGGCAATTTTGCCGCAGTAAGCACCGCAACAGCGCTGGTGGTACTCTCGCTGGACTGGCTGTTTTTCTACTATATGCCGGGTTATACCGGCGCAGCGCTGCGGTATGTCACCTTTGTACTGCCCGGCGCGGTGCTGACCATCCCGGCAGCGCTGCTGGCCTTCTGGCTGGTGCAGCGCATCCATGACGGGTTCAGGATCGACAACGGTGTGGTCTAGCCCGTAAAAGGAGAACCAGATGAACGAAAATGAACGCAAGGTCGTGGTGCGGCGGATGCTGCTGCTCATCGCAGTGGCCTGCATCATCATGGGGCTGTACACCTTCCGGCTGATCTTTTTGCAGCTGGTCAACGGGGACGACTTTAAGGCAAAAGCCACCAACACCACGGATTATAAGTTTACGGTCACCGCTGCGCGCGGCGATATCGTGGACAGCACCGGCAAGCACATCGCTACCACCAGCACCGGTTATAATGTGGTGCTGAACAAGCTGCAGATGGGGGATCAGGATCTGGACACCATGCTGCAGCAGATCGTGGAGCTTTTGCGCAAGAACGATGAAAAATGGCTGGACACCCTGCTCATCAGCGAGCCGGATGCCGCCGGAAACTATACCTTTACGGACAGCGCCGACAGTGCCAGCGACCAGAAAACGCTGGCAGACATGAAGGAGACGCTGGGTCTGCAGCAGTACGCCACCGCCAACGATGTGATGGAGATGCTGGTGGAGAAAAACCAGCTGGAAAGTTTCTCACTGCCGTGGCAGCGGGTGCTGGCGGGCATCCATTACGAGATGGACCGACAGGCCTTTTCCAACGTAAATAACTTTGTTATGGCTGAAAACGTCAGTCAGGCGACGGTGGCTACCATCAAGGAGCATTCCCTCACGCTGCCGGGCGTGGAGATCGTGGAGACCAGCACCCGCAGCTATGAGCAGGGCGATATCCTGCCCGCTGTGCTGGGGCGCGTGGGCAAGATCACCGCCGAAAAGTGGAAGGTGACCGACGAAAACGGTCAGGTGACCTATCCGCTCAAGGAAAAAGGCTATAACATGAACGATGTGATCGGCATCTCCGGCCTTGAGTCCGTGTACGAGGATGAGCTGCGCGGCAAGGACGGCGTGGAGACCATCACTCGTAATTCGGACGGCGTGATCGTGGACACCAAGATCACCACCGTGCCGGAGCCGGGGCATACCGTGCAGCTGACCATCAACAGCGACTTTCAGCGGGCGGTGGACAAGGCACTTGCCAATAACATCGATATGATCAACCGGGTGTACAACACCGGCGATATGAAAGCCGCTGCTGGTGCTGCGGTGGTGCTGAATGTGAAGGACGGCAGCGTGCTGGCGGCCTCCAACTACCCCAGCTTTGACCAGAACCTGTACGCCACCAACTATTCGGAGTACAGCGCCGACCCCAGCCTGCCCCTGTTCAACCGGGCGCTGCAGGGCCTGTACACCCCCGGCTCCACCTTTAAACCCTCGGTGGCAGTGGCGGCGCTGGACAGCGGCCTCATCAACCAGTACTCCACCGTCAACTGCACCGGCGTGTATACCTATTATAAGGATTACCACCCCCGCTGCACCCGCCACGGCCACAGCGGCAACATTGATGTGGTCACCGCCATCAAGTGGAGCTGCAACATCTTCTTCTACGATGTGGGACGCCGTCTGACCAGTGACGTCTACGATGCCTACGCCTACAAGTTGGGGCTTGGTCAGCGCACCGGCGTGGAGGTAAACGAGGCTTTGGGACGCCTGACCAAAAAAACGGATAAAAACTACACCTCCTCGCTGGATATTCAGGCTGCTATCGGGCAGGGCAACACGGTGGTAAGCCCCATCCAGCTGGCTACCTACGCCGCCACACTGGCCAACAACGGCGTGCGCTACCGCACCCACTTCGTCAAGGCCATTCTGGATACCAACACCGGCGAGGTGCTTAGCGAGACCCAGCCGGAGGTGATGGATATCATCGAGGGCAACGGCAACACCTTTGAGCTGGTGCGGCAGGGCATGAAACAGGTGCCCAGCACCATCAGCGGCAAGATCTCCAGCTACCCCATTGCCATTGCCTGCAAGACCGGTACCCCCCAGCGAAGCGAGACTTATGCTTCGGGCAAGCACTACCTGAACGCCATGATGATCGCTTACCTCCCGGCAGACGACCCGGAGATCGCCATCGGCATCACGGTGGAGTACGGTGGCTACGGTGCCCGCACCGGTGATCTGGTGGTGGATATCGCCAACGCCTACTTTGCCATGAAGGACGGCACGCTGGAGGTAGACCCCTATGTGGACCCGCGCACCGTGGCACAGGAGGACGCCGCAGCATCGGATACCGCCGCCCAGACCGCTCCGGATGCTGCAAATGATGCACAGACCGATACCACAGCCGCGGAGCTGCAGCAGGCAACTGCCCCCGCAGGGGTGATAGAGGAAGAAAATAACGATGCACTGCTTGCGCAGTAAGGCGCAGCTGCGTGCAAAGCAGTGAATTTGAACGAAAATTTGAATATTGTGTCCAAAAACCTGTTGTAAATGAGTTGCGTTTGTGATATCATGTATAGCAAAGGAAATTTAGCAAGTGTTTTATATACAAATGTTTCAATAGAGGAGAGATCTACAGATGACGATTGCCCTGATCGCGCATGACTCCAAAAAGGAGCTGATGGTTCAGTTCTGCACGGCGTACTGCCGCATTCTGAGCCAGCATAAATTGGTGGCGACCGGCACTACCGGTAAACTGATTTCCGAGGCCACCGGCCTGCAGGTACAGCGCTTTCTGGCCGGGGTGCAGGGCGGCGACCAGCAGATCGCGTCCCGCATTGCCTGCAACGAGATCGACCTGCTGCTGTTCTTCCGCGACCCCATCAATGCCAAGCCCAGCGAGCCGAATGAGATGACTCTGCTGCGCCTGTGCGATGTGCACAACATCCCCATGGCCACCAACATCGCCACCGCCGAGGTGCTGATCCACGGCCTCGAGCGCGGAGATCTGGACTGGCGCGATATCGTGCACCCCCAGAACTAAAGTATGCAAAAAAGAAGCGCTGCATCGTACAGATGCGGCGCTTCTTTTTGCGTAGAAAGCGGTTAGCTCAGACCGTTCCGTTCACTTTAAAATCCTGTGCCATCTCCTGCACATCAGCGGCGGTAAACTCGCCCAAGGGCAGCAGCAGCCGGGCAAGGGTATCCTGCGGCAGCGCTGCCAGTGCGGCGCTCTCGTCCAGTGCAGCGTCCACAGCAGGGCAGACGGTGTGCACACCATCGCTGCCCAGCTCCACCCGGGCGTGGTGCCCGGTGGCAATGTACTGGATGCCCAGCTTGTCGGCAGCGGTCAGCAGGGCGGCAAACCGGGCGTCGTTGCCGCTGCCCAGCACCTCGGCGGGCTGGTCTGCCAGTGCCTCCGCCTTCAGCACGATGCACTCAATGCCAAGAGCCTCGGCAGCCTGCCGTGCGGCTGCGGCCCACGCGCTTTGGTCAGCGGCCAGCTGCACCACAGCCCCGGCCACGCCGAAGCCCTGCTGCTGCAAAATGCGCACCACAACGCCGCAATCTACGGAGCCGTCCATGCTGACAAGCACCTTGTCCTGTGTTTCGTAGGTGTCGAACCCGTTGCCGGGCAAAAATGCGTCGCTCATGTTCCTTGCCTCCCGCCATGTGCTTTGCTTTGTGCTACGGCCAGCTGGTCGCAGCGTTCGTTTTCCGGGTGGCCTGCATGGCCCTTTACCCAGACATAGGTGATCTTGTGCCGTGCCTCCTGCTCCAGTGCCTGTGCCCATAAGTCCGGGTTCAGGGCAGGGGAGCCATCGGCTTTTTTCCAGCCCCGGCGCTTCCAGCCCTTGGCCCAGCCCTTTTCCAGCCCGTTGATCACATACTGGCTGTCAGAGCACAGCCGCACCTCGCAGGGCTCCTTGAGCTGGCGCAGCGCCTCGATAAAGGCCGTCAGCTCCATGCGGTTGTTGGTGGTGCTGGCGTCGCCGCCGCTCAGTTCCTTTTCGTACACCTTGCCGTCAAAGCGGTAGCGCAGCACCGCACCCCAGCCGCCCGGGCCGGGGTTGCCGCTGCAAGCGCCGTCTGTGTACACCTCTACCTGTTTCATGGGGTTCTCCTTATAGAATAGAATACCTTTATTTAGCGCTATTTTGCCCGGGATGTCAAGAGCCAATGTATACGCCGGTCCAGTTTTGCCAAACCTTGGAATTGACAAAACCGGTGCGAGATACTATACTTAGCGTAACAAAATGCGTATAGGGGTGCACCAAAGGTGTGCGCCCGGCTGTTCCGGCAGAAACGCCACGGTCGCATCGAACAGATGGACTTACCTGGCCAAGAACCTCTTGCGGAACCAACAGCGCTGCTGCAAAAAGCACGCTGAACGATAAATTCTATACGATGCATCAACCGGAAGCCGATGCAGTTTCAGGTGCTTCCCCTGTGCAAGGTGCGGCTGCTCTCCCCGGCGGAGCGCGGCCTGACCTGCAATTGAATCTGGAGGTAAAGAATGGCTCAAGCAAAAGAAAATAACCCCGCTCCTCGCGCAAAAGCCCCGGCAGCGCCCAAGGCAGCCGCCGCAAACGGCACTGCTCCCGCAGGGGAAAAGCACACCCGTCCCACTACCCGCCGCCCCTACTATAACCGCCGCCCGCGCCGTGCGCAGCAGCCCAAGGAGGCAGCGACCCCCATCCATATCTACCCGCTGGGCGGTCTGGGCGAAGTCGGCAAGAACATGACCGTCTACGAGTGCAACGGCGATATGATTATCGTGGACTGCGGTCTGGTGTTCCCGGACAGCGAGATGTTCGGCGTGGACATGGTCATCCCGGACTTCACCTTTGTGGTGCAGAACAAGGATAAGATCAAGGGTCTGCTCATCACCCACGGCCACGAGGATCACATTGGCAGCATTCCCTATCTGCTGCAGAAGTTCAGCCTGCCGGTGTACGGCACCCGCCTGACCTGCGGCCTGATCAAAAACAAGCTGGAGGAGTTCGGCCTTGCCGGCAAGACCAAGTTTGTGGAGATCGTGCCCCGGCAGAAGATCAAACTGGGCTGCTTTACCGTGGAGCCCATCCATGTCAACCACTCCATCCCGGATGCCGTGGCCTTTGCCATCGACAGCCCCGCCGGTACCATCATCCAGACCGGCGACTTTAAAATTGATTACACCCCGCTGGCTTGCGGCGTGACCGACCTGTCCACCCTGTCCGAGTACGGACAGCGCGGTGTGCTGGCTTTGCTGAGCGACTCCACCAACGCGGAGCGCCCGGGCTTTACTGCTACCGAGCAGAAGGTGGCCGCCGGTGTGCGCAGCCTGTTTGCCCGCGCCCGCAATAAGCGCATCATCATTGCGACCTTTGCGTCCAACATCTACCGCGTGCAGCAGATCATTGATCTGGCTGTGGAGGATGGCCGCAAGGTGGCCTTCAGCGGCCGCAGCATGGTCAACAACACTGCCATGGCGCAGGAACTGGGCTATATGCACATCCCGGAGGGCACCCTGATCAGCGTAGACGAGCTGAACCAGTACCCGCCGGAGCAGGTGGTGCTGGTGACCACCGGCAGTCAGGGCGAGCCTCTGAGCGCGCTGAGCCGTATGGCCTCCTGCAGCCACCGTCAGGTGCGGGTAGGCCCCGGCGACTTCATCATCATCTCCGCAAACCCCATCCCCGGCAACGAAAAGAGCGTGACCAAGATCGTCAACGGTCTGCTGCTGCTGGGCGCAGAGGTCATCTACGAGAGCATGTACGATGTGCACGTTTCCGGCCACGCCTGTCAGGAGGAGCAGAAGCTGATGCTCACCCTGACCAAGCCCAAGTACTTCCTGCCTGTGCACGGCGAGTATAAGCAGCTGAAAAAGCACGCCCTCACCGCTGCAAGTCTGGGCATTCCCACCAGCAACATCCTCATTGCGGAAAACGGCTCCAACGTCATCCTCTCGCAGGACGAGATGAAGCTGGGCGAGCCGGTGACCGCCGGTGCCGTTATGGTGGACGGCCTTGGTGTGGGCGATGTGGGCAACGTGGTGCTGCGGGACCGCAAGCACCTCTCCGAGGACGGCCTTGTCATCATCGTGGCCACCGTGGACAGCAAGACTGGCAAGGTGCTGGCCGGGCCGGATCTGGTAAGCCGGGGCTTTGTGTATGTGCGCGAGAACGAGAGCCTGATGGACGGTGCCCAGAGCATTGTGGAAAATGCGCTGGAGCGCTGTGTGGACGAGCACGTCCGGGACTGGAACAGCGTAAAGACCCGTGTGCGTGAGGCACTGAGCAGCTATATCTACCGGCGCACCAAGCGCAGCCCGATGATCCTGCCGATCCTGATGGAGGTCTGATCCGGGCGCACCGCAAAGCGGTGCAGCGTCTGAGGAGGCAAAAAACCAATGAAACGAAAACCAAGATGGACACTGGAAATGCTCACGGCCAGTCTGGCGGTGCTGTGCGGCCTTTTGCTGCTGGTTCTGCTGGTGCAGCGCCCCACGGCATGGCCGCTGCTGGCTGTGCTGGTGGTGCTGTGGGGCATAGGGGCAACCCTGTTCCGTTGCAAGCTGCGCAGCTGGGTGGTACGCTGGACAAGCGGCACCACCTTTGAAAAATCCAAGGTGCAGTTCAGTCTGGAGCCCCTTTCCCAGCCTGCGGCGCTGCTCTCCGGCGAGACGGTGCTGTGGTATAACAGCCAGTTCCGCACCCGCCTGCTGGGCGGGCAGGATGTGCTGGCCAGCCGGGTGCAGAAGCTGCTGCCCGGGCTGGATCTGCAGCTGTGCCGCAAGCGCGAGGGACAGCTGCTGACCCTTGCCGACGGCTACTGGAGCGTGCACAGCTCCACCGTGCCCGGCGAAGCCGAAAGCGTGACCCTGCTGGTGCTGAACGAGGAGACCGAGCTGCGCCGCATTGAGGCAGAGTATAAGGCCAGCCGTCCGGGGTATCTTGCCTTCCAGCTGGACGGCTACGATGATGTGTTCGGGGATCTGATGGACAGCGAGCGCGCCCGTCTGCTGGAGGGCGTCAACCGTATTCTGGAGGATATGATCGGGCGCGGCAGCGGCTTTCTGCGCCGGGTAGGCAGCGGCGGCCGCTATATCGCCGTGGTGGAGGAGCGCCAGCTGGAGCAGTTCGCCAACCGCGGCTACGATGTGCTGGATAAGATCCGCGCACTGGACCCCAGTGTGAGCCTTTCAATGTCCATTGGTATCGGACGCGGCGCGCGCACCCTGCGGGAGGCGCAGGATATGGCCGAGCACGCACTGGATATGGCGCAGGGACGCGGCGGCGATCAGGCCGCTGAGATGACGCTGGACGGCTTTACCTTCTATGGCGGCGTGAGCCACGGCGTGGAAAAGCGCAGTAAGGTGCGCAGCCGCCTTGTGGCCGACCAGCTGGTCAAGCTGATCAAGGAGGCCGACCATGTGGTCATCATGGGTCACCGCATGAGCGATCTGGATGCCATCGGCGCAGCAGAGGGTGTGCTGCGCATTTGTAAGATCTGCGATGTGCCGGCGGTCATCGCCGTCCGGCGAGACGCTACGCTGGCGGCCAGCCTGATCGATGCGCTGTGCAAGGCGGGGCAGAAGGATGACTTCATCGACCCCAAGGACGCCCTGCCCATCATTTCTAAGCGCACCCTGTGTATCGTGGTGGATACATATCAAGCGGGTCTTGTGGAAAGCAAGGACATTCTGGAAAAATGCGGCAAGGTGGCCGTCATCGACCACCACCGCAAGGGCGTGGGCTACATCGAAAACCCGGCGCTGGTCTGCCACGAGCCCTATTCCTCCTCGGCCAGCGAGCTGGTCACCGAGCTGCTGCAGTATGTGGGCGAGCGGGACGACAAGCCCAACCGCGTGGAGGCCGAAGGTCTGCTTGCCGGCATTCTGCTGGATACGCAGGACTTTACCCTGCACACCGGTGTGCGCACCTTTGAAGCCGCTGCCGCTCTGCGCCGCTACGGCGCAGAGACTGAGCGGGTGCGCCGGTTGTTCGATGTGACCATGGTGGAGTACAACGCCAAGGCCGATCTGGTGGAAAAGGCACAGATGTACAAAAACTGTGCCATCTCCATTGGCGGCGAAGTGGCTCCGGAAGCCCGGGTCGCCATTGCGCAGGCTGCCAATGACCTGCTGCGCATTCAGGGCGTGGACGCCAGCTTTGTGGCAGTGCAGGTGGGCAACGGCGTAAACGTCTCTGCCCGCAGCATGGGTGCCGTGAATGTGCAGGTGATCATGGAGTCGCTGGGCGGCGGCGGCCATCAGACCATGGCAGCAGCGCAGCTGAAGCATATCACCCCGCAGGCGGCACGCAGCCGCATTCAGGATGCCATCGACCAATATTATCTCTCCCAGAAAAAGACTACGCCGGAAGCACGACCGGCAAAAGGGGAATAAAAGCATGAAACAGTACGATTATCTCATCGTTGGTGCCGGTCTGTTCGGTGCCGTGTTTGCCCACGAGGCCAAAAAGGCAGGCAAAAAGTGTCTGGTCATCGATAAGCGCGACCATATCGCGGGCAACATCTACACCGAGAATGTGGAGGGCATCAACGTGCACCGCTACGGTGCGCATATCTTCCACACCAACAACAAGGCTGTGTGGCAGTATGTGAACCAGTTTGCAGAGTTCAACCGCTACACCAACAGCCCGGTGGCCAACTACCACGGCCAGATCTACAACCTGCCCTTCAACATGAACACCTTCAACAAGATGTGGGGTGTTGTGACCCCTGCCGAAGCCAAGGCCAAGATCGAAGAGCAGAAGGCCGCTGCGGGCATTACCGACCCGCAGAACCTGGAAGAGCAGGCCATCAGCCTTGTGGGCACCGATATCTACGAAAAGCTCATTAAGGGCTACACCGGCAAGCAGTGGGGACGTCCCTGCACCGAACTGCCCGCCTTTATCATCAAGCGCCTGCCGGTGCGCTTTACCTACGACGACAACTATTTCAACGCCCTGTATCAGGGCATCCCCAATGGCGGCTACACCGCCATGGTGGAAAAGATGCTGGCTGATACCGAGGTGCGCCTGAACGTGGATTATCTGGCCGACAAGGCTGCGCTGGACGCACTGGCTGAGAAGGTAGTCTACACCGGCCCGGTGGATGCCTACTTCGGCTACCGTCTGGGTGCGCTGCAGTACCGCAGCGTCCGCTTTGAGACCGAGGTGCTGGATACCGACAACTATCAGGGCAACGCGGTGGTCAACTACACCGATGCCGAAACCCCCTATACCCGCATCATCGAGCACAAGCATTTCGAGTTTGGTACCCAGCCCAAGACCGTCATCAGCCGGGAGTACAGCGCCGAGTGGAAAAAGGGCGATGAACCCTACTATCCTGTCAACGACGAGAAGAACGGCGCCCTGTATGCGCAGTATAAGGCACTGGCCGATGCCGAGCCGGGCGTGATCTTCGGCGGCCGTCTGGGCGAGTATAAGTACTACGATATGGACAAGGTCATCGAGGTAGCGCTGGACGTGGCCGCAAAGGAGCTGGCATAAAGAGCGCAATTGCCCCGGGTCACCGCCGCAAAAAAGGCGTTTCCTTGGGGGAGCTGTCGCCGCAGGCGACTGAGGGGGTAGGCGCGCAGCGGAGGACATTTGAAATGCTGCCCCGCTTCCTCTTGCCCAAAAACGACAAATGCGCTATACTATTACCATAAGACTGCACCGGTTTTCCGGTGAGAAGTGAGGGATACTATCATGAAAGTGATTCTGAAGCAGGATATCAAGGGCATTGGCAAGAAGGACGAGATCCACGAGGTCTCCGACGGCTACGCCCGCAACTACCTGTTCCCGCGCAAGCTGGCCGCTGTGGCGGATGCCAGCGCTGTGAACATGGCCCGCGGCAAGGAGGCCGCAGCCGATTTCCACGAGGCTGAGAACGTGGCAGCCGCCAAGGCTCTGGCTGCCAAGATCGAGGGCAAGACTGTGACCATCAAGGCCAAGGGCGGCGCATCCGGCCGTCTGCACGGCAAGGTGACCGGCAAGGAAGTTGCCGAGGCACTGGCTGCGCTGGCAGGTGCACCCATCGACAAAAAGAAGATCGAGCTGGAGACCAAGGACATCAAGGATGCCGGCGTGTTCAACGGCAAGGTCCGTCTGTACGTTGGCGTCGTGGCTTCCTTCAAAATCCAGGTGGAAGTGGAACAGGCCTGATCTGTGTGCCGTTTGCGCCCCCTCACAGCAGGGGGCGCTTTTTGGCTTTACAGGATGCTTTGGATTTTGGATAAGGACAAACTACTATGCCGAACGAACGACGTTATTCCAATGAACTGAATCTGGAGAGCGTGGGCATCAATCTGCCCTACAATATGCAGGCAGAGCAGAGCGTGCTGGGCGCGGTGCTGCTCAAGCCCGACACCCTGACCGATCTTGTGGAGATCCTCAAGCCGGAAATGTTCTACACCCGGCAGAACGCCCAGATCTGGACCGAGATGCTGCGCCTGTTCACCAACGACCAGACCATCGATTTTGTCACCCTGCTGGATGCAGTGGTGTCCGATGGTGTGTTCCCCAGCGCAGACGAGGCCAAGATCTACCTGACCGGTCTGGCAGAAACGGTGCCCAGTATCTCCAACGTAAAGGCTTATGCCCAGATCGTGCAGGAAAAATATCTGGTGCGCCAGCTGATGGGGGTAGCCAAGGACATTTTGCAGGACGCCGGGGACGAGCCGGACGCCGACCTTCTGCTGGAAAATGCCGAGCAGCGCATCTACGAGATCCGCTCCGGCCGCGATTCCAGCACCCTGACCCCGCTTTCGTCCAGCATGGTGGAAACGCTGACCAACCTGCAAAAGATCAGCGGCCCGGATGCGGATAAGTACAAGGGCATCCCCACCGGTTTCCGCCTGCTGGACACCGTGCTTACCGGCCTTGGCCGCGGTGATCTGGTCATTCTGGCAGCCCGTCCCGGTATGGGCAAGACCAGTTTTGCACTGAACATCGCCACCCGCGTGGCCATGCAGCAAAAGGTGCCGGTGGCCATCTTCAGTCTGGAAATGACCAAGGAGCAGCTGACCAACCGTATCCTCTCGTCGGAGGCCGGTATCGACAGTCAGGCTTTCCGTACCGGTGCGCTGCGCGCCGAGGACTGGGAGTATCTGGCACTGGCCACCGAAAAACTGCACGATGCACCGATCTATATGGACGACACCTCCGGTATCACCATCACCGAGATGAAGGCAAAGATCCGCCGGGTGAATCAGGACCCTGCCCGCCCCAACGTGGGCCTGATCGTCATCGACTATTTACAGCTGATGACCACCGGCCAGCGCAGCGAGAACCGTGTGCAGGAGATCAGCTCCATCACCCGAAACCTGAAGATCATGGCTAAGGAGCTGAATGTGCCCATCATCGCGCTGAGCCAGCTGTCCCGTGCAGTGGAAAAGCAGGGCAACAACTCCAGCCATCGCCCGCAGCTTTCGGACCTGCGCGACTCCGGTTCCATCGAGCAGGACGCAGACTGCGTTCTGTTCTTGTACCGCGATTCCTACTACGCCAGCCAGAACCCGGACGGTGCCGAGGTGGATGCCGATACCGCCGAGTGTATCGTGGCAAAGAACCGTCACGGCGAGACCAGCACCGTGCCGCTGGGCTGGGATGGTGCCCACACCCGCTTTATGGATGTGGACTTCAAACGCTGATGGATACCGCGATTCTTGCCCGGGTGGAGGATTTCTGCATCCGGGAGGGGCTTTTGCAGCCCGGCGCATCGCAGCATCTGGCGGCGGCAGTCTCCGGCGGCGCGGACAGCATGGCGCTGCTGCTCTTGCTGCGGCAATTGCAGCCGAGGTTCGGCTATACGCTTTCTGCCTGCCATGTGAACCACGGTCTGCGCGGGCAGAGCGCCGACCGGGACGAGGCCTTTGTGCGGGCGGAATGCGCCCGCTTGGGCGTGCCGCTGCGGGTGTTCCATGCGGCAGAGCTGGCCTCGCCCCCGGCACACGCCGGGGAGGACTGGGCGCGCCGTCTGCGTTACACGGCCTTTGCGCAGCTGCAAGGGCAGGGGATAGATGCCATCGCTACGGCCCATACTGCAAATGACCAAGCCGAAACGCTGCTGCTGCGGCTGGCGCGCGGCACTGGGCTGCACGGTGCGGGCGGCATCCGGCCAAGGCGCGGGTGCTACCTGCGTCCGCTGCTCTGCCTGAGCCGCGCCGAGACCGAGGCCGTCTGCCGGGCTGCAGGACAGCCGTGGGTCACCGATGAGACCAACGATACCGATGCCTACGCCCGCAACCGGCTGCGCCACAACGCTCTGCCTGCGCTGGAAAGCACCAACGCGGCGGCAGTGCAGAATCTGGCGCGGTTCTGTGAAAAGGCCGCGCGGGCAGATGTCTACTTTGCCGCTGAGGCTGCAAGGCTTCTGGCGGCGGCACGCCTGCCCGGCGCAGAAACTGCATGGCAGCTGGCGCCCTTGCAGGCGGCAGACCCCCTGCTGCTGGAAACTGCGCTGCACAGTCTTGTGGCTCCGGTGCGGGATGCAGAGGAAAAATATGTGCAGCTTCTGTGTGCCGTGGTGCGGCAGGGCAGCGGTGCAGTACAGCTGACCGGACAGGTACGTTTTTGCGCCGGGAACGGCTGCCTGCGGCAGGAAACGCTGCCGGACACACTGCCTTGGCAGCTGGAGAGCGCGCCGCAGCAAGTGCCCCTTTTGCCCGAAAAACAGCCGGAATTCCGGCTGCGCGGGGGCTGGAAGGGGAAAGCGGAGCTGTTAACAACCGATTTTGAAGAAAAAATACAAGTCGTTCATAAAAAAGACTTAAAAAATCGGGCGGATTATGCTAGAATAACTACGTTGTACACTGGCCTTGTGCTGCGTGCCCGACAGCCGGGAGACCGCTTCCGGCCTGCGGGGCGGGGTTTGAGCAAGCCGCTGCGTAAGTGGATGAACGAGGCCGGTGTCCCGAACGAACTGCGGGATACGCTGCCGCTGCTTGCCAGCGGAAGCGAAATTTTATGGGTGTGTGGAGAAGGCTTTGCCGATGGCCTTGCACCGGACACGGAAAGCAGATGGATCCTGCACTTGGATGCAGAGATCGAAACACAGGAGGAAAAAACAAATGAGTATGCACGATGATATCAAGACCGTTCTGGTCAGCGAAGAGCAGCTGAAGGCCAAGGTGGCAGAGCTGGGCGCTCAGATCAGCCGGGATTATGCCGGTAAAAATCTGGTGCTGGTGTCCATCCTCAAGGGCTCGGTGGTCTTTATGGCCGATCTGATGCGGGCTGTGAGCATCCCCTGCAATATCGACTTTATGGTGGTCTCCAGCTACGGCGGCAGCAACACCACCACCAGCGGTCTGGTCAAGATCATCAAGGATCTGGACGGTGATCTGTCCGGCAAGGATGTGCTGATCGTGGAGGACATTCTGGACACCGGCGTCACCCTGTCCAACCTTGTGCCCATGCTCAAGATGCGCAACCCGAACTCCGTTAAGATCTGCACCATCCTTGATAAGCCCAGCCGCCGCAAGGCCAACATCCAGCCGGATTACGAGGGCTTTCAGGTGCCTGACGAGTTCGTGGTGGGCTATGGTCTGGACTACGACGAAAAATACCGCAACCTGCCCTATGTTGGCGTGCTGAAGCCCGAGATCTACACGAAGTAACGTGTCCATTATAAAAATCCAGAACTGGAGTTGATTTTTTTGCAACCGAAGAAACCCCGTTTCAATCCGCTGGTGATCGCCATTGTACTGGCAGCCGTGCTGATGGTGTGGTCGGTGCTGGGCGGCACCGGCGGCAACGCTAACGGCTCCTCCATGGCTTATTCCACGGTGGTACACTATTTTGAGAGCAATCAGGTCACCAAATTCTCGCTGGATCTGAATACCGGCGTGATCACCATGACCCTGAAGGAGGGCGCACAGGAGCTGCCCAACGCTGCCGAGCAGACCACCACCCAGTCTACGGGCGGACTGCTTTCCGGCCTGCTGTCCTCCTCTTCCTCCGCCCCCACCGGGGTGAAGAAGAACGATGACGGCACCGAGACAGTCAGCTACAAGCTGCCCTACGCCCGGATGTTCGTGGACCATGTGTCGGACTACATCGCCCAGTACGATGCAGCCAACCCCGATGCGCCCATGGTGTACGATTATGTGCCCGCCAAGGAGACCATCCCCTGGATGGAGATCCTGTTCTATCTGGCTATGCTGGGCTGCACCGGCTTTTTGCTGTTCTCCATGATGCGTGGCGGCGCCGGTGGCGGCGGCATCATGAACGTGGGCAAGGCCAAGGTAAAGGACGAGCACGAGAACAAAAAGACTGCCACCTTTGCCGATGTGGCCGGTGAGGACGAGGAAAAAGAGGAGCTCAAGGAAGTTGTGGAGTTCCTCAAGAGCCCCGATAAGTTCAATACGCTGGGTGCCCGCATCCCCCACGGTGTGCTGCTGGTGGGCCCTCCGGGTACCGGTAAGACCCTGCTGGCCCGTGCCTGTGCAGGCGAGGCGGGGGTGCCCTTCTACTCCATCTCCGGCTCTGACTTTGTGGAAATGTATGTCGGCGTGGGTGCATCCCGCGTGCGTGACCTGTTCGATAAGGCCAAAAAGACCATGCCCTGCATCATTTTCATCGACGAGATCGATGCTGTGGGTCGCCAGCGCGGCGCAGGTCTGGGCGGCGGTCACGATGAGCGCGAGCAGACCTTGAACCAGCTGCTGGTGGAGATGGACGGCTTTGAGGCCAACGATGGCATCATCGTCATGGCGGCCACCAACCGTGCTGATATTCTGGACAAGGCGCTGCTGCGTCCCGGCCGCTTTGACCGTCAGGTCTATGTGGGTCTGCCGGATGTCAAGGGCCGCGAGGAGATCCTGAAGGTGCATACCCGCAACAAGCCCCTTGCACCGGACGTCTCCCTGAAGGTCATTGCCCAGCGCACCGCCGGTTTTGCCGGTGCAGACCTTGAGAACCTTGTCAACGAGGCCGCGCTGCTGGCAGCCCGCCGCAACCGCAAGGCCATTACCATGGAGGATATCGAGGAAGCCTCCATGAAGGTGATGGCTGGCCCCGAGAAGAAGAGCCGCGTGGTCACCCCGGAGGAGAAAAAACTCACCGCCTACCACGAGGCCGGTCACGCAGTGGCAGGCTTCTACTGCAAGCATCATCCCCGCGTGCACGAGATCACCATCATCCCGCGCGGTCAGGCCGGCGGTTACACCATGTATCTGCCTGAGAAGGATCGCAGCTATGTGACCAAGGGCGAGATGTTTGAGGACATCGTGTCCAGTCTGGGCGGTCGCGTGGCCGAGCAGCTGATCTTGGAGGACATCTCCACCGGTGCTTCCAACGACCTGCAGCAGGCCACCAATATTGCTCGCCAGATGATCACCCGCTACGGCTTCTCCGAGCGTCTGGGCCCCGTGGTCTACGGCACCTCGCAGGAGGAGACCTTCCTTGGCCGAGACTTTGGTCAGGGCAAGGGGTACAGCGAGACCACCGCTGCCGAGATCGACAGCGAGACCCGCGATATCATTGACGAAGCCTACGAGACCTGCCGCCGCACCCTGACCGAGCACATCGACCAGCTCCATGCGCTGGCCAAGGCTCTGATGGAGCGCGAAAAGCTCAACGAGGAGCAGTTCAACACTATTATGGCCGGCGGCACCCTGCCTCCCTGCGAGGATGCAAAGCCCGAGCAGGCACAGCCCGACCAGACCGTGCAGCCCGCCCCGGTGCAGCCCGCAGAGCCTGCGGAGACTGCCGAGCGTGCAGAACCCGCCGAGCAGGCCGAGCCTGCCCAGCCGGAAATGCCGCAGCCGGATGCCCCGGAGCAGCAGGACTAAGCTTTTTTAGGAAAGGAGCGAGCATCGTGGAGGAAAATTTTAACCCGGTTGCACAGACCCGCGCAAACTACTATACCCCCGGCAGTCCGGTGCAGTTTGTCTGCGTGGAGCTGCTCAAGGGAGACGTCAGCGGCGAGCACGCTGTCTGCCTGACCTTCAAGAATATTTCCCGCGTGACCCTGACCGCACTGGAAATCCACTTCAAGTGCAAGGGCGTGGATGGCGTGATCCTGTGCGAGGATAAGTTCGAGTACCGGGATCTGCAGGTAAAACCCGGCGAGCTGTTTGGGCAGGATGATGCCGTGTTCATCACGGCCAAGGCCATCACCAGCGTAGATGTTACCCTGTGCAATGTATACAACGGCAAGCGCGTGGTGCATCTGGACGGCATCAAGCGTGTGCGTCTGCCCGCACCCCGCCGTCTGGCTCCGGAGCTGCAAAAGGCGCTGGAGGCCCGCATGAACCGCACCGGGCTCAAGTATCAGCCGCAGGTGTTCGAGAACGGCTGGTACTGCGCCTGCGGTGCCTTCCACCCCACCGAGGAGGACACGGTTTACTGCTCGGAGTGCGGCTGCGACCGTATCCTGTTGCAGAACGCGCTGAACACTCTGCTGCAGCCCGCTGCCCCGGCAGACGAGATGGAAATGCCCCTCAACGCCCCGGCTGCTCCCGCAGCGCCCGCTGCGGTGGAGGAGCCTACCCGCATCGTGGGCGCAGCCCCTGCTGCTCCGGCGGCTCCCGTAGAAGAGCCCACCCGGGTCGTGGGAGCACCGGTCTACGAGCCAAAGGCTGACCCCATCCAGCCTGTCTCGGAGCCTACCCGGGTGCTGGATGCCTCTGCCCGCGCACCGCTTTCCGGCGCTGCTGCGGCAGACGAGGGTACCCGCGTGATCCCCGCCCGCCGTCCGGCTCCGGTGCGTCAGCCCGCGCCTGTGGAGGAGGACGAAGAGTACGAGGACAGCCGGGACAGCGTGGCAGAAGCGCTGATCCGCTGGGTGCCGCCCATTACGGCCATCCTGTGCGCAGCCATCGCGCTGTGCGGCTTTGTGTACTACCAGTTCGTGCTGTAAAATAAGAGATCATCCCGGCGGAGGGGGCAGCGTGCCTTCTCCGCCTTTTGTGTGCACTGCACAGAAAGGAAATACCATGCCGGAACAAGCCTTACAGGTGGCTTTTGAGATCAAGACCGCCTGCGATGAGATCAGCCGCCGTCTGCTGCGCTGGCACTGGGAGCGCAAGCCCGGGGCGCACAGTCTGGATGCGCTGCTGGAGCATATTGCTGCCCGCAAGCAGGAAAGCCCGGATTACTACGACCGTATGCCGGACCTTACCGGCAAGACCAGCTGGCAGCAGCTGGACACTACCCTGTGTATGCGGGTGCTGCTGGACCCGGAGACCGATGCCGCCCGCCCGCTGGACCTGCTGGGCAACACGGCGCACCCCTTTGCCGCCCGCCATGCCTGCAACGCTATCCGCACCGCCCGCAACGAAGCTGCTCACGCGGCAGTTGCAGCAGACGGCGCACAGGCAGCCCTGCTGTTCAACGAAGCCATTGAGGCGCTGGAGGAGGGCTACGCCGGTACTGCCTTTAAGGAAAACGAACTGGCGCAGTATTACCGCGAGGCAGAGGACTACCTGAGCCGCTGCAGCGAGGGCAAGCCCCTTAAAGTGCGTCAGAGCAGCCCGCAGAACGCACAGCAGGGAAAAGCCGCCGCCCGCACAAAGCCCCGCAATCCCCAGACTGTCCGCAGCACCAAAAGCACTGCCGGGCGGCAGAGCACCTCTGCCCGCAGCCGCAGCACCGGTATAAAGCAGAGCCGCAGCACAGCCGCCCGCAGCAAAAAGCAGCAGACCGGCGGCGAGAGCAGGGTGGCACTTGGTATTATTCTGGCAGCGCTGGTGCTGGGACTTATCGCACGCGCCATCAGCATGGGACTTGTATAAGCGCTACGGTTTTCGCAATTCTGGCGGTAAATCAGAAAGCAAGATTGTTTGGATTGTGTAAAATCACCAAAAAAGCAACGGGCAGCCCCACAGAAAAACGGTCATTGCACCTCTTGCGGGAAATATGAAACGGATTTATAACAAGCATGAAAACGTTTACACATTACCACCGGAGAGGGAACGGAGAATAACCCCATGACCATCAGTGATATTGCAAAGATGGCAGGCGTTTCCAGCGCTGCGGTCAGCCGCTATTTGAACGGCGGCCCCCTCAGTGAGCAGAAGCGCGCCGTGATACAAGCCGTAGTGGAAAAAACCGGTTATAGCCCGGATACTGCCGCCCAAACCCTGCGCACCGGCAAGGTGCGTCAGGTGGGGGTCATCGTGCCCAGCATCAGCTCCCAGTCGGTGGGGCAGATCACCAGCGGCATTGCAGCCGAGTTGGGGGCCAGCCGCTACCTGATGCTGCTGGCAGACACCGAGCTGGACGGGCAGATGGAGCTGGAATATCTTACAGCGCTGCAACGCAACCATGTGGCCGGTATCATCCTGCTGGGCTATGATTCCAGCCCGCAGCTGTGCAAGGCGCTGAAAGACTGCCGTGTGCCTGTGGTGGTAACAGGGCAGCGCTTTGCAGACCTGCCCTGCGTTTATAACGATGACCGCTCTGCTGCCCGCGACCTGACCCGGAAGATGCTGGAGCATGGCCGCAAAAATATCGTGTATATCGGCGGTAGCGAGCAGGACGCCGCCACCGGCATAGCCCGCCGTCAGGGTGTGCAGGATGCACTGCGGGAGGCCGGACTGAACGCAGATGGTCTGCCCCGCGCTTACTGCGCCGCCTTTTCCATGGAAGAAGGGCACCGCTGTATGGAAGAGCTGCTGGCACGCTGCCCGCAGTTGGACGGTGTAGTCTGCGTGACAGACACCGTGGCCTTTGGCGCTTTGCAGGTGCTGCGCGACGCCGGGCGCAAAGTAGGGCAGGATGTCGGTCTTGCCGGCATCGGAGACAACTGGGCAGGCAAGGTGGTGGAACCCGGCCTGACCACCATCCGCTTTTATCAGCGGCAGGTCGGGCAGGAGGCTGCCCGGATGCTGCTGCAAAGCTTGGAGCACACCGGAGCGGACGCTGCACCGGTGCGCCAGACCACGCTGGGCTATACGCTGGTAGAGCGCGGCTCACTGTAAAAAAAGAGGAACGAATGAAACAGAAACTGATTTTTTTAGATATCGACGGAACCCTGCTACCCCCGGTGAGATGCTGATCCCCCAAAGCACGGTGGAGGCGCTGCACAAGGCGCACGCCAACGGTCACAAGCTGTTTCTGTGCACCGGACGCAACCTGCGCATGACCCGGCCGCTGCTGGACTATGGTTTTGATGGCGCGGTGTGCAGCGCAGGCGGTTATGTGTTCTGCGGGGACAAGGTGCTGGTAGACCTGCCCATGGAGCCGCAGCTGGCAAAGGATGTGCGCAGCGCCATGGAGCGCCACGGCGTGGAGTGCACGCTGGAAGCGCGGGATGCCACCTACGGCAGCCTGAAAATGCTCGAGCGTTGGAGTTTTACCCACCGGGATGCAGGCCCCCTGAACAGCGAAGCCGCCCGCTGGCGCAAGGCCATGGAGGACGGCATGACCATGAGCCCGCTGGCCGAGTACAAGGGCGAGCCGCTGTATAAGATCGTATATATCGCAGAGCGCAGCGAGGACTTGAACGAGGCCAAGCGCCTGTACGAGGACAGATTCGTGTTCTGCGAGAGCAAGCCGGACGGTCTGAACGGCGGCTATGTGAACGGCGAGCTCATCAACCGCAAGTTTGATAAGGGGCGCGGCATCAAGGCCGTATGTGACTATCTCGGCGTGCCCCTGCAGAACAGCATCGGCTTTGGCGACAGCGACAACGACCTGCAGATGACCGATGTGGTCGGCATCAGTGTCTGTATGGCCGACGGCTCTGCAAGCCTGAAGCAGCGCTGCGACCGCATTGCCCCCTCGGTGTACGAGGACGGCATTGCCAAGGAGTTTGCAGCCTTGGGGCTGATTTGAGATTTCTTTTAGTAAAAACAGGGCAGGGGAACATCCGCAGACGTTCCCCTGCCCTGAAATTATAAATAATACTTTCGCATCATTTTGTAACAAAAAAGCGCTGCACGGTATTTTGTGCGGCGCTCTCTTTATATTGACAGATCAGTAGTGCAGATCCTCTGCGGTCAGGCTTTCCAGCACGGGCAGCATGGCAGCGGCTTCAGCCTTGGCGGCGGGCAGATCCATATCGCGGTAGTTGCCGCACTCCACCTCGCTGGCACCGGGCACAGCGCCCTCAAAATCGGCCATAAAGCGGTAGGCGTCCACCGTCAGCTGCAGCGCCTGTGCCGGGGTCAGCCCTCGGGTGAGCAGGTAAAAGCCGGTGCGACAGCCCATGGGGCCAACATAGATCACCCCATTCTTCACGGCGCTGTTGCGCGCGTAGGTGGCAAACAGATGCTCCAGCGTGTGGGCGGCAGCAGTGGTCAGGTAATCGCCCTGATTGGGCTTTTTCATGCGGATGTCCCAGGTGAGCACATCGCCGTCCTGACGGCTCAGATACATCCCGCGCTCCAGCCGTGTGTGATCCACGCAAAAGCTTGCGATACGTTCCATACTACGGTTCTCCTTTATCAGCCCTGCAGGCGCTGCACACTGCCGTGTGCGCAGTCCACAGCCACCATCAGGCCATCGCGGATGTGGCTGGTAGCACCGGCGGCACCAACAACGGTGGGCTTCAGCAGTGCCTTGCCGGCAATGGCGGCGTGGCTGTTCAGGCCGGGCTCCTCTACCACCAGAGCGGCAGCGTCGCGCACAAAGCTCAGCATCTCATTGCTGGTGGAAGGAACTACCAGCACCATGCCGGGCTTGAACTTGGCGCGCACCTCGTCCATGGTGCGGCAGACGCAGGCCTTGCCGCTGGCAACATCGTTGTTCTCAGGGCCGACACCCACGCCGGTAGCCAGACAGTTGCCCACCATGTGGATCTTGATCATGTTGGTGGTGCCGGAAACGCCCACGGGCACGCCTGCGGTCACAACAGCCAGCTCGCCGTTGTGCAGGTAGCCGTTCTCCTTGGCCAGAGCGGTGGACATCTCGATCAGCTCATCGGTGCTGTGTGCCAGAGACATCATCAGCGGGGTGATGCCCCAACTCAGGGACAGCTGACGCTGCACCTGCTCGCGCATGACGCAGGCAATGATGGGCTGCTGCGGGCGGTACTTGCTCAGCAGGCGGGCAGTGGTGCCGGACTCAGACACGGTCACGATGGCGGCGGCGTTCACATCCCGTGCGGTCAGGCAGGCGGCATGGGCGGTAGCGTCAGAGACGCTGATCTTGCCGGGGTTGGAATCCATCATGCGGCCGCGCAGATGGAAACCCTCCTGCTCAGTGCGCTCGGCAATGGCGGACATGGTCTTGAGCGCCTCCACAGGGTAGGCACCGGCAGCGGTCTCACCGGACAGCATAATGGCAGAGGTGCCGTCGTAGATGGCGTTTGCCACGTCCGAGATCTCGGCGCGGGTGGGGCGGGGGTTCACGATCATGCTGTCCAGCATCTGGGTAGCGGTGACGATGGGCTTGCCGAAGGAGAAGGAGCGGTCGATGATGGTCTTCTGGATGCCGGGCAGTTCGGTGAAGTCGATCTCCACGCCCAGATCGCCACGGGCCACCATCACGGCATCGGCAGCAGCCAGAATGCTGTCAATGTTGTTCACGCCCTCGCGGTTCTCGATCTTTGCAATGATGCGGATGTTGGAATCGTACTGGTTCAGCAGGTTGCGGATATCGTACACGTCCTGTGCGGTGCGCACAAAGGAAGCGGCGATGAAATCATAGCCCTGCTGGATGCCGAAGATGATATCGTCCTTATCGCGCTGGCTCATATACGGCATGGACAGGTGTACGCCGGGCACGTTGACGCCCTTCTTGTTCTTGATCTTGCCGTTGTTCAGCACGGTGCAGACGATGTCGGTGTCGTTCACGGTCTGGATCTGCAGCTTGATCAGGCCGTCGTCCAGCATGATGGTGCCGTTCGGCTCCACGTCCATGGGCAGATCCTTATAGGTGATGGAGCAGATCTCGTTGGTGCCCTCCACATCGCGGGTGGTCAGGGTAAAGGTCTGGCCTGCAACCAGATTCTCAACGCCGTTCTTGAAGTCCTTCAGGCGGATCTCGGGGCCCTTGGTGTCCAGCAGTGCGGCCACGGGCTTGCCCAGCTCCTCGCGCAGAGCCTTCAGCTTTTCAAGGCGTCCCAGATGCTCCTCGTGGGAACCGTGGGAAAAATTGAAACGAGCTACGTTCATGCCGTTGGCGATCAGCTCGCGCAGAACGCCTTCCTTATCGGTGGAAGGGCCAAGGGTGCAAATAATTTTCGTCTTTCTCATGCAATATACCTCCGTCAACTCTCTCTTACCTATATCCGGCACAGCATCCCTGCAGGCTGCTGTGTATGACCAATGGGAGTAAAAGCTCCCGGTACAGCGGGTCGGTTTATATGGCAGAGCGGGAAAACCCAAAACTCTACCACCTATTATTATAATCATTCCGGCGCAAGAGAGCAAGAGGAATTTTTGCTTGAATACAAGTTTTTGCATCTGTTGATGCCCAAAGGAAAGATTGCAAAACTTTTAACGATGCGCCGCAGCTTTCTGCGTGCTGTCTGACAGGGGAAAACTGCTGCAAAACGTGAAAACTGATAAGAACATACAAGACTGCTTCCTCTTGCATCGGAGGGGGTTTTTGCTTATAATAGGGGTAATAAAGTAGTACTGTTCCGGGGAACGCCCGGAGAATGGAGTGACCATTATGGAAAAACGCGTTTTTCTGATCGTGCTGGACAGCTTTGGCATCGGCGCAGAGCCGGACGCCGCTGCCTTTGGCGATGCAGGCACCAACACCCTGGGTGCCATTGCGAACCACCCCAATTTCAATTGCCCCAACCTGCGCAAGCTGGGCTTGTTCAACATTGACGGCGTGACCGCAGGGGAAAAGACGGATGCCCCGGCGGCTGCCTTTGCCCGCCTGCAGGAGCAGAGCATGGGCAAGGATACCACCATCGGCCACTGGGAAATCGCCGGTGTGGTCAGCCCGGAGCCGCTGCCCACCTTCCCCGAGGGCTTCCCGGAGGAGCTGATCCGGGAGTATGAGCAAAAGACCGGCCACAAGGTACTGTGCAACAAGCCCTATTCCGGCACGCAGGTGCTGAAGGACTACGGCGAGCAGGCCATGCGGGAAAACGCCCTCATCGTCTATACCAGCGCCGACAGCGTTTTTCAGGTGGCCGCCAACGAGGAGCTTGTGCCGGTGCAGGAACTGTACCGCTACTGCGAGATCGCCCGGGAAATGCTCAAGGGCAAGTACGGCGTAGGTCGTGTGATCGCCCGCCCCTTCCTGGGCAACAGCGCGGATACCTTCTACCGCACCACCAACCGCCACGACCTGAGCCTGAAGCCGCCCCGCGCCACCATGCTGGATCTGCTGAAGGATGCCGGTAAGGACGTGATCGCCGTGGGCAAGATCTACGATATCTTTGACGGCGAGGGCGTGACCGAAAAGATCAAGACCACCGGTAACACCAACGGCATCGCCTTTACCAAGGCTCTGCAGACCCGGGATTTTGAAGGCCTTGCCTTCGTGAATCTGGTAGACTTTGATATGCTCTACGGCCACCGCCGCGATGTGGCAGGCTACGCTGCCGCCGCTACGGAGTTCGACCGTTTTCTGGCCGATTTCCTGCCGGGGATGCGGGAGGGCGACCTGCTCATGATCACTGCCGACCACGGCTGTGATCCCTCCTACACCAAGACCACCGACCATACCCGCGAGTATGTGCCGTATCTGGTCTGCGGCAAGGGTGTGAAGGCGGGGACGGATCTGGGCACCAAGCTGTGCTTCGGCACCATCGCCCAGACCATCTGCGAATATCTGGAAGTGGACGCTTCCACGCTGGACGGCAAGAGCGTATGGCAGGAGATCCGGGCATAAAACGCCCCAAAAACAATAAGAACAGGAGCGTGAAACGATGCGTATTTATAATCTGATCGCAAAAAAGCGGGATGGCGGCACCCACACCCGGGAGGAGCTGGAAGCTATTGTCAACGGCTTTGTCAGCGGGGAAGTGGCTGACTACCAGATGGCCGCATGGATGATGGCGGTGTATCTGCGCGGCATGACCAATGAGGAGACCGCTGAGCTGACCGATGTGATGGCGCACAGCGGTGTGATGGTAGACCTTTCGCCCATTCCGGGCATCAAAGTGGACAAGCACTCTACCGGCGGTGTGGGCGATAAGACCACGCTGGTCATTGCACCCATCGTGGCGGCCTGCGGGGTGAAGATCGCTAAAATGAGCGGCCGGGGTCTCGGCCACACCGGCGGTACCATCGACAAGATGGAGAGCGTGCCCGGCACAAAGACCGCCCTCTCGCAGGAGGAGTTTTTTGCACAGGTGAACCAGATCGGTCTGTCGGTCATCGGCCAGAGCGAGGGTATCGCTGTGGCGGATAAAAAGATGTACGCTCTGCGGGACGTTACAGCTACCGTCAGCTGCATCCCGCTGATTGCGTCCAGCATCATGTCCAAAAAGCTGGCCTCCGGTTCGGACGCCATCCTGCTGGACGTCACCACCGGCACCGGTGCTTTTATGAAAACTGTTGACCAGAGCATTGAGCTGGCACAGCTGATGGTCGCCATTGGCACCCACCATGGCCGCCGGGTAGCTGCCATGATCACCGATATGGACACCCCGCTGGGGCACAACATCGGCAACAGTCTGGAAGTGATGGAGAGCATGGACGTGCTCAAAGGCCACGGCCCGGCAGACCTGACCGAGGTGTGCCTGCAATTGGCGGCCAACATGCTGGTACTGGCAGGCAAGGGCGATGCCGCCCACTGCCGCGCTATGGCCGAGGCTGTCATTGCGGACGGCTCTGCCTTTGCCAAGTGCAAGGAAATGTTTGCCGCGCAGGGCGGCGACATCCGGGTGCTGGATGATTACAGCCTGTTTGCACAGCCCGCCGCCAGCTACGAACTGCTGGCCGAGCAGGACGGCTACATTGTGGCCAACGATGCGGAAAAGATCGGTTCTGCCAGCGTGCTGCTGGGCGCAGGCCGCCAGAAAAAGGGCGACCCGCTGGACTTTGCCGCCGGTATCACCCTGCACAAAAAGCGCGGTGACTACGTCCATAAGGGCGAAAGCCTTGCCACCTTCTACGGCGTTGCGGACAAGTTTGAAGCTGCCGCAGCCGAGTACCGCAGCGGCCTTGTGTACGGCGCTGAAAAGCCGGAGGAAGCCCCGCTGGTGTACGCCCTTGTCACCAAAGACGGCGTAGAGCGGTACTGAGACCGGACAGCAAGGGAGAACCCTGTTTTCCGCGAAAATGCAAGGTCGGGCAGCCCGCAGGCTGACCGACCTTGCTCTTATAACAATTTTTTTTCCGCTGAGGATGCCCAGAGCGTACGCGGTGGGCATTCTAAATCGTTTCGTCCCAAGGGGACTGCTGCACAAAGCTGTGCGGCAGTCCCTTTTTGCGCTTTCACGCTGAGAACAGGCCATCTTGCACAAAAGAACTGTCGCTTTTTAAGCAATTCGCTGTATTTGCGGGACAAACGGTAGAACTTTGCATCGGGATATGGTATACTACACTGTACTTGTATGCCCCGGAAAAAGGGGCTGCCAAAGGAGAAAGGACTTGTTATGAAGATCATTCTGGTGGGCGGCGGCAAGGTCGGCACGGCTCTGGCGCGCCAGCTCAGCGAGGAAGGCCACAACGTGACTGTGGTGGACACCAACAAAGCGCGCGTGGAGCACCTGACCGAAAGCTACGACGTGCTGGGCATTGTAGGCAATGGCTCGTCCATCACCACCCTGTCTGAGGCGGGCATTGAGGATGCGGACGTGTTCATTGCGGTCACCGGCTCGGACGAACTGAACCTGCTTTGCTGCATGTTTGCCAAAAAGGCGGGCCACTGCCACGGCATTGCCCGCGTGCGCAACCCATCCTACAGCCACGAGCTGGACTTTATCAAAAAGCAGATCGGCATTTCCGCCATCATCAACCCGGAAATGGCAGCGGCAAAGGAGATCTCTCATCTGCTGCGTTTCCCCGGTGCCAGCAAGATCGATACCTTTGCGGACGGCCGTGTGCGGCTGATCAAGTTTGCGCTGCCCGATGCGCTGAACGGCGTGGCCATCCGCGAGATCCCTACCCGGCTCAAGAGCGATATTCTGGTGTGCGCGGTGGAGCGTGAGGGCGGGGTCATCATCCCCAACGGTAACTTTATGCTGCAAAAGGGCGATCAGGTCACCTTCCTTGCTACGCAGGAAAAAGCTCACGCCTTCTTCCAGCAGCTGCATCTGCCGGTGCAGCCGGTACGCAACGCCCTCATCGTGGGCGGCGGTGCCATTGCCTACTACCTCAGTCAGGAACTGCTGGAAAACCATGTGCGGGTGCGTATCGTGGAGCGGGACGCAGCCCGCTGCGTAGAACTGGCCGAGCAGCTGCCCGGCGCACAGATCCTGAACGAGGACGGCTCCAACCGCGAGTTTCTGCTTTCCGAGGGTCTGGAATCCACCGAAGCCTTTGTGGCGCTGACCAACATCGACGAGGAGAACGTGCTGCTGACCCTGTTTGCCAAAAAGCACTCCAACGGCAAGCTGGTGACCAAGGTCAACCGTCTGGAATTTGACGATATTCTGGCCGGGCTGGATCTGGGCAGCGTGGTCTACCCCAAGTACATGACCTGTGACTACATCGTGCAGTACGTCCGCGCCCTGCAAAACGAGGCAGGCAACAACATCAAGACTCTGTACCGCATACTGGATGACCGCGTGGAGGCACTGGAATTTACAGTGCACGAGGAGAGCGCCGCTACCGGTGTGCCCCTGAGCCAGCTGCACCTGAAAAAGAACCTGCTGCTGTGCTGCATTACCCGCGGCAGCAAGATTTTGATCCCCCGCGGCGGCGACCAGATCCAGGTGGGCGATAACGTCATCGTGGTCACGCTGGAGCATGGTCTGCACGATCTGCGCGATATCGTGGAGCACTGACGGAGGCGGACTATGAATTATGCGATCGTTTTCCGTTTGCTGGGCTATGTGCTGATGATCGAGGGCGCGTTGCTGCTGCTGCCAGCCGCCGCCAGCTTAGTGTATGGCGAGTGGATGGTGCTGGGCGTGTTTCTGCTCACAGCTGCGGTCAGCGCCGGCATCGGCTACGCCCTGCACACCATCAAGCCCCGCAGTAAGATGTTCTATATGCGCGAAGGCTTTGCGGCTACCTCGCTGTGCTGGGTGTTCATCTCGGTGATGGGCGCGGTGCCCTTTGTGCTCACCGGCTGCATCCCGAACCCCGTGGATGCCCTGTTTGAGACGGTCTCCGGCTTTACCACCACCGGTGCCAGCATTCTGCCCGCCGTAGAGGGGCTGCCCAACGGTATTCTGTTCTGGCGCAGCTTCACCCACTGGATCGGCGGTATGGGCGTTCTGGTGTTTCTGCTCTCACTGCTGCCGCTGACCGGCGGCTCTCACGTCAACCTGATGAAAGCCGAAAGCCCCGGCCCGCAGGTGGACAAGCTTGTGCCCAAGGTACAGTCTACCGCTAAGATCCTGTACGGCATCTACCTTGCCCTCACCGTGCTGGAGCTGGTGTTCCTGCTGATTGGCAGAATGCCCCTGTTCGAAGCCATGCTCACTGCCTTTGGTACGGCGGGCACCGGCGGCTTCGGCTTCCGCAACGACAGCTTTGCCAGCTTTTCGCCCTACATCCAGTGGGTCGTGACCATCTTCATGATCCTGTTCGGCGTCAACTTCAATGCCTACTTCCTGCTGCTCATGCGCAAGTTCCGCCGCGCTGCTGCCAGCGAGGAGGTGCGGGGCTACTTTGTGGTCATCGCAGTGGCAGTGGGCATCATCACTGCTAATATTTATAGTATGTACAACAGCTTTGGCGAGGCGCTGCGGCAGGCCGCTTTTCAGGTGGGCTCCATCATCACCACCACTGGTTTCTCCAGCTGCGATTTTGACCTGTGGCCGACCCTCTCTAAAGAGATTCTGGTCATGCTCATGTTCATTGGCGCCTGCGCCGGCAGTACCGGCGGCGGCATCAAGGTGAGCCGTTTCCTTATTCTTGGCAAGACCTTAGTTAAGGAACTCAAGACCGCTCTGCACCCGCAGGTGGTAGCACCCGCCCGCATGGACGGCAAGCTGTTGAACCACGAGACCATCCGCACCACCAACGTGTTTGTGGCGGCGTATATCTTTATTTTTGCGGCCTCCTTTTTCCTGATCAGTCTGAACGGCTTTGATATGGTGACGAACTTTACCGCCGTGGCGGCTACTCTGAACAACATCGGCCCGGGCTTGGAAATGGCAGGCCCAATGCAGAACTTCGGCTGCTTTGCAGACCCCGCAAAGCTGGTGCTCATCTTTGATATGTTGGCCGGCCGTCTGGAGATCTTCCCCATGCTGGTGCTGTTTATGCCGGATACATGGCGGCGGTTCTAAGCCTTTTTTGGGTACGGGACAAGCATAAAAATATTATTTCGGAACACCGGAGTCTCTATGGACGCTCCGGTGTTCTTTTTTGTGAAAGAAGCTGCAAAGGCAGGTGGCAACGGTTAGAAATTCCTTGCGTTCAGCGCCGCATTGCAGTATGATTATAATATCAATTATCTGACCCTTACCCCTGAGCAGGCAGAACCTTTTTTACAAACGAAATCGTTCTGCATGATAAAGAAGAGAGCAAAAACAATAAAACATACAGGAGGAAATTATTATGGGTTTGATCAAAGCAGGTATGGGCGCACTGGGCGGAACTCTTGCAGATCAGTGGAAAGAATTTTTCTACTGCGATTCTCTGGATAAGGATGTGCTGATGGTCAAGGGCCAGAAGCGCACTTCCCGCCGCAGCTCCAACCACGGCGAGGATAATATCATCACCAACGGCAGCGGCGTTGCCGTGGCCGATGGTCAGTGTATGCTCATCGTGGAGCAGGGCCGTGTGGTGGAAGTGTGCGCCGAGCCGGGCGAGTATACCTTCAATTCCTCCACCGAGCCCAGCGTGTTCACCGGCAACTTCGGCGACAGTCTGGCAGCCACTTTCCAAACCGTAGCCAAGCGCTTTACCTACGGCGGCGACACCGGCAAGGATCAGCGGGTGTACTACATCAACACCAAGGAGCTGGGCGAGATCCTGTACGGCACCGCAACGCCCATCCCCTTCCGCGTAGTGGTCAGCGAGGAGCGGGGCTACAAGCTCTCGGTGAACATCCGCTGCAACGGCAGCTTTACTTACCGCATCTGCGACCCGCTGCTGTTCTACACCAACGTGTGCAGCAACGTCTCCACCCAGTACGATGCCTCGGAGCTGGCTCCCCGCCTGAAGAGCGAACTGATGAACGCTTTGCAGCCGGCGCTGGCTACCCTTTCTGCCAACAAGGTGCAATATTACGAGATCCCTGCCCACACGCTGGAGATCTCCGAGGCGCTCAACGAGCAGCTGTCCAATATCTGGCGCAAAAAGCGCGGCATTGAGGTGTTCTCCTTCAACATCAACTCTCTGTCCATCCCGGAGGAGCAGCAGAAGAAGATCACAGAGTGGGAAGAAAACGCCATGACCACCGACCCCACCACCGCTGCCGCCCGTCTGGTGGGTGGTCAGATCGACGCCATGAAGACCGCCGCCGGCAACACCGCCGGTGCCATGACCGGCTTTATGGGTATGGGCATGGCAGCCGGTGCCAACGGCATGAACGCCCAGAACCTGTTCGCCATGGGGCAGCAGCCCGCAGCACCCCAGCAGCAGACTTCTGCCGCCGACAGTTGGAAGTGCAGCTGCGGCGCTACCGTTACCGGCAAGTTCTGCCCGGAATGCGGCAGCAAAAAGCCGGAGCCGAAGCCTGCAGACAGCTGGATTTGCAGCTGCGGTGCCACCGTCACCGGCAAATTCTGCCCGGAGTGCGGCAAGCCCCGCCCGGCGGCAGCAGAAGGCTGGACTTGCAGCTGCGGTGCGGTGAACAAGGGCAAGTTCTGCTCCGAGTGCGGTAAACCCAAGCCTGCTGGTACGCCCAAGTATAAGTGCGACAAGTGCGGCTGGGAACCGGCCGACCCTGCACACCCGCCCAAGTTCTGCCCGGAGTGCGGCGACCCCTTTGACGAAAACGACCGCAGCTGAACCCGGCACACAATAACCGATCACACTGCGGGGCAGGGAAGGAGCCTCTGCTTCGCAGATCATAGGAGGAAACACTATGGCAGGAATGCTGGAATATAAGTGCCCCTGCTGCGATGGTGCGATCCAGTTCGACAGCACCACCCAGAAGATGAAATGCCCCTACTGCGACACCGAGTTTGAGGTGGACGCACTGAAGGGCTACGATGAGGATCTGAAAGACCAAAAGCCCAGCGAGATGAACTGGGCCACCCCCGGCGGCAGCTGGGCAGAGGGCGAGACCGCCGGTCTGCATACTTATGTCTGCAAGAGCTGCGGCGGCGAGATCGTGGGCGACGACACCATGGCAGCCTCGGCCTGCCCCTTCTGCGGCAACCCCATCGTTCTGACCGGACAGTTTGCCGGAGACCTGCGCCCCGACCTCATCATCCCCTTCAAGTTGGATAAAAAGGCCGCCAAGGCTAAATTGCAGGAGCACCTCAAAGGCAAGACCCTGCTGCCCAAGGTGTTCCGCAGCCAGAACCACATCGACGAGATTAAGGGCGTGTATGTGCCCTTCTGGCTGTACGACAGCGACGCCGATGCCCAGCTGCGCTTTACCGCTACCCGCACCCGCTTTTGGTCGGATGACGACTACGATTATACCGAGACCAGCTACTATTCCGTGCGCCGGGACGGCGTGCTGGGCTTTGACGCGGTTCCGGTGGACGGCTCCTCCAAGATGGCAGACGACCTGATGGAATCCATCGAGCCCTTTGCCATGCAGGACGCCATCCCGTTCCAGACTGCATATCTGGCGGGCTATGTGGCCGATAAGTACGATGTGGACGCCCAAAAGAGCATCCAGCGCGCCAACGAGCGTATCCGTCAGTCCACCGAGGACGCCTTTACCCAGACCGTTACCGGCTACGACTCCGTGAAAATGGAGAACAGCAGCATTCAGCTGCACGGCGGCAAGGCAAAGTATGCCCTGTTCCCGGTGTGGGTGCTGAGCACCAGCTGGCAGGGCAACAACTACATTTTTGCCATGAACGGCCAGACCGGCAAGTTTGTGGGCAACCTGCCGGTGGATAAGGTCGCCGCCCGCAAGTGGACGCTGGGACTTACGGCAGCCGTCGGTGCAGCATCCTATGCGATGATGTGGCTGCTGTGGCTGGCCGGGATTCTGTAAAGGAGGGACGGAAGATGAAAAACACTGCTACCCGACTGCGCTCCCTCTGTGCTGCGCTGGCCGCACTGGTGATTTTGCTGGCGCTGGCTGTACCGGCCTTTGCCGCAGACGGCTTTGCCGACCTGTATTACCGCATGAACGACAGCGCAGAAGTCCTGACCGAGGATGAGGACGGCGAGCTGGAAGCTTCACTGGAGGAACTGAGCGTCCGCCAGAGCTTTGATGTGATCATTGCTACCATCGATTCGCTGGAAAGCGAGGGCTGCACCAGCATGGAGGAATATGCCGATGACCTGTATGATTACTGCCAGTTCGGCTACGGTGAAAACCGGGACGGCGTGCTGCTGCTGGTGAGCATAGGCGACCGCAAATGGCATATCTCCACCTGCGGCTACGGCATTACCGCCTTTACGGATGCCGGCATCCAGTACCTTGGCGAGCAGATGACCCCCGATATGGCAGACGGCGATTACGCCGCCGCCTTCCACACCTTTATCCAGTGGACGGACGCGTATGTTACCGCCGCCCGCGAAGGCCACCCCTACGATGTGGACAACATGCCCAAGGAGCCGTTCTCGATCGTGTATCTGGGCGTGGCGCTGGTCATTGGCCTGATCACGGCACTGATCGTGACCGGCGTGATGAAGAGCCGGCTCAAGAGCGTGGCACCGCAGCGGGACGCAACTAGCTATGTGCGGCAGGGCAGCATGAAGCTGACCAACCAGCGGGATCTGTATCTGTACCGTGAGGTGCACCGCACCGAGCGGCCAAAGGAGTCCAGCTCCAGCGACTCCGGCGGCAGCTCCACTCACACCTCCTCCAGCGGCTCCACCCACGGCGGCGGAGGCGGCTCGTTCTGAAAACGTTCCCCGCAAGATAAAATCTCAAAAACCGATCCGCAGCAGCCGGTCGCACCCGCGCCCCGGCAACCGCTGCGGATCGGTTTTTACTTTTCTGCCGCCCGACACAAACGACTGATTTTTTCTGCGCCTTTAGGGCTATACTTCCAGTGCAGACGATTTTATATGCAGCAAGGAGCAGACACATGGGCATTTGGGAAAATCTGGGCATGGGCGGTTACCGGGGCTTTTCGCGCCCGGCAGCGCGGCTGTTGCAGCAGGCGGTGCAGCTGGCGGGGGATTTGGGCTGTGAGCAGGCGGATACCAGCCATCTTTTGCTGGCAATGCTGCAGCAGCAGGGCGCTGCGGCGCAGTTCCTCACCCGGAAAAACATTACCGAGCCGGAGGTGCGCCGCCAGCTGGCGCAGCGGCGCAGCGCCCCGGCACAGCGGCTGGAACGGCAGGCCATGGCACCGGACCTGCGCCGCACCATGGACTATGCGCTCATTGGGGCGCAGAACGCCCACGTCAGCCGGGCAGAGCCGGAGCATCTTCTCTGCGCCATGCTGGAAGATGACGGCTGCGCCGCCGGGCTGCTGCTGGCGGAGATGGGGCTTTCGCTCACCGAGGCAGTGCGGGAGTGCCGCCAGCTGAGCGGACAGTTCGTGCTGCCCGCCCAGCCTCGGGTGTCGGCCAGCATCCCCCGGGGCAGCCGCGCCAGCGATAAATACTGTCGCGACCTGACCCGCCGTGCCGCCGAAGGGGAGCTGGACCCGGTGTTCTGCCGGGAAGCCGAGCTTGACCGCATGGTGGAGATCCTGTGCCGCCGCCAGAAAAACGACCCCTGTCTGATCGGCGAGCCGGGCGTGGGCAAAACGGCGCTGGCCGAAGGTCTGGCGCTGCGCATTGCCGCCGGGCAGGTGCCCAGAGCGCTGCAAGGGCGGCGGCTGCTGGCGCTGGATATGGCCAGTCTGGTGGCGGGCACCAAATACCGGGGCGATTTTGAGGAGCGGCTGAAAAACCTGCTGGAAGAGCTGGTGCGGGACGGCACTGCCATCCTGTTCATCGACGAGTTCCACACCATCGTGGGTGCCGGTGCCGCCGAGGGTGCCATCGACGCTGCCAGCATCCTGAAACCGGTGCTTGCCCGGGGCGAATTGCAGCTCATCGGCGCCACTACCAATCAGGAGTTCCGCACCCATATCCAGAAGGACGCCGCGCTGGAACGCCGCTTTGGCCGGGTGCAGGTGGAGGAGCCTACCCCCGCACAGGCGGTGGAGATCCTCAACGGCCTTGCGCCCCGCTACGAGCGATACCATAACGTGCGCCTGCCGCCCCAGACCTTGCAGGCGGCAGTGGAGCTTTCGGTGCGGTATCTGCCCGGGCGCTGTCTGCCGGATAAGGCCATCGACCTTGTGGACGAAGCCTGTGCGGCGGCGCGCATCCTTGCCGAAAAGGAGCAGCGCACCCAGCCGGTGCTCACCCCGGAGGATATCGCCCGGGTGGTGGCAGCCGCCAGCGGCGTGCCCGCCCAGCGGGTGGGCGAGCAGGAGCGGGAGCGTCTGGACAAGCTGGAAAGCCGCCTGAATGCCGAGATCGTCGGTCAGCAGCGAGCGGTGGCGGCCGTGGCTGGAGCCATCCGGCGCAGCCGCACCGGTCTGGGAGAGCCGGGGCGTCCCATCGGTGCTATGCTGTTTTTGGGGCCTACCGGCGTGGGCAAGACCGCACTGGCGCGGGCACTGGCGGTCAGCTGGTTCGGCAGCGAGAAGGCACTGCTCAAGTTCGATATGTCGGAGTATCAGGAGCAGCACACCGCCGCCCGGCTGCTGGGTGCGCCGCCGGGATACCTCGGCCATGACGAGGGCGGGCAGCTGACCGAGGCTGTGCGCCGCCGCCCGTACAGCGTGGTGCTGTTTGACGAGATCGAAAAGGCGCACCCGGATATCCAGAATATCCTGTTGCAAATCTTGGAGGACGGTCAGCTGACCGATGCCATGGGCCGCAAGGCAGATTTCCGCAACACCATCGTGCTGCTTACTTCAAATTTGGGTGCACGGTTTCTGGCGGGGCAGAACGCGCCGCTGGGCTTTGCTGCCGGGGCAGAAGCCGTGTTTGAAAAGCAGTCCGCGCAGGCTGTGGAGGAGGCCAAAAAGTGGTTCCGGCCGGAGCTGCTGGGGCGGCTGGACGAAGTGATCGTGTTCCGCCCGTTGGCCGAGGAAAACCTTTGCGCCATTGCAGAAAAAATGCTCTGCCAGCTGGAGCAACGCGCCGCCCGTAGCGGCTACCGGCTGCGCCACACCCCGCAGGTGGGGGCGGCACTGGCTGCCCGGGCGCAATCGGCCTATGGTGCGCGGGAACTGCGCCGTCAGGTGGACAGGGCGGTGGAGCAGGCACTTGCGAACCGCATTGCTGCCGGAACTGCCTGCGTAGGGCAGCACTGGACAGCAGACTGCGCCGCCGATGGCAGCATCGTTTTGCGGGAGGATGAGACCATAACCCTATAAGAAAATAGCGTTTTTGCTTGCAACCGGCACGGTTTTCGACTATTATAGAGGAAATAGAGTTACAACAGGGAGGACCCCGATGCACACGCTGTTTCTTCTGAACCCCGCAGCCGGAAAGGCCGACTGTACCCGCACCCTGCCGCAGCAGATCGCGGCAGCGGCTGCCGGTGCCGGGCTCGCCCCGGAGGACTACACCATCCGCGTCACCACCCACGCTGGCCATGCCCGGGAGCTGTCCCGCGCTGCCGCCGCTGCCGCCCAGAAGGCCGGGGTGGAGCTTCACATTTTTACCGCCGGTGGTGACGGCACCTTCAACGAGGCGCTCACCGGCGCTCACGGCTTTGACAAGACCGCCGTGGGCTGCCTGCCCTATGGCAGCGGCAACGACTTTCTGCGCACCTATGGTACAAAGGAAGAGTTTCTGGATCTGGACGCCCAGTTGGCCGGCGGGACAGTGCCCATCGACCTGATGCGCACCAGTCTGGGGCTTTCTGCCACCATCTGCGCCGCCGGTCTGGACGCACAGGTGGCCTACGGCATCCCCAAGTTCCGGCGCATCCCGCTGTGCGGCGGCGAGGCAGCCTATGCGCTGTCCATTGTTCAGCAGCTGTGCGGGCATATCGGCCGCAGGGTGGAGTACGTCATTGACGGCGAGGTGCTGACCGTGGACTGTCTGATGTGCGCAGTGTGCAATGGCCGCGCCTACGGCGGCGGTTTTATGGCCGGGCCGGAGGCACAGCCGGATGACGGCTGGCTGGATGTGTTCATCGTGCGCAAGGTCAGCCGCCGGGTCATTGCAAAACTGCTGATGTTGTACAAAAACGGCCAGCACTTTAAAAATGGCCAGCTCACCGAGGCCGCAAAGCCCTACTTTATCTACCGCCGCGCAAAATCGGTCAGTCTGCGGGCAGCAGATGGCCGTGGGCCCATCATTGCCACCGTGGATGGCGAGTGCGCCCCTTGCAAGCAGGTGTCGGTACAGGTGCAGCCGCTGGCAGGCCGCGTGCTGCTGCCGCTGCCCGCCTACCAGCGCTTTACCGCCAAAAAAGCGGCTGTGAAGTAAAGAAATAAACCATCAGACCCAAACAAGGCCGCTGCACATTGTTCCGTGCAGCGGCCTTGTGTTTTACTGTTGTGCGCCGGTTTGGGTATGGCGCTGCCGCACCCGGCGTTCCAGCGCCTTGTAAAAGCTGCTCAGGCAGAGCGTGAGCAGATATACGGTCAGGGTCCAGACCACAGGATGTACCGTAAAGCTGAACTTGTCCGCAGTCCACTCCATATACCGGATCAGCACCTGATGAATCAGAAAACCGTAAGGGGACAGCCCGGCCAGCCACAAAAACGGCTTTGCGGAAAGCAGCCGGGAAATGATTCCCTTACCCACGGCAAGCAGCCAGACCAGCAGCACCGCAGAGGGAGTGAACAGCACATTGTACCGGAAGGCCACCGCGCCCAGAACCCCCACCTGCCTGGCGGCGATAAACAGGCAGCCGCTCGCAAGTAGCACAGCAGCAAGCTCCAGCAGGGAGAAAGCACCGCCCGGCAGGCCGCTCTCCTGTTTGCGGCTGTGGTAAAGGCAGCCCATGCAGCAGCTGATGGTAAAATCTCCCGCCCGGAACACAGGGCACAGATAGGTCAGGTAAAAGGCCGCCTTTCCGCTGAGCCCGGCTTTCCAGAAAACAAAGGACGCAAGGCACTGTGCGCAGAAGATCACGGCGGCAATGCAGCGCAGCCTGCGGACATCCGCCTTTTTCAGTACGGCGAGAAGCGGGGGAAAGATGGCATACAGAAAAGCCTGTACCGAAAGATACCACGCCACTCCGTTCAGGCAGAACCAGAAACGGCTGGAGGGAATCCATGTTTGCAGCAGAAAAATGCTTACAACAAGCTGCGCTGCACAGGAGAGCACCCCGCGGGCAGAGGGCTGCGCCAGAAGCCCCTTCAGCACAAATAACAACGCGGCAGCCATCATTATAAGGTGCAGCGGGTACAGCTTTCGTATTTTTTTAAGAGAGAAAGCTATGGCAGACCGCAGTCCCGGTGCTGTGCGCGGGCGGTCGTAATAGTTGCAGGTCATCAGAAAACCGGACAGCGCCACGAATACCGTGATCGCCCACGGCCCCAGCCACGGTGCCCCGCAATGGGAGAGGACTACGCTCAGAAATGCGACTGCCCGCAGCCCCTGCAAAGATGAGATCAGCTTTTTGTCTGTCAAAGTATCCTCCGTTCTGCCGCAAAGCGCGTCAGCTGTGTTTTTGTAATGCGCTATAAGTATAAAAAAGACGGCGCGTCCTGTCAAGAACACACCGCTTTTTTGCGTAGTAGGGTGCGATTTTTGGACGTCATAAATTCTTAACAAAGAAAAATTGCAAAACCCCTTGATTTTTCAGAGCAAGATGAGTACAATACAATTAGCACTCAGAGAAATGGAGTGCTAAACCGCTGCGGAGCACACACGAAGCCCCCGCAGGACACAACAAAGTTTCAAATAAATTCAATATAATTGGAGGGCAAGAATTATGAAGATCATTCCTCTTGCAGACCGTGTTGTCATTAAGACTGTTGAAGTTGAGGAGACCACCAAGGGCGGCTTGATCCTGACCGGCAGCGCAAAAGAGAAGCCGCAGGTGGCACAGGTAGTGGCTGTCGGCCCCGGCGGTGTCGTGGACGGCAAGGAAGTCAAGATGACCGTCAAGGTCGGCGACAAGGTCCTCACCAGCAAGTACTCCGGCACCGAAGTCAAGGTGGACGGCGAAGAGTGCACCATTGTGCGCCAGAGCGACATTTTGGCTGTTGTGGAAGACTGAAACTGAATTTTCCCTTTTCAATTGAGCTTGTATTATAAAGGAGCGATGTATTATGGCAAAGCAGATCAAGCAGGGCGAGGACGCCCGCAAGGCACTGTGTGCCGGTATTGATACCCTGGCTAACACCGTTAAAATCACCCTCGGCCCCAAGGGCCGCAATGTGGTGCTGGGCAAGAAGTTCGGCGCACCGGTCATCACCAACGATGGCGTGACCATCGCAAAGGAGATCGAGCTGAAGGACGAGTTCGAGAACATGGGCGCACAGTTGGTGCGTGAAGTCGCAACCAAGACCAACGATGCCGCAGGCGATGGCACCACCACTGCTACCGTGCTGGCACAGGCCATGGTCAACGAGGGCATGAAGAACGTTACCGCCGGCGCAAATCCCATGGATATCCGCCGCGGCATGAGCAAGGCTGTTACCACCGCTGTGGAGACCATCAAGGCACACAGGCCAGAAGGTGGAAGGACAGCAACGATATCGCCCGCGTCGGCACCATCTCTGCCGGCGACCCCGAGATCGGCCGTCTGATCGCCGAGGCTATGGAGAAGGTCACCTCTGACGGCGTTATCACCATCGAGGAGAACAAGACCACCGCAGAGACCTACAACGAGATCGTGGAAGGTATGCAGTTTGACCGCGGCTACCTGACCCCCTATATGGTCACCGATACCGACAAGATGGTGGCCGATCTGGACAACGCTGCTATCCTGATCACCGATAAGAAGATCAGCGTCATTCAGGATCTGGTCCCCCTGCTGGAGCAGGTGATGCAGAACGGCATGAAGCTGCTGATTGTGGCTGAGGATATCGAGGGCGAGGCTCTGTCCACCCTGATCGTCAACCGTCTGCGCGGTACCCTGAATGTCGTAGCTGTTAAGGCTCCTGGCTTTGGTGACCGCCGCAAGGAGATGCTGCAGGATATCGCTACCCTGACCGGCGGCACCGTGATCTCCTCTGATCTGGGCTATGAGCTGAAGGACGCAACCGTCCAGATGCTGGGTCATGCCCGTCAGGTGAAGGTGACCAAGGAGAACACCACCATCGTGGGCGGCGCAGGCGATAAGGACGCCATTGCAGCCCGCATTGCCCAGATCCGCAGCCAGATCGAGGCCGCTACCAGCGACTTTGACCGTGAGAAGCTGCAGGAGCGTCTGGCTAAGTTGGCCGGCGGCGTGGCTGTCATCAAGGTCGGTGCTGCTACCGAAGTCGAGATGAAGGACAAGAAGCTGCGCATTGAGGATGCACTGAACGCTACCAAGGCAGCTGTGCAGGAGGGTGTTGTGGCCGGCGGCGGTACCGCTCCCATCAATGCGATCCCCGCTGTGCGCGCTCTGTGCGACACGCTGGAAGGCGACGAGCGCACCGGTGCCAAGATCGTGTTGAAGGCTCTGGAGGCTCCTCTGCGCCAGATCGCCAAGAACGCCGGTCTGGAGGGCAGCGTCATCATCGACAAGATCGTCTCTGCCAACAAGCCCAACTACGGCTTCGATGCCCAGAACGAGGTCTTTGTCGAGGATATGATCGCTGCAGGCATCGTGGACCCGACCAAGGTCACCCGTTCCGCTCTGGAGAACGCAGCTTCCGTCGCTGAGATGGTGCTGACCACCGAGAGCCTTGTTGCTGACCTGCCGGAACCCCCGGCTCCCGCCGCACCTGCCGGCGGTGACATGGGCGGCATGTACTAATAACAGCCTAAAAACCGCATGAATCCTTGATTTTTGGAGCGTGCGAAAACGGATTTACGCCAAACTTACGCCACTTACGCCAAAAAATCAAGCGCACTATAGGGTAACAAAAACGGCACTCGCTGAAAAGCGGGTGCCGTTTTTTTGTCTAGGGGATTTGAAGACTCATGAAACCCACTGATGGTTTCTGCGAGCGGCAGACTGTCAGCGGCTTTATTGTTGACGAAGAACAAAGGTAGGGATACAATAATAAAAAAGAATGTAAAACCGGAAGGGAGCGTGCCGCCGTGGAAAACCAGAGAGACTTCTGCACAGAATGCCGCAGAGAAACGAGCTACACCCTGAAGAAAATCAAAATCAACCAGACCATCCGGAAAAAGGAGTATACTTTTGAGATCACGGCTGCTTTCTGCAACGAATGCGGCGGCGAAATGGGTGTTCCTGGTCTGCTGGACTACAACATAAAGGAGATTGACGAGCAGTACCATAGCTTTCGAGCACTAGATGGATAGTGGAAGTATATCGAATCAATGATATAAAGTGATAGATACTAGGAAAGTGGCAGCAAAGGATAACTATAATGAAGGATACGCTTAACTTAGGCAAAATTAACCCGAATGAGCAAAGAAACAAAATTACAAAACATATTCCATCTAAGGTTCATCCAGATATATTGTTTACATTTATGCCTAAATTGGAATATCTTTTGAACTGTTTGCAGTATAAAATGGTATCGCCGAGATATTGCGAAGAAGATATAGGTTATTTGAAAATTAAGGGAGTGAAATCTTTAGCTTATCCAATGAAATGTTTTTGCGACATTAACCTACAGAAACTTAATCTGCATATGGATTGGTATGGTGACTACGGGATTGCATTTCGTAAAAAATGGGGGATGGATCACAATATCCAACCAATACATTACCTGAACGAGACATCTGATCTCCGAAAGGATATCAGCACAGTTTTTGAAAGTGTGTTGAACGAGGAAAAATCAGAATCGAAAACTCATGAGATGTTAAAAAACTATCATTTTACATGAACTGATGTACTATAAACCATATCAAGGGAAAATAAGAAACAGAAAAAGTGGAAAAATGTCAAAAAAATGCTTTATGGATGAGTGCGAATGGCGGTATATTCCAGATGTTGAGCCACTTGAACTTGCTCAGGTAATATTGAATCCAGATATAAACAAT
>ENA-OQIL01000078-OQIL01000078.1-human-gut-metagenome-genome-assembly--contig:-NODE-78-length-48932-cov-13.970228_pt1 | contig 48932 bp, 48 predicted proteins | sample MGYA00242583_ERZ504748 | MGnify/ENA primary metagenome ERZ504748 (study PRJEB26092, sample SAMD00036191) | human gut metagenome | host: Homo sapiens | study: EMG produced TPA metagenomics assembly of...
CCAGCGTTTTGCCGGTGGTGCTGGAACAGGCCGACTACGAGCAGGTGTACAGCGACTGCTGGTGGCGCAAGCTCAAACAGGGCACCGCGTGACCGGCATCTTCTGGGACCCTGCAATGCGCGGCGGCATTGGCGACATTGCGGTGCGCAGCGTGAACCTGCTGATGCTCTACTGGGAGCCGGGCGTGGCGGATATTCAGGCATCTGCCGGACCTTTTTCAGCCTGAGCCTTGAGGACACGGCCCGGCTGTGCGCGCAGTACCCGCAGCTGGCAGGACACACCGCCAGCGTGCTGGACGTGCCCCGGTACATCCACGATGAAGGGCAGGACACCAGCTCCAAGAGCGTGGTCGTGGACTGGTACTACAAGCGCCCGGATGAAACGGGGCGCATGGTGCTGCACTACTGCAAGTTCTGCAACGGGGTGGTGCTGTACGCCAGCCAGAACGACCCGGCGCTGGCAGAAAGCGGCCTGTACGACCACGGGCAGTACCCCTTTGTATTTGACCCGCTGTTCGTGGAGGAGGACAGCCCGGCGGGCTTTGGCTACATCGATGTGATGAAGGACTGCCAGACGGCCATTGACAAGATGAACCATGCCATGGACGAGAACGTGCTGCTGAGTGCAAAGCAGCGGTATGTGCTCAGCGACACGGCAGGGGTCAACGAGGAAGAGCTGGCCGATTTCAGCCGGGACATCGTGCATGTGGTGGGACGGCTCAACGACGACAGTTTCCGTCCGCTGCAGACGGCGGGCCTGCAGGGCAACAGCCTGAGTTACCGCCAGAGCCGCATTGAAGAGCTGAAGGAGATCAGCGGCAACCGGGACATGACGCAGGGCGGCACTGCCGGAGGTGTGACCGCAGCCAGCGCCATTGCGGCCTTGCAGGAGGCAGGCAGCAAACTCAGCCGCGATATGCTCAAGAGCGCCTACCGTGCTTTTGCAAAGCAGTGCTATCTCATCATCGAGCTGATGCGCCAGTTCTACGACGAGCAGCGGGTATTCCGTATCGTGGGCGAAAGCGGCGAGAGCCGGTTCGTGCCCTTCTCGGCGCAGGCGCTGCGGGCGGTGCCCGGCGGCAGCGTGGGCGGCGTGGAACTGGGCAGCCGGGAGCCGATCTTTGACATCGTGGTCAGCGCGGCCAAGAAGAGCACCTTCAGCCGTCTTTCCCAGAACGAGACGGCAAAGGAGTGCTATCAGCTGGGATTTTTCAAGCCGGAAAATGCCGATGCCGCCCTTGCGGCACTGGAAATGATGGACTTTGAAGGCATTGAGAAGGTGCGCCAGAGGGTGCGGCAGAACGGCACCCTTGCCCAGCAGCTGGCTAGGATGCAGCAGCAGATGGCACAGATGGCGGCGGTGATCGCCCAGCAGGGCACCGGGCCTGACGAACCGGCCCGCAGTGCAGGCGGTGCGTCTGCGCAGAAGGACGGGCAGGCGGTAAAGCTGGCGGGCCTTGGCAATGCCCTGCCGGTGGCCGCCGCTGCACGTGCCATGAACATCCATTAAAAAGGAGGTGAATTTTATGATGAAAGTTTGTTACAGCGAGATGGATACCCCCGCCGGGCTGAGCTGCCGGCTGGAAGCTGCCGGTCATGCAGGCTATGCGCCTGCCGGGCAGGACATCGTTTGTGCAGGAGCCAGCACCGTGATGCAGGGCCTTGTGTACCTGCTGGCCGGGGAAGAGAACGCCCACAGCGAAGCCTTTGATGAGCCGGACGGCCCGCGTCTGGCAGTGAGCGTGGATGCGCCCTGCGAAGAATGGGTGCGCGGTGCCTTTGAGCTGGCCAAAGCCTGCTTTGTGCTGCTGGCCGAACGCTACCCGGAGAATGTCCGCTTTGCAGATGTGAGCCGCAGAGGAAAGGAGAGCATGATGGATCTGCAGCTGTTTGCAGCGGAGGCGACCGCCGCCTGCGGCGGAAACAGGGAGCCGAGGCTGGGGCAGCGGCCAGCAGAACACGAGTGCCGCTCAAGGCACGAAGTGGACGCTGGGAGCCGCAACCCGTGGGGAACCTTTATGCTACAGCTCTTTGCAGAGGGAGAAGCCGCTCCCCCTGCCCTGAGCGAAGCGCAGACCCGGCAGGCGGTGGCCTCCGGCACCATGAAGCCGGACAAAGCAAAAGAAGCGCCCGCTGTGCCGCAGGCCTCGGCAGAGAAAACCGTAGAGCTGCAGCCGGAAAAGCCCCGGCAGGAACTGCCTGTGCAGCGCCCGGAACTGCCGCCGCTGTCCAGCTTTGCCCGCAGCACACAGGCTGCTGTGCACAGCCTGCATGCCCGCTGGGCGGCAGAGGAAGCCGCCATGCGCCGCAGCCAGCCGGATTTTGATCTGCAGAACGAGCTGCGCAGCCCGGAGATGCGCCGCCTGATGCAGCTGCCCGGCATGAGGGTGCGGGATGCGTACCGTCTGGCCCACTACGACGAAAACCTGCGCACTGCAGCGCAGGCTGTGGAGCAGGGCGTGGTGGAACGCATTCAGCAGCGGGCCGCACGGCCCACCGAAAACGGCATCCGGCCCGGCGGCGCGGCTACCGTCCGCCCGGATGTAGCCAGCATGACCCGCGCCCAGCGAGAAGCACTGGAACGCCGTGTGCTCCACGGAGCACAGATCGAATTGTGACTATTTTACAAGAGAAAGGAATATGAGCATGAACAAGAATTTCAACATCCAGCTGTTTGCGGAAAACCTGAACACCACCGCTACCATGTCGAAAGAGATGAAGACCTTCTACGAGAAGCGTCTCATCGATCAGGCAGAGCCGCGTCTGGTGCACGACCAGTTTGCGGATTACTACCCTGTGCCCCAGAACGGCGGCAAGACCATCGAGTTCCGCAAGTACGACAGCCTGCCCAAGGCATCCACTCCGCTGACCGAGGGCGTGACCCCGAACGGTCAGGCACTGAATGTGACCACCATCACCAGCGATCTGCACCAGTACGGCGGCTGGACTCCGCTGACCGACGTGCTGCAGATGACCGCCATTGACAACAATGTGGTGCAGGCCACCCGTGTGCTGGCAAGTCAGGCAGGCCGCACCATGGACAGCATTACCCGCGATGTGCTGGCGGGCGGCACCAATGTGATCTATGCGCCCAAGCTGGCCGCAGGCGGCACCGAGACTGCCGTTGCCAGCCGCAAGGCACTGGACAAGACCTGCACCCTGACCCCGAAGCTGTTCTTTCAGGCAGCGGCGCAGCTGGGCGCAATGAACGCCGACCCCATCGGCGACAGCTACATTGCCATCATCCACCCCTACGCTGCCTACGACCTGAAGACCAGCAAGGAGTTCATTGAGGTGCACAAGTACGCAGACCCGGACACCATGTTCCGCGGCGAGATCGGCAAGCTGGGCAACATCCGCTTCATCGAGACCAGCGAGGCCAAGATCTGGAAGGATTCCACCTGCCCGGACGGTCTGGCTGTGTTCGGCACGCTGGTGCTGGGTGCCCACGCCTACGGTGTGACCGAGCTGGAAGGCGGCGGTCTGGAGCACATCGTCAAGCAGCTGGGCTACGGCGACGACCCGCTGAACCAGCGCGCTTCCGTGGGCTGGAAGGGCATGCGTGCGGCAGAGCGTCTGGTGGAGCAGTACATGGTGCGCATCGAGAGCGCATCCAGCTATTCCGCTTCGGCTGCTGCCAACTGAGGAGGTGTGAACCATGGCTGAAAGAAAAATGTGCGCATCCGGCTGTTCAAGGACAACAGCCGCTACAAGGGTGATCTGTTCGTCAGCGTCAACGGCGTGAACTATAAGATCCGCCGCGGCGTGGAGGTGGAAGTGCCGCCCGAAGTGGCCGAGGTGCTGGAGCACAGCCAGATGCAGGATGAGCTGACCGCCGCCCGCATTGCGGCGGCAGAGAACGCCGCCCAGTAAACCCGAAACAGACAAAAAGCCCGGCTGGGAAGCCTGCCCGGCCGGGCCTTTATAAAAAGGAGAGTGAGCATATGACCGTAGGACAGGCGCTGGAACGCGCCGAAGAGCTGCGCCCGGGCAGCCGCATTGCGTTGGCCACCCGGCAGGCGTGGCTGAGGGAAGCAGACGCGATGCTGCGGGAACGCTTTTTTAAAAACAGCATCACAGATGCATACGATGATGTGGGCGCAGACCTTGCATGGGACGACAGCCTGCAGGACGACGATGTGCTGCTGGCACCGGCACCTTTTGATGCGATGTATCCGCATTATCTGTGTGCCATGACCGATGCGGCCCTTGGTGAGACCGACCGCTACGTCGGGGAGCAGGCCCAGTACAACAGTCTGCTGGCAGATCTGGCGGCGTGGCTGCGGCGCAGCTACCCGACCCTGACGGGTGCCCAGTGGCGCTGGTAAGGAGGTGAGAGCATGGTTCTGGCAAACAGAGCGAAGCTGCAGAACAGCCGCAGTCTTGTGCGGGTATTCGGCGGGCTGAACGAGACCTATGCCTGCTCGGAAGCAGAGTACAGCGCGGGCGTGAATTTTTCTGCCCGGGATTTCCCGGCGCTGAGCACCCGCAAGCCGCGCCGCAAGCTGAGGGAGTTGACCGGGCTGAACGGCATGTATCACCTGAACGGGCTGCTGACCGTCTGTGGGAAGGATCTGATCTACACGCCGGATGCCGACGGCGCGAACCCAGTGACCTGCACCGAGGCAGTGACCGACGGCAAAAAGGCACTGGTGGGCATTGGTACAAAAATCCTGATCTTCCCGGACAAGGTAGCCTTTGATACAGCGGACGGAAGTGTTTCGGCACTGGGAGCTGTATGGCAGGCAGAGGGACAGAGCGTGCAGTTTGCACCCTGCGATGCCGCGGGCAAGGCCTACGAGGTGAGCGGTTACGGCAAGGAGGAACCGGAGAAGCCTGTAGACGGACAGCTCTTTTTGAAGGTGGAGGACGAGGAGCACCCATGGGCCAGCACCAGCACACTGGAAGAGTACAGCGCATCCTCCGGCAGCTGGACGGCAGTGCCGCTGGAATACTGCCGCATCACAGCGGCGGGCGCGCAGAGGCTATTTGCCCAGTGGGACACCGTGACCGTGCAGGGCACGGCAGCACAGCAGGCTGGCATGTGGACAAAGCTGGACGAGGATCTGGTAGTTTACGATGTGCTGGAAAACGGGCTGCGTGTGCGGGTAAGCCCGGAGGGAGATCATGTTTACGGCACGCTGGTGCAGAGCGCCGAGAGCGCCCAGTGGACCAGCCTGGACGGCAAGGAGACACGCAGCTTTGCGGTGAGCACGCCGGTGCGGATGGAACGCCGCGTGCCGGATCTGGACTACGTTACCGAGTGCGACAACCGGGTATGGGGCTGCAGCAGCAAGGAAAACGTGATCTATGCCTGCCGCTTAGGCGACCCCACCAACTGGTTTTCCTACCGGGGCATTGCGGCAGACAGCTACGCAGTGACGGTGGGCAGTGATGGTGCGTTTACCGGCGCGGCCACATGCATGGGCTATGCGCTGTTCTTTAAGGAGAACACACTGCACAAGCTCTATGGCTCCAAGCCTTCGGATTTTCAGCTCACCTCGCTGCGCTGCCGGGGCGTTGCCAAAAACGCGGCGCGCAGCCTGTGTGTGCTGAACGAGACGCTCTATTATCTTTCGCCGGACGGTGTGATGGCATGGGACGGCAGCATTCCAACAAAAGTGTCCGGCGCGTTGGATTCGGGCCGGCTGGCCAATGTGCAGAGCGCGGTGGGCAGTGCGCTGGATGGCCGCTATTACCTGCATGTGGCCCGCACGGCGGCAGGCGAAAATACGGCAAGGCTGCTGGTGTACGATACCGAGCGCGCGCTCTGGAGCGAAGAAAACGTGTGCTCCTACGAGATGACCAGCACCGGCGGACAGCTTTATCTGTGGGACGGGCAGGCACTGTGGGCCGCAGATCCCAGCCGCGAAGCGGACTGGCAGGCCACCGACGGTGTGGAGGAAAAGCTGAACTTTGAGCTGACCACTGGTGACATTGGGCTGGACGGGGCCGAGGACCGGTATCTTTCCCGACTGACGCTGCGGCTGGATGCCGAGTGCAGCAGTACGGTGGAGGTGGCCGCCAGCTATGACGGCGGCCCATGGGAGACGGTGGCAAGCCTGACAGCACAGGACAAGCGGCGCAGCTTTGATCTGCCGTTCGTGCCCCGGAGGCACGGCACCCTGCGGCTGCGCCTGAAGGGCAGGGGACAGATCACCCTGCGCAGCATTGCAAAAACAATGGCCGCTGCCAAGGGCGGCATTGCAGGCGGGGAGGTGTGACGAATGGCAAGCGTGATGGGCATTAACAAGATCGGCCTGCCCAAGCTCAGCGAGAACATGGACCCGGAGGATGCCCGCGCCCTGCGCAGCTACCTGTACCAGATGCAGGAACAGCTGCAGTATGTGCTGAGCAATCTGGACGTTGAGAACATGTCCGACGAGATGCGCACGAAACTGCAGAATTTATAAGGAAAGGATCATATATGGCAAACAGAAAGAAAAAGGACGAAGCGCTTGCCGCTGTGCAGGCGCAGACGGAGGGCAGCGGCCAGCCTGCCGTGCAGAGCGGCTATTCGGCAGCGGGACTGGACAGCCGCTCGGAGGTGGAAAACGCGCTGGCAAATTCCAGCTACAAGCCCAGCCAGACCGTGACGGATGCTGCAAATGCGCTGAAGGAGTGGCAGGCAAACCGCCCGGGCGATTATCAGAGCAGCTATCAGGAGCGGATCGATCAGCTTTTGAACCAGCTGCTGCAGCGTGAGAGCTTCCAGTACAGCTACACCAAGGATCCGCTCTACCGCCAGTACGAGCAGAACTATTTGCAGAACGCCCACAACGCCAGCGCAGATGCTGCGGCGCAGGCTGCAGCCCTGACCGGCGGTTACGGCTCCAGCTATGCCACGAGCGCCGCCCAGCAGGCGTATCAGCAGCAGATCGGTGCGCTGAGCAGCGCCATCCCCACGCTGTACAGTCTGGCACTGGATACGTATACCAGCGGCGGCAACGAGCTGGTGAGCCAGCTGGATCAGCTGAACAACAGCGAACAGGATGCCCAGCAGCAGTACAACAACAAGCTCTCGGACTACTACACTCAGCTGCAGCAGAAGGGCGAAGCATACAACAACGCCTATGCGCAGGACTACAGCGCGTATCAGGATTATCTGAGCCAGCTGGGCACCCTGCACGATTATTACTCCGCGCAGGAACAGCAGCAGGCAGCACGCCGCCAGCAGGTGTTCAGCAATGTGATGACCGTGCTGGGTGTGCTGGGCGATGCGGTGCAGATCGTTCTCAGCGGCACCACGGGCGTTGGCTCCATGCTGAGCGGCCTGCTGAATACCGGCTACAACATCTACTCCGGCAACCGTCAGTACGAGGCAGACCGTGCGGACACTCAGTGGAACCAGCAGCTGCAGGAGCGTCAGTATCAGGACAGCCTGAACCAGCAGCGCTACGAGAACGAGACGAGCGAGCGGGAGTATCAGGACAAACTCAACCAGCAGAAATTCAACAACGATATCACAAGCCAGAAGCTGAACATCGCACTGGGCGAGTGGAACCTGAAAAAATCCAATGCAGCGCAGAAAGCAAGCCGCGCTGGCAGCACGGCGGCAGGCAGTAAGACTGGCGGCACTGGCACGGGCAGTACGTCCTCCGGTACAGCCAGCCGCAGCACGGGCACTGCCACCCGTCTGGGCAGTGACACCTCCCGGAATGTGACGGTGCCCTACATGGCCATGCTGATGCGCAGCCAGGGCAAGAGCGATACCAGCATCAGCACCGCACTGCGACAGGATGGCTATTCCAGCGCAGAGATCGCACAGATCCTGCAGCAGATGAGGCGCTGACCGTTCGGGTGGATATCAAACAATAAAAAGCATGTGCAGAGCACACAGGAGCCGTTCCGGCCAGAGGTGTTCTGCACATGCTTTTTTAGCAGAAAATAATGGCGTGCTGTTCGAGTCCCACTGGGCACCCCACACCAAATAAAAAAATCCGCCGATGCAAAGCATCAGCGGACTTTTTTGGTGGGGTGCCCAGTGGGACTCGAACCCACGGTCTCCAGATCCACAATCTGGCGCGTTAACCGACTACGCTATGGGCACCACATAGATGCGCCCGAAGGGACTCGAACCCCCGGCCCACTGCTTAGAAGGCAGTTGCTCTATCCACCTGAGCTACGGGCGCACGTTGTAATCCCATGGGTTCCATTATGGCGGCAGCTGTGTGTCGGCACACGCTGCGAGAAGTATAATACCATACAGGCCCCATTCTGTCAAGCCAAAAAATGCAAAAATCTTTTTCATTTTTTCAAAGCCCGCAAAGCACTGCTTTACAGCAGCCACATGCCCGCAAAGCCCAAAGCAAAGCCAAGCGCGGCTCCGCCCACGACATCGCGGATATGGTGCACGCCGGTCAGCACACGGCCAACACAGATGAGCACCGTGATGCCCACCATCACCCAGCCCGCCTTCGGGTAGAAATACATCCATACCATGGCCAGCACGGAAGCGCTCAGCGCGTGGCGGGATGGGAAGGAGTGTCCCCGGGTCTCCTTGTGCCGCAGCGGTTCAAAGCCGGGCTGTTCATAGGGACGCGGCAGGTTCAGCCTGTCCCGCAGGATGGTGCCGCCCCAGAAGGTAAGCCCCGGCACGAACACCGTCCGCGCAATGACGGCGGTGAGGTCCAGCGCGGCCTGACGCTGACTGCCCAGCAGCCGAAACAGCCGGACGTTCAGCAGGCAGAGAAGCACCGGATAACATACAAAAGGGATGAGCGGCAGCCAGCGGTCCAGTGCCACCACACAGCGCTTGGCTGTGGGGTGGGCATCCATCCAGCTGTGCAGGGCGTGATAATGTTCTGCGGTCAAAAAAGATCCCTCCGCATCGAGCACCTGAAAAATTAAAAGCAGGTGTCCAGATAATTTTCCACATCAAAGGGTTCCGGGGTGGAATCCTTGCGCAGGTACAGCGGGTGGTGGGGGTGGCCCTTTTTGCTGCGCCTGCCAAAGGTGACCCACGGGATCTCCCGCTCCCGCGTCAGGGCCACCATCTCCCGCATCAGGCCGGGCAGATAGTCCCGCTTTTCGATCAGGGTGCCCCAGGCGGCCCACATGGTGGGTTCGGTCTGGGCCAGAACGGCTTTGAGCCAGCACAGGTTTTCGTCACACAGGGCGCGGTCCGGCACACGGTCCATATCGTTAGGGTCGGTGGCGCGCTGGGGATACACGTTGAACATGATCCAGCTGTCAAAGCCGTTGGCGGCGGCCAGCCGCTCCACACTTTTTAAGGTGGGGTCCAGCGCACCGGGCTGAGCGGTGCTGGGGTTGATGCCAATGCATACCAGCGGGTGGGTGCCAACGCGGCCCAGTACGTAACGGTAAGGCTGATATGTATGCGGCTCGTAATACCAGATGCCGCCGGGATATTCGTCGGCCTTGAGTACGGGGATCTGTTCGGTCTGCATGGAAAGAATGCTCCTATCATTGTTTGCTTTCTATTATCGTACCTGAAACTGCAGGATAAATCAACTCTTTTGTGCGGAAAATCCTCCCATAAAATCAAATTTCATGGTATACTAAAGAAGGACGCTGCGGCAGCTGGCTGCAGCGCATTGCAGCTGAGAAAAAGGAGCAACTATGCTGGAAGATTACAAGAACGCACTGAAGAGCGGCCAGCGTGCTTACCGTGCCTGTGTGGCGCGCGGCCAGTCGCCGTATCTTGCGGTGCTGGACGATATTCTGGTCAATGTGAACATCGTGGCGCAGGAGCCACTGGGCCTTGTGGAGATCCCGGCGGAAAGCATCGTCGGCACAAAGACCAGCGGCCGTCACACCGCCTTTGCACCGAACTTTATGCCCCTGCTGGAGCCGGACACCGAGTTTGCAGGCAAGTGGTCGAACCTCTGCGATGCACATCTGGAAGAGGGCATCCACACCCCTATCATCGCCTACGAGTTCCTGAACAAATTCTATGTGCAGGAAGGCAACAAGCGGGTATCGGTGCTCAAGTATTTTGATGCGGTCAGGATCGCGGGCACGGTCACGCGGCTCGTCCCGGAACGGAACGACAGTCTGGAAAACCGTATCTACTACGAATTTCTGGATTTTTACAAGCTCTCCAAGGTCAACGATGTGCATTTCTCTCGTCTGGGGGGTTACGCAAAATTGCAGACGCTGGTGTGCAAGGCCAGCGGTGAAAGCTGGACGGATGATGACCGGCTGAGCTTTTCCTCCTTCTATACCATGTTCCGCCAGCAGTTTCTGGCTCTGGGCGGCGGCGGACTGAATCTGACTGCCGGCGATGCCATGCTGGTGTATCTGTCGGTCTACCGTTACGCGGATGCCTGCGAGAGCACGCCCAGCCAGATGAAGCAGAATCTGGAAAAGCTGTGGGATGAGGTGAAGGTGCTCACCGAGCCGCAGGCCGTGGCCCTTTCGCTGGAGCCGAAGCAGGGCCCCGGCGAACCGCTGCTGGCAAAGCTGAACATCTTTACAAAGCCCAGCGAGCTGAAGGTGGTGTTCCTGCACGAGCACAATGCCGAGAGCAGCGCGTGGGTGCGTGCCCACGACAAGGGCATCGAAGCGCTGCAGCAGGCGTTCCCGGACCGGGTATTCATCACCCGCAAAGAGAACATCGAGCCTGAGGTGGACGCGGAGCAGGTGCTGGAGGATGTGGCTCACGACAATGCCGACGTGGTGTTCACCTCAAGTGCCCGGATGCATACCGCCTGCCTGAAGGTGGCGGCCCAGCACCCCAAGACCCGCATCCTGAACTGTTCGCTCAACGCGCCGCATCCGCTGGTGCGCACTTACTATCCCCGCACGTATGAAGTGACCTATCTGCTGGGAATGCTGGCCGGCGTGCTGACCAAGACCGACCGCGTGGGCTATGTGGCGGCAAACCCGGTGTATGGCATCCCGGCGGCAGTAAACGCCTATGCGCAGGGCCTGAAGACCGTGCGCCCGGACGCAAAGGTGGTGCTGCGCTGGGCCTGCCTGCCGGACCCGGCACATCCGCTGGATTTCTCTGACAGGCCGGATGTGGAGATCTTCTATGCCCGGGATAACCGCGAGCCGGAAGGCACCCACCGGGATTACGGCCTTGTGCGCCGCATGCCGGACGGCAGTTTGCAGCCGCTGGGCTTGCCCGTGTGGCGGTGGGATACGTTTTATATCGAGATCATCCGCTCCATTTTTGACGGTGCATGGGACAGCGATGCTGCCGGTGCCCGGGCGGTGAATTACTGGTGGGGCATGCGCAGCGGCGCAGAGGAGATCGATTACAGCAAAGACCTGCCCGCAGGCACTTTACAGCTGCTGGACCTGATGGAAAAGATGCTGCACGAGGATGACCTGCGCATCTTCCCGGAAGACCTGTACGCGCAGGGGCATGTGCTGCACTCGCCGGAGGCCGTGGTCTACAGTCCCAAGGAATTGATGGAGATGGACTGGCTGGACGAATGCGTGGAAGGTGCGCTGCCGCACTACGATGAACTGGATGTAAAAACGCATACGCTTATGGCAATCAACGGCCTCAATACCCTGAAAGGGTTTGTGAAATAAGCGGCCCTCAGGCCGAGAGAGAACGGAGCAAACCGATGTGAAAATTCTTGCAATTTCGGATGTGCCCTCTAAAGCACTGTGGGACTACGGTACCCGCGAACATCTGGAAGGCATCGACCTGATCCTTTCCTGCGGGGATCTGCCGCAGAAGTATCTGGAATATCTTACGAACTTTACGGCTGCGCCCATCTTGTATGTCCACGGCAACCACGACGGCAGTTACAGGGAAAATGAACCTGGCGGATGCATTTGTGTGGACGACAGCGTGTATGTGTGGAAGGGCCTGCGCATTATGGGACTGGGCGGCAGCATCCGCTACAATAACCGGGAGGACAGCTTCCAGTATACGGAAAGGGAAATGCGCCGCCGTGTGCGCAAACTCTGGCGCAAGGCCCATCATGTGGGCGGCATCGACCTGCTGCTCACCCACTCCCCGGCGGCTGGCCTGAACGACAGCACGGATCATGCTCACAAGGGCTTTGCGTGCTTCAATGATCTGATGGATGAATACGAGCCGCAGTGGTTCGTGCACGGCCATGTGCACCTGAACTATGATGCAAAGCTGCCGCGCGTGTGCACCCGCGGCAAGACCACCGTGATCAACGCTACCGAGCGCTATGTGTTCGAGATCCCGGACCCGGACCCCGTGATCCAGCATTATCCGTTCTGGAAAAGATGGTTTGATGTAAAATGAAAAGCTGCCTTGCATTTTTGGATGCAGGGCAGCTTTTTTTACGGTTTAAAATGGAGCCTTGTGTGGGAACGGACAACCTGCCGCAAAACAGGTGCGGAGTGCTTTGCAGCAGGAGAAAAGAAGACAGGAAAAGTTACAGCTCCAGCTTGCCGGAGACTTTGTTGATCACGTAATAAGCAGCGTCTTCCTCGGGCTTGACGTATACCTTGCAGGACTGCACGCCAACCTTGTGGGTAGCGCGGTAATCGGCCTTGGCACGGTCAATGATATCGGTCACGTTATACTGCTTGCCGCTGAACTCCACGTACAGCTCCGGTGCAAGCGGGGGACGGCCGCGGCGTGCAGGGGCCTTGGCAGATTTACGGGTCTTAGACTCCTTGGCCTCAGCGGCAGGAGCTTCCACAGCAGGAGCAGCCGCTGCGGTCTTTTTCTTTTCGGGCATAGATAAACCCCTCCTTGATCGTATTTGAATGCTGCACAGGGGGCTGCACAGCATTGGCTCCATGAAATATATTACTTATATAATAAGTTTTTAGAAATGGTTTGTAAAGTCTTTTTTGCAAAAAACTTTCGGAAAAAGGCAGGAAATCGGGTGTGAAACTCACTGGAATGCATTTTGATGCAACAGTATTACGGAACTGCCACAAAAACACGCAAAAAAGGCGGACCTTTCTGGTTTGCGCCGGGAACGCTCCCGCTACAAACCCGGCGGGTAAAAGCGGCGGCTTTCCGGCCCGGATTTACTCCCGGCAAAGCTCCTCGGCGTGTTGCACAACAGGGGTGAGAAGCTCCTCGTCCCAGTCCTCGGCAAGGGTGAACAGCAGCTGATAAACGGCGGCCTGCGCCTGACCCTGCGGGCGCTTTTGGGCCAGCGCAAACGCGGCAGAAAGCATTTGCAGCTTGAGGGTGCGGATACTCTCGGGCGCAGCCCACAGGCGGACAAAATCGTAATCGTTCGTGTTGCCGCAGGGCATGGCACAGGTGGCGCAGCCCGGGGCAACGCGGTGCTTTTCAGTCTGGACGATGGCAAGCATCCGCTGCAGCCTTTCCTCCGGTGCATCCGGCTGCGCGGCAAGGCGCAGACCGGCGTTCAGCACCTCGTCGGTGTCGTCCGTTTTGGGCTCGCTGGTGGTGGCCCTTGCAAGGCCTACAAGGGCACCCAAAAGGGTATCTCTTGCCTGCTGAGCAGGGGTGACAGGCGCTTTTAAAAGTTCAGGCATGGCACAGTTCCTTTCAATGGTTCTTTCTGCGGAAAGTATAGCCGATTTTAACGGTATTTACAAGATGAATTGAGCCGATGCTGTTTGCGGTCATGATCCCTTCCGTGAAAAATGCAATACCGGACAGACCGCAGTCTGTCCGGTATTGCTCTAATAAAAAATAGTATTTCCGCTAAAGATGCTCAGAGCGAAGCGGAGAGCATTTAAAATCGTGCTCAGATCAGGCCCGGCACTTCTTTTGCCAGCAGCTCCGCCAGCTGTGCGTGGCCCTTGCGGGTCAGGTGCATGAAATCCACCTTGTTGAACTCACAGTCCTTTGCGTCCAGGAAGTGCACGCCCTGCCGCTCGCAGATGATGCGGAGCTGCCCGGCTACACCGGCAGATTTTTCCACACAGCCATCGCCCATCACAGCGTCGTGGAAGCCTGCGCCGATGGGAGGAGGTGCCACCACCAGAATGTTGGGCTGCTTGGTGCCCCAGCAGTCTACGCTCTTTGCTTTGAGGATGAGCCGCTCCATGCCTGCAGCAATGCAGGCGGCATTGGCACCAAAGCGCTCCTTCACATCGTTCGTGCCCAGCATGATGATGAGCAGGTCGATGACTTCGTGGCTCTTGAGCAGGGCATAGATGACGCTGAGGGCATCCATGGATTCGTGGATGGGGTCCACAAATACGGTGGTGCGGCCGGAAAGGCCCTCTTCCGTCACAAGATATTCCTCGCCCAGCGCCTTCTGCAGGCGGCAGGTCCAGCGCTCCTCTTCATTGAAGCGGATGCCGTGGTCGGCGCAGTCGTTCGGATCGGCACAGTAGCCGTGGGTGTTGGAATCGCCCAGACAGAGGATATGTGTTTTCATATATGATTACTCCTTTTCTATGGTCTGCCGGAAGTAGTACACTGCGCCCACCATACCGGCATCGTTGTGCAGCTGAGCGGCGCGCACTTCCAGTCCCTCTGCAAAGGCGGGCATGACCGATGCTTTCACCTTTGCGGCAATGGGTTCGATCAGCAGTTTCTGCTGCGCGCTCACGCCGCCGCCGATCAGAATGAGCTGCGGGTTGAAGATGTGCACCATGCCTGCAAGGCCCTGTGCGATCTCGTCCGTCCAGTGGTCCAGCAGGGCAAGAACTGTCTCGTTGCCTGCTTCGGCTGCGGCAAAGATGGCGCGGCCGTCCTTCCAATCGGGGTTCTTTTCTTGTGCGGCGCGCACCAGCGCGGTGGTGGCAGCGTAGCGTTCCCAGCAGCCCTTTGCGCCGCAGGTACAGTCCACACCGTCCAGCGCGTGGGTGCGGTAGTGACCCAGCTCACCGCCAAGGCCCCGTGCACCCTCTAACAAATGGCCTCCGGTCAGGATGCCGCCGCCCACGCCGGTGCCAAGGGTCACACCGATCACGTCCGTATAGCCCTGTGCAGCGCCGACCCACACTTCACCCAGCGTCATGCAGTTGGCGTCGTTGGCCACTGTGACGGGCAGGCCGAAGTCCTTTTCCAGCGCAGACTTGATAGGGCTGCCGATGTAATTGGGAAAGTTGCCGCAGGTACCGGCCACGATGCCCTTGCGGCTGTCGATCTGACCGGTGGCCGAAACGCCGATGCCCGCAAGACTTTCCACCGGGATGGAATTTGCGGTCAAAAACTCCTTTGCGGCCCTGCGCACGGTGGTGAGAACAGGCGTCTGGTAGCCGTCAAAGCTGACGCTCTCTTCGCCCTTGAGCAGCACCCTGCCGGTCTCATCCACGATGCCCAGCTTGACGGCTGTGCCGCCGATATCAATGCCAAAATACTGTTTCATCCGGCACACTCCATTTTACTTTTTTGCGGCGTTGATGGCACCGGTAAAGCGGGCCGTGATCTCTGCCGGGCGGGTGATGGCACCGCCCACCACCAGTGCGAATGCACCGGCTTCCAGCGCCTTGACCGCCTGCTCCGGGTAGTGGATGTGGCCCTCGGCAATGACCTTTGCCGGGCACTCTGCGGCCAGCTTATGGACAAAATCAAAGTCGATATCGTCAATGCCCTTGGTCTCCGGGGTGTAGCCGCGCATGGTGGTGCCCACAAAGTCGGCACCGGCTTCGGCGCAGGCCATGGCGTTCTCAAAGTTGTCGCAGTCGGCCATGACCAGCTGGTCGGGATACTTTGCCTTGATGGCGCGGATGAACTGGGCGGAGGTGGAGCCGTCCGGGCGCAGGGCACCGGTGCCCTGCACGGCAAGAATGTCCACGCCGCACTCCACCAGCTCGTCCACTTCCTTCATGGTAACGGTGATGTACATGGGCGTGCCGGGGTAGTCCTTTTTGATGATACCGATGACCGGTAGATCCACCACCTGCTTGATCTGGGTAATGTCGCGCACGGTGTTGGCACGGATGCCCACAGCACCACTCATGGCGGCGGCTTTCGCCATCAGCGGCATCACGCCGCCCTCTTTCGTGTACAGGGGCTCTGTCTCCAGTGCCTGACAGGAGACGATCAGACCACCCTTGATCTGAGCAAACAGTTTTTCATTATCCATCGTTCAATCCTCCATCCGAATCTTTACAACAGCCTTGCGCACGCCCACACAGCCATGCTGTACAAGGCCGGGTTTGTGCAGCTCCGTGGGGAAGAACAGCACAAAGCGTCCTTCGCCCAGTGTGCCGGTCACGACACTGGCGCTGTCCTGAAAACCGCAGTCGCCGGTAAAATCGCCGATCTCCCTGCCGGGGTTCGTGGTAAAGCCCCAGCCCTCGCTGCCGGTGATGTCGAGCTGCAGGTCGGCGTACTTTTTGTGATATTCCGGGTGGTAGCCATCGTCCGAATGGAGCGTGGCATCCATCGTGTTGATAAAAACTTCCTCGCCATCCACCTCGGTGCGGCCCAGCGGCAGGCTGGCAGGATCGTGGGTCAGCAGGTAATCAATGGCCGTGTCGAGATTTTTGCAAAGGCCCTTGTAGCGCGTCAGGTGCTGCAGGGTATCACAGATCATAAAACGTCCCTCCAAAAACAAGCGCCCGCTCTCCCCTCTGAAAAGAGACGGAGAGGGGCGCTGCTTCAATTTTACAGTTTTGCGATGGCAGCTTCGATCATGGCCTGTGCTTCGGCCACGATGGCTTCATCTTCCGGGATCAGGCCGGGCATCGGCTCGCGCACGCCGCCCAGCTCCAGACCGTACATCCGGCGCAGGATCTCCTTCTGCACGGCGTACAGGTTGCCGTGGGCTTCGCACATCTTGTAGATGATGCGGTCGGCATCGTACTGGATGGCGCGTGCGGCTTCGATCTCGCCCTTGTTGATGTGGTCGTTCATGGCCTAGATACAGCTCGGGCATGACGGCGTAGGTGCCGCCGATGCCGCCGTCTGCACCGATGACGCGGCCGGAAACGAACTGCTCATCGGGACCGTTGAACACCACAAAATTCCCCTCGCCGCGGGCGGCGATACCGGCATCCTTGAACATCTGGATGTCCTGGGTGGGCATGGAGCTGTTCTTCACTGCGATCACGTTGGGGTTCTTCAGCATTTCCTTCAGCAGGCTCATGGTCAGGCCGGTGCCTGCCAGCTGCGGGATGTTGTAGATGACGAACTCGGTGTTGGGAGCAGCAGCGGACATATCGTTCCAGTACTTTGCAATGGCGTACTCCGGCAGGTGGAAGTAGATGGGAGGAATGGATGCAATGGCATCCACGCCCACGCTCTCGGCATGGCGGGCCAACTCCACGCTGTCGGCGGTATTGTTGCAGCCGACATGCGCAATGACGGTCAGCTTGCCCTTGGCTTCGCTCATCACGGCTTCCAGAACGGCCTTGCGCTCATCCACGTGCTGGTAGATGCACTCGCCGGAGGAACCGCCTACATACACGCCCTTGACGCCTTTGGCGATCAGATGGCGGGTAAGGGCCTTGACACCCTCGGTAGAAATATTGCCCTCTGCGTCGTAGCAGGCGTAAAAGGCGGGGATGACACCCTGATATTTTTTGATATCTTTCATGTTCCAAACCCTTCTTTAAAAATAGTAATAAATACAGATGAAATGGTTTTGCATCAAGCTCGTACGCTTTCTGTTCCGGGCAGCGGCATCAGCGCCCTCTTGCGGTGCCCTGCATCCGCTTCGGCCCTTGGGCGGGCCTTGCGTCTTGCAGACCGCTGCGCCAAAAATCCCTCCCTGCATGCCCCCTTTTGTCGCTGCGCGACATCTTCCCCCGGCCGGGGGAAGTCTTTGCCCGCAGGCGGCGGTCGGGATTTAGCCCTTAACAGCACCCATAGCGATGCCCTTGGTAAAGTACTTCTGGAAAATGAGGAAGATGATGATGATAGGCACAGCAGCCAGTGCGGCACCTGCCATGATCAGGCCAAAGTCGGTGCTGTTCTCAGCCTGCAGCTTTGCAATGCCCAGAGAAATGGTCAGGTTGCTGGTGCTGGACAGCATGATCAACTGCATGAAGTAGTCGTTCCAGCTGTTGATGAAGGTAAAAATGGCCAGTGCACCGATGCCCGGCTTGACCATGGGCAGCACGATGTCAATAAAGGTCTTGGCCTCGCTTGCACCGTCGATGCGGGCCGCTTCCAGCATCTCAGTGGGGATGCCCTCACTGAACTGCTTCATCAGGAACACACCAAAGGGCCAGCCCACGATGGGGAAGATGACGGCCCAGATGGTGTTGTACAGGTTCAGGCTGCTCATTTCGCGCAGCAGGGGGATCAGGATGACCTGCTTGGGCAGAGCCATTGCACACACGATGAGGGTGAACAGCAGCTTGCGGCCTACAAAGCGCTTTTTTGCCAGTGCATAGCCGGCCATGGCGGCTGTGATGCAGGTGAGGATCATGGACATGACGGCCATGAACACGGTGTTGATCATCCAGCGGATGGCAGCGGGAGCGGTGGGGCCTACCGAGAAGTAGATGGGCTCGCCGTTAGCGCTGAACTTGGAGCCAAAGGGCACAGCCAGCTGCCACAGCGGGGCGCTCTTGCCGGCGAACAGCTTCTGGTAGTTGGTCAGTACCCACTGGCTGGGCCACCACTCCGGGGTAGTGGCGTTGATGGCGGCACCGGTCTTGAAGGAGCCGGTGATGATCCAGTACAGCGGGAAGGCGAACAGCACCGCAACGATGCTGATGAGGATCAGCGTCAGGATCATGTAGGCGCTCATTCTCTTGAGCTTGCTGGGGTGACGCTTCAACGGTTTTTGCTTTTTTGCAGCGGCATTTGCACTCATTGTCCGGCACCTCCTTTAATTATCCTGGTTGCCCAGCTTGAACTGGACAGCCGACAGAATGGCGATGATGACTGCCAGCACAACACCCATTGCGTTGCCGTAGCCGTAGCGGTACAGCTTGAAGGCGGTGTAGTAGATGTAGTACATGATGGTATCGGTGCTGTGGTTGGGGCCGCCGGAAGTCAGCAGCTGGATCAGCGCAAAGCACTGGAAGGAGTTGATGGTGGTAATGACCAGAATGTACAGGGTGGTGGGCATGATGGCGGGCCACTTGATCTTCCAGAAACACTGGAAATCGGTGGCACCGTCCACTTCTGCGGCTTCCACGATGGACTGGTCCACGTTGCCCAGAGCGGAAACGTACAGCACGATGGGCTGGCCCACAGAGGTGGTGAGCAGGATCAGGATGATGCAGCCCAGAGCAAAGCGCTCATCGCCCAGCCAGTTGATGTTCTTGTCAATGAGGCCCAGAGTCTTGCCCAGATAGTTGAAGATGCCATAGTAGTTGTTGTACATCCACTTCCACACCACGGTAACAGCGACAGAGCCGGTGACCACGGGCAGGTAGAACACGCAGCGGAAAAGGCTGGTGGCCCACTCCGGCAGGTCTACGATGGCCGAGGAGACCCACAGCGAGAAGGCGCAGGTGACGGGCACGGACACCACCACGATAATGAAGGTGTTCTTTAAGGCACCCAGAAAGATGGGGTCTGTGAACAGTTCCTTATAGTTTGCAAGGCCCACAAAGATATCGGCACGGTTCATGGTGGAATCGAAGAAGCTGGTCACCACGCACAGCACCATGGGATAGATGACGAAGCCCAGAAAGAAGATCAGGCTGGGCAGCAGGAAGCAATAGGAAGCGAAGGTCTCGCGCCGTACCAGCGCACTGCTGCGCTTAGGCTCTTTGATCGCCGTTTTTGCAGCCAAGAGGATCACCGTTCCTTTCGGTTATGATTTTTTTTTACAAACAAAGCCCCTCCCTCGCCGGGATCTTCGAGGAAGGGGCGAAGCGTCAATAATTATCTGCCCCCGGCAGAGTGGATGGGCTTATGCCTGTGCGGCAGCGTTTGCGTTGTCCACAAAGGTCTTGACGGCAGTCTCGACATCCTCACCGGAGCCGACGCGCTGCAGCATGTTCCACCACTCGGTACGTGCGGTTGCCCAGCCCGGAGTGATCTGGTAGTAGTCGCCCAGATAAGCCATGAACTTGCTGTACTCGCTCATGATCTCGTTGTCGGCGTAGATATCGCCCACGCTGGTGCGGACCGGGAAGTAGGTGGAAGCCAGCACACTGTCCTTGACCTGATCGGGGTCGGCAGCGATGAAGTCGATGAAGGTCCTGGCTGCTTCGATCTTGGCCTCGTCGCCGTTATCAAAGATGCCGAAGCCCCAGATGCCGCCGCACAGCTTCGGGTCGCCGCTGTCGGTGGGGAAGGCCATGGGGAAGATCTCGTCGCCATCGTTGGTCAGACCGGCGGCGTTGTTGTCGCTGTTGGCCTGCTGTGCAATGTTCCAGCAGAATGCCATCTGCAGGGTGCCGTTGCGGAACAGGGTGATCTCATCGCCGCCTGCGATGGAAGCGTCAAAGTTGATGCCCTTGGTGTCGTGCAGGGTCTGGATCGCCTTGATGTTCTCGGCGGAGTCGGCAGTGTACTTGGTGTGGGCTGCATCGGTAAAGGTGCCGCCGTACATGTTGTTGATGATGGCGCGGGTGCCCTGGTCGCCGCCCTGACCTGCGCAGTAGATGGCTGCAACGTTCTCGTAACCGCCGTTGTACAGGGCATCAACGGTCTTCAGGAAGCCGTCGGTGCTCCAGGTATGCTTGTCGGTATCAATGTACTGGTCAGCGCCCACTTCCTTGACCTTGGTCATGTTCACGGCCATGCAGTGTGCGGTCATGCACAGGGGATACTCGTAGTAATTGCCGGCAGTGTCCTTGCAGGCGGACTCAACGGACTCGTAAATGTCCTTCTTGGCATCATCGGTCCACAGGTCGTTCAGCGGAGCCATAACGCCCTTTGCGCCCCAGTTTGCAACCAGACGCTCGGGACCTTCCATGATCAGATCAGGTGCGCTGCCACCCTCGATGGCGGTGTTCACCTGATCGTCGCCGTTGGTGTAGTCCAGATACTCCACAGTGACCTTGATGTCAGGATACTTTGCGTTGAAGCTGGAAACCAGACCCTGAACGGTCTCGTCATTGCCCCAGCCGCCGATGGGGTATGTCCACAGCTTGATGCTGGTGGAAGAAGCAGCTGCGCTTGCAGCGGTAGAACCTGCGGTGGAAGCAGCAGTGCTGGTGCTTGCAGAAGAGCCGCCGCATGCGGCCAGAGCGCCGGCTGCGCCCAGAATGCCAGCGGCCTTCAGGAACGAACGGCGGGAAATGCAGTTTTTCATAGTAGTTTCTCCTTCGCATTCAAGATGCTTCACGTTGTTGGCGGCCTGCCGTGCCAGCGGCCGCTCTTGATGGCTCCATTATAGAAAAATATTTTCATTTTGTCCATTCATGGTTTTCATAAATATTCAGAATGACAGTGTACATTGTGCACAAAAGCGTGGGATATATGTTGAAATGCAAAGAAAACCTTGCTTTACTCTTCTGGAATTATTACAGAATGGTACAAACCCACAAAAACGATAGTGAAAATATTTTTCTAAACAAAAATGCAAAATTGAAAGATATTTTCACAAAATGGCCGGTTTTTCCGCCAAAACTGTGTGCTCTGCACAGAACTGCGGGCCAAAATGTGGGCAATGCGTCTCTTGCGAAGCGGGGGCGATTCTTTTATACTTTTTACAAAGGTGAATGAAACGGTCGGCAGCTGATCCGGGTCGGTGAACTGCTGCGCCGGGAAAAAGAGGAAAAAAGAAAAAATGGCAACGAAATTTTTGGGAGCTGCTGCAGCAGCATCAGGGCGACCTGACAAAATCGGGCCGCACCGTGGCGGACTATCTTGTGCAGCATGCGGCAGAGGCACAGTATCTGTCCATCTCCTCGCTGGCAAAGGAGTGCTGTGTGGCAGAGGCAACGGTGTTCCGCTTCTGCCGGGCGCTGGGGTTTGAGGGCTATCATGAAATGCCGCATTGCGCTGGCGCAGGCCAACGCCACCGGTGCACTGGTCAACCAGCATGTGCCGGAGCCGGATGCCGACACGGCAACTTTGTGCGAGCACGCCAGCGCCCTGCTGATGACTACTATCAACGGCACCCAGAACAATCTTTCGCCGGAGGCGGTGGACAAGGCTTCGGAGCTGATGCACAAGGCCCGGCAGGTGTACTGCCTTGGTCAGGGCGGCAGCATGTATATTGCAAATGATATCTGCGCCCGCTTTGCCTGCATCTCCACCAAGTTCCGCACGGCAGGCGACAGCCATATGCAGCTGATCACGGCCAGCCTGATGACCCCGGAGGATGTGGTGCTGTTCGTTTCCTATTCCGGCGCTACCCGCGATATGCTGGAAACGCTGCGCGCGGCCAAGGCGGCGGGCGCAAAGATCATTCTGCTCACCCATTATGAGGATTCGCCCGGCGCAAAGCTGGCGGATATCGTGCTGCTGTGTGGTGCGCAGGAAAGCCCGCTGGACTCCGGCAACATCCCGGTCAAGGTGGCGCTGCTGTATGTGGCTGAAGTGCTGGTGCTGCGCTACACCATGGACGACCCCGAAAATGCCAACGCCGCACAGGATCGCACCAGTGAAGCACTGGCGGTCAAAATGCTGTAAAAATATTGCCCGCAAGGCCCCTGCAGATCCCGTGTTCTGTGGGGGCCTTGGCATATCCGGCAAAGGGTGCGTAAAATCTGTTTCTGATCTTTTTCAAAAAAAAATAGACATCATCTTTTCGATGAAGTCTATTTTTCTTTAGCCTCTTAACTTAACGGCATTGGGCGAATGCCTGATGGGCTTTTATGCCGGTGGTGGGGGTCGAACCCACACGTGTTATTAGCACAAGGGATTTTGAGTTTTGGGGAGGGTTTTCCATTTGGTGTCATCTGGTGCCCGACTTTAAAGCGAAAAAGCAACAGTACATCGAATGAATTTTTGATAAATCTACGATTTTTCGATGCGTTTTCCCTCTACTCCGTTTTTTCGATTTGGATCGCCCAAATGGAAATTGGAGGGATGTTCAGGAGGGATGCAGGGCCTGTCATTCAGGACTGTGCACACAGGCTTTTTTCTTTTTTGGAAAATATTTCAAACCCGTGCAATTCCGAGGGCGGCTCATTTGTATCCAGAATGAAGCGACAAAACCGGGTGCACACCCCGGCAGCGACACACAATAAGAAGAGGGGATATATTATTATGAAAAAGACGGTTTCTGTTTGCATGACGGCTGTGATGGCTCTTTCCCTGCTGGCAGGCGGCGCGGTACAGGCATACGCACTTTCGGCAGAGACGGTGGAACCAGTTTCTGCTGTGGCTGAGGAAAACTGCATTTCCGGCAGCTGGAAGCGTGCTTCCGACCCGGCACTGACCGAGAAAGTCCGCAAAGTGTTCGACAAGGCCTTTGAAGGTCTGGAGGGCGTTTCCTACACGCCCGTGGCCCTGCTGGCAAGCCGCACCACCGGCTCCGGTATCCAGTACCGCATTCTGTGCAAGGCGACTGTCGTTGTACCGGGCGCACAGGAAGAGTATGTTGTGGTCACGCTGCAGCGCGGCTGGCTGGGCAAGGCAGAAATTCTGGACATTGGCGACCCGCTGTGCCTGACAAATCTGGACTACGAGGAAGGCGCTGTGGGCACCTGGCAGGAAGCGGAGTCCCCCGCTATGACGGAGGAAGCCACGGCGGCGTTCAACAAGGCCACCGAGGGCCTTGTGGGCGTGGACTATGTGCCGGTGGCTCTGTTGAGCACCCAGACCGTGGCAGGCACGAACTACCGCATCCTGTGCGAAGCAACCACGGTTTATCCGGGTGCTGAGATGCACTATGCCGTTGTGAACGTGTATGAAAGTCTGGAAGGCAATGCCAACATCATCAGAGCGACCGATGGATATGTGAGCTAAGGGAGAGTTTTTGATTCAGAAGGTCCTCCGCTGCACCTTGGGGATATTCAGCGGAAACATTTATTTTGATATTGCAAACAAGCCAGACCGGCGGGTCTGGCTTGTTTGCTGTTCCACGGAGTGGGGACGTGAAGGAAAAGCGCTCCTGCGTTTCCAGCAGCTCGCCGATGGTATCGCACGCCGGAGGTGGCACGGCTGGGGTCCAGCTGGTGGGCGATCTTGTTGGTGCGGTTATAGAAAGCATCGTCATCCATGCTCTCGTTGATGCGCACGCCCCACAGGATGATGCTGGAGTGATTGCGGTTCTGCAAGATCATCTCTTGTAACATTGCACAGGCAGCGTCTTTCCATGCAGCATAACCTCAAAGCTGTGAGCCTTTTTATTTGACTCGTCCCTTTCTCGGTTGTCACTCTGCCTGTATCTCTTCCACCAGCGGCAGATAGTCGGCACAGTATTTTCGGTATAGCGGCTGCACCAGCTGCCGGAAGTTCTGCATTTCTTCTTCGGGCAGCGGCAGTTCCTGGCACCCGCCAGCCAATGCCGCTTTTCGGGCAGCTGTTTCCTCCTGCGCCCAGAGCTGGCGCTCGTATTGCGCCGATGCCCGGGCGCACGCTTGCAGGATCTGCCGGTATTCCTCCGGCAGTGCATCCCATGTGCGGCCGGAAGCCAGCTGCACCTCCGGTACGCGGCTGTGCTCATCGGCCATGTAGTACCGCGCCACCTTATAGTGCTCCATGGAATAGTAGGCCGGCCAGTTGTTTTCGGCGGCATCGATCTGCCCGGTCTCAAGCGCCGAGTAGACGTCGCTGTACGCCGTGGTCTCCGGCACTGCACCCAGCAGGCGGATCATGTCGATCACGATCTGCGAATCCTGCACGCGGATGGTCTTGCCCTGCAGATCGCTTAGGCTGCGCACCGGCTGACGGGCATAGAACGAGCGGGCACCCGCGTCGTACCAGCTCAGGCCCACCCGCCCCTGTGCGGTAAAGTCCTGCAAAAACTCAGCCCCGATGCTGCCGTCCAGCACGCGCCACATGTGGTCGGCATCCCGGTAGAGATACGGCAGCAGCAGCACGTTGAGCCGGGGCAGATCGTCCGTGGCAACCGAGAGCGACACACGCGCAAAATCTACGCCGCCAATGGCAAGCTGTTCCCACACCTGCTGTTCCGAGCCGTACTCGCCGTTCGCCTTGACCTGAATGACCACCTTGCCCCCGGTCTGCTGCTGCACAAGGTCTGCAAAATACTGCGCGCCCTGCGTAGTGGGGTACCCGGCGGGCTGGTGTCGGCATAGGTCAGCACATAGTCCGGTGTGGTCTGCGGCTTTGCGCCACAGCCTGCCAGCTGCAAGGCTGCAAAGCCCAGCCCGGCTAAAAAAGGTCCGTCTGCGCATGGTGTCTCCCTCCCTTTGCAGATAGTATAGCGCACAAGACTGCCTTTGTGCAAGAGACAGAAAAAGGCGGTGCCCGCCGCAAAGCAGGTACCGCCTTTTTAGGAGAAGAAGGGAATGTCTCAGTTACATCAGGCCCATTGCCTGCGGCAGTGCGGTAGACACTGCCGGGATAAAGGTGACCAGCAGCAGGCCGCCGATGATGGCCACATAGTACATAAGCATGTACGGCATGACCTTGGAAAGCGAGGTGCGGCCCACCTTGATGCCCACGAACAGGGCGTTGCCCACAGGCGGGGTGATGTTGCCGATGCACAGGTTATACACGAGGATCAGACCGAACTGGATGGTGCTCATGCCAAAGCTCTGGCAGATGGGCAGGAACAGCGGGGTGAAGATGAGGATGGCCGGGGTCACATCCATAAAGGTGCCGGACACCAGCAGGATCACGTTCATGATGAGCAGGATGATGTACTTGTTGCTGGTCAGGCTCAGCAGGGCTGCTGCCACAGCATCCGGGATCTGCAAAAAGGCCATGACCCAGCCCAGAATGTTGGAAACACCCACAAGGAACACCACCATGCCGGACATCTTGGCAGAGTCCACGAGGATCTTCCACAGGCTTTTCAGGTTGATGGAGCGGTAGCAGAAAGCAAGGATCAGAGCATAGGCAACGGCAATGGCAGAGCCTTCGGTGGCAGAGAACACACCGCCGATGATGCCGCCGATGACCACGATGATCAGGGACAGGGAAGGCAGGGCGCGCAGGGTGCAGATGCCGAGATTTTTCCAGTCAAACTTGCCGGGGGTGCCTTTATAGCCCAGCTTGACCGCCAGCAGCACGCCCACCACGCAGCAGCACAGCGCCCAGATGATGCCGGGAATGTAACCGGCCATGAACAGCGCAGCCACAGAGGTGCCGCCGGATGCCAGAGAGTAGGTAATCAGGGCGTTGGACGGCGGGATCAGCAAACCGGAGCAGGAGGAAGCGGCGTTGGTGGCAGCGGTCACGGCGGGGTCGTAGCCCTGCTCCTCGGCACCATCGCGGATCATGGAGCCAACAGCCGCCGCCGCAGCGGAAGCAGAGCCGGAGATGGCGCCGAACAGGGCGTTGGTGCCGATGTTGGTCACCAGCAGTGCGCCGGGCATCTTGCCCAGAATGGCCATGACGAAATCCACCAGACGCTTGGCGATGCCGCCCTGATTCATGATGTTGCCGGCCAGAATAAAGAACGGGATGGCGGTCAGGCTGAACTTGCTCATGCCCACAAAGGTGCGCTGGGCAGCGGTCAGCACGGCCACGTTCAGGTCGATGGAAGAAAGAATGGCAGTCAGGGAAGAGACTGCAATGGCGTACGAGATGGGCACGCCGAGGAACAGCAGCACCAGCAGCACTGCCAGAATTACGAGTAACGCTTGAATTGCCACAGCTTAGTCCTCCTTGTTTTCCTTGTCGGCATCGGCAGCCATTTCGGCTTCCACCTTTGCAAAGTCTGCATCCTCCGGGGCATCCAGACAGATGGAGCCGTTGGCGATGCCGATAATGTTCAGCACGGAATATACCAGAATGATCACGCCGCAGATGGGCATGACCCAGTAGAACACGCCCACGGCAACGCCCAGCGAGGAGGTCTGCTGTCCCATGGCCAGCTGGGACACCTGAAAACCGCCGAACACCAGAATGGTGGCGGAGAAGAGAAAGGCGATGACCTCGGCAAAGATGTGGAACGCCTTGCGCATGGTGGGGTTGAACCGGTCCACCAGCACGGGAATGTTCATGTGGCCGCGCTCGCCGGAGACGATGGTGGCACCCAGCATGGTGCTCCAGCCGAACAGATAACCCACCAGCTCTTCCGACCATGTGGAGGGAGAGTTGAAGATGTAACGCACGATGACCTGATAGGTGGTCAGAACCACCATGACCGTCATGCTTAGACCTGCCAGCAGGTTGAGCACCTTGTTCAGGGTATTTCTCAGTTTTTCCATGATGCTCCTCCTCAGTCCGCAGTATGGGCAGCGTTGTGCTGCTGGATCAGGTCATAAATGGGCTGCAATTCCGGGTTTGCTGCCAGCACGGAATCGTGCAGGGGAGCCATAGCCTCCTGAAACGGTGCAGTGTCCGGGTAAATAAAGTTGACGTGCTGCTCATTCTCGGCCTTGTCTTTCGCCTCAGCCACAGCATCCTCCCAAGCGTCCTGCTCGGTGCGCTTCACGATCTGGAAGCCCTCTTCAAAGATCGCGCGCTCCTCATCGCTGAGCTCGTTCAGGAAGGCGTAGTTTGCCACCAGCAGGTCCGGCACCATCTGGTGCATATCATAGGAGTAATACTTGCAGATATCGCCGTGACCGTTATCGGTCAGAGCCAGCTCGTTGTTCTCGGCACCATCCAGAATACCGGCCTGCAGCGCGGTGTACACATCGCCGAAGCCCATGGGGGTAGCGGTGCCGCCCAGCAGACGCATCATTTCCACATTGGTGGGCGACTGCTGTACGCGGATCTTCAGACCCTTCAGGTCGGAGGGCTGGTTGATGGGGGTCTTGATGGTGTAGAAGTTGCGGGTGCCGGCATCCAGCCATGCCACCGTTTCCAGACCGGCCTTGGAAGTGGTCTTGAAAATGGGGTCCGTCACCTCGGGGTCATCCATGGCCTCGTGGTAGGCTTCCACGCTGGAGAACAGGTAAGGCAGGTTGAAGATCTGGTATTTGGCGCTGAAGGTCTCCATGATGGCATTGGACGCCACCACAAAGTCGATGGCACCGGTCTGGGTCAGCTGCACCATTTCGGTCTGGGAGCCCAGCAGCTCGCTGGGGTACACCTCCACGCGGTACTTGTCGCCCAGCTTCTCGTTGATATAGTTGGCGAAGGCTTCCAGTCCCAGATGATCCGGGTGGGTCTGGGACTGCACATGGCCGATGCGCACGATCTTGCGGTCGTCATCGGAGCCGGCGCCGCAGCCGGTAAGCATCATGCTGCTGGTCAGTGCCGCCGCGCCCATCAGCGACAGAAACGTTCTTCTCTTCATGAATGGCATCCTCTCTTTTCGCGTTTTTCTATGATTATAGTTTAACAAACCGTTCATTTTTGCGAAACCGGATTATTTTGTGAAACGCAGTACGATTTTGTCTTTGTTGTATCCAAGTACAATTTTTGTATTTTGCGGACGAAAGAAACTGGCAAAAATAAAGAAGCGCCCGTCCCTCTCCTGCTGACAGGCAGAAAAGAACGAGCGCTTCTTTTGTGTCGGATTTATCCTTGTACCGCTTTTTCCGCTGCGGCCATGCGGTATTCCGAAGGGGTCTGGCCGGTCAGGCGCTTGAACACCCTTGTAAAATAGTTGGCGTCGCTGTAACCCACAGCAGCGCCGATATCTTTCAGGCTCAGGCGCGGGTCCAAAATCAGCTGGCGCGCCTTGTTCACCCGATATTCGTTCAGGTAGGCCGAAAAGTTCACCTTAAAGCACTGCTTGAACAGCTTGCAGAAGTAAGCGTCCGAGTAGCGCAGCGCAGCGGCGGCATCCTGCATGGAGATATCCTCCCCATAGTGAGCGTCGATGAAGCGGCTGATCTCTGCCCGGATGATGGCGGTGCGCATATCCTCATCCTCTTCCCGGCGGAGGGGCTCTGCAGGCGCAGGGGGCTGTGCCGGGCGGGCGGGCAGCTGCACCGACACCTGCCGGATGGCATCCTCCACCGCGAATACCAACTCCTGCTCGTTGTAAGGCTTGAGCAGATAGTCCAGCGCCCGCACAGAGATTGCCTGCCGTGCGTAGTCGAACTTATCAAAGCCAGTCAGAAACAGGATGGCGCAATTTTTGTCCGTTTCGCGGATCTTACGCGCCACCTCCAGCCCGGTGAGACCCGGCATTTCAATGTCCAGCACAGCCACCTGCGGCGCTTCGCGGGCAAAAATTTCCAGCGCTTCCCTGCCGTTTTTTGCTTCATACAGGCTTATCAGATCTCCCAGATACTTCTGCAAGGTCCTGCACAGCACTTTGCGCTCGATCAATTCATCCTCTGCTACCAGCAATTTGCACTTCACGAGAGCGTCTCCTCCTTTTCTTCCGGCTGCTGCGTTTGCGGCAGTTCAAACCGCACCACAGTGCCATGACCTGCGCGGCTGTACACCTGCATTTTACCGCCCGGATACAGCATCCCGATGCGGCGAGAAATGTTGCCAAGGCCGATGCTTCGGCCGGTCTGCTCGCTCTGGGCAATTTTGGTTTGCACGGCGTCCAACTCCTCTGGGGTCATCCCCTTGCCGTTGTCCGCGACCGTGAGCACCAGCACCTTGCCCTGCATCCATGCCCGCAGCAGGATGCGTCCGCCTTCCTCGCGGGACTTGAGCCCGTGCGAGTAAGCGTTTTCCACCACCGGCTGCAGCATAAAGGACGGCACCAAAACCGCCGCAGGCTGCACCTGAATGCTTTTTTCTACGGTAATGCGTCCATCAAACCGCATCTGCTGCAAATAAATGTAGTCCTCCAGCCCGTCCAATTCCTCCTCCAGCGTGATCTGCTGGCGCTTGGTGCGCAGGTTGTGCCGGAACAAACTGCCCAAATGCACGATCATCTGGTCGGTGGTGGCAGCATCCTCCAGCCGCGCCATGCAGGAGATCATGTTCAGGGTGTTGAATAAAAAATGCGGGTTCACCTGACTTTTGAGCACCTCCAGCCGGGTGTGTTCCAGATCTTTTTCCAGCGCAAGGTTCCGCACCTCTTCCCGGTGCAAGGCCTGCTGGGTGGTCAGCTGCTGCGCCATGGCGTGTTTCATCTGGTTGAAGGTGGCCGTCAGCCGCCCCACCTCGTCGCTGCTTTTCACCGGAAGGTCCGGGCTGGAAAAATCTCCCTCGGCAATGCTGCGGGAAGCCTGCGCCAACCGCAGCAGCGGACGCACCACCGCGCGGCTCAGCACCCGGATGAGCAGCAGCACCAGCACAGCCGCCGTCAGGAACAGCCCCAGATACAGCCACGGCAGATGCCGGATGTGAGCCGCCGTGCTGCTGTAAAGGGCGTTTTCCTGTTCCAGCGTGGCCTGTGTCAGGCGCAGCGCATACTCGGCAAGGTAGTCTTGCAGCGCCATCACATGGTACATCTGTTCAATATAGGTATCTGCTGAGGGCGAAAGCTGCAAAAAGGCATCCCGCTCCTGCCGGTAACCCGCGTACCCCTGCAAAAGGTTCCATGTGCGGGCATAGCGTTCTTCGCCGATACGGGCGTAATCGAAGGGCAGGGCCGCAAGGCTTTGCTCGGAAGCGGTGCAGGCGGCGGTATAGGCTTGTTCGGTTTCAGAAGTAGGCTGGCGCACATAGCGCGCAAAGGCCTGTGCTTCGTCCTTGAGAGCGTTCTGCACCGTGTAGCAGACGGCGTTGTCGGCCAGCAGCGTATCAAAGGAGTGCACCGTCCATTGACCTGCCATGGTAGCAATGCCGGTGGAAAGCATTGTGACCAGCAAAATCGCGGCAAGCCATACCGTGACCCTGCTGCGCAGGGAAATACCGTCCTGCGTGGTTTTGTTCCATGCCATACGCTTTCCCTCCTGCCCTTGCAGCACCCGGTCTTTTTTATAAGATAAGTATAATAATCTCCCGGGAAAAGTGCAACTGCAAAAAAGCACCGGTTTTCGCAAAGAAGCCGGTGCTTGCAGACAGTGTACCAAGCGGTCAGCGGGTCAACAGCTCAAAGTGGTTCCGTTTGGTGACCAGCAGCCCTTCTTTTTGCAGCTTGGAAAGCTCCACCGACATGGCGGCACGCTCCACGCAGAGAAAATCCGCCAGCTGCTGACGGTCAAAGGGGATGTCAAAGGAAAGGGAGGACTGCCGGATGGATTCGGCGGACAGGTAGGACAGCAGCTTTTCCCGGGTGGTTCGCTTGCTGACATGGGTGATTTTATCGTTAAAAAGCAGTATTTTGTTTGCCAGAACGCTGACCAGATTGCGGATGAGTTTCTGGTGATGGTCGCAGGCGGTGGGGCAGGCGGTGAGCAGCCGCTTGACGTTCAGCAGCAGGATCTCGCAATCCTCCTCTGCCACCACGCTGATGTTCAGGATGGCACCGGGGGTGGCGGCGTAAGGCTCCCCGAAAAAGTCTCCGGTATTGCACTTGGACAGGATATTGCGGTGTCCCCAAAGATCCTCCTGTATCACAAGGGTGGAGCCAGACAACATGAGCCCCATGACCTCCGTGGAATCTCCGGCACGGAAAATGTAGGAACCCCGGGGACGGGTGATTTTCGCTGCACTGACACAGTGCAGGATGGACAAGATCTCATCATCGCAAAGCCCGGTAAAGAAGGGGCAGCTCCGCAGAACAGGCAGATATTTTTGCATAAATGCTCTCCTTGTTGGAATTCAAACATACAAGATGGCTTTAGTATACTATAATAAACCTGCAAATGCAAAAACACCCACAACAGGAGAGTATAGATATGATTCGGAAGATCATCCATATTGACGAAGAAAAATGCAACGGCTGCGGCTTGTGCGCAACCGCCTGCCATGAGGGAGCCATTGATATCATCAACGGCAAAGCAAAGCTGGTGCGGGAAAATTTCTGCGATGGCTTTGGCGACTGCCTGCCGGGCTGCCCCACCGGAGCTATCACCTTTGAGGAGCGGGAAGCCCCTGCCTACGACGAGGCAGCGGTGCAGGAGAACAAAAAGAAAAAGGAATTGCAGGAGAAGATGAAGCACCTCCACGAGGGCGGCTGCCCCGGCTCCCGGATGCGGATGCTGGAACAGCCGGAGACCGCTGCCGAAAGTGCAGTTGCCGCCCCTGTGCAGCCGGTCTCCCGCCTGCGCAACTGGCCGGTTCAGATCAAGCTGGCACCCATCCATGCGCCTTACTTTGAGGGTGCAAAGCTCCTGATTGCAGCGGACTGCACGGCCTATGCCTACGCCAATTTCCATCAGGAGTTTATGCGCGGCAAGGTGACCCTTATCGGCTGCCCGAAGCTGGATGCTGTGGATTACAGCGAAAAGCTGACCGAGATCCTGCGCAGCAACGATATCCAGAGCGTGACCATCCTCCGCATGGAGGTGCCCTGCTGCGGCGGCTTGGAGATGGCGGCGAAAAAGGCGCTTCAGACCAGCGGAAAGTTCATTCCGTGGCAGGTGGTCACCATCTCCATTGACGGAAAAATTCTGGATTAAAAGCACAGGGCAGACCTATACCGCCTTTTAATGCTTTACGCATTTCTTGCCTTGCGGTAAAATACCATAGATTCCATAAGCGGGCGACCTGAAAAAGGCTGCTCGCTTTTTTATCGTCATCGCAGTATTTTTGCGGGAACGGCTTTTTGCCGGTAAGGGATAAAAGCGTTCCATAGAAAATAGGTGCTCTTTACAAGAAAAAATCTTGAAACGCTTCTGTTATAATGTTACAATTATGCTACATAATAGGATAGATATTCAAAAAAGCTGCTGACAGCAGAACGAGAATGATATTGCAAGCACCTTCCTGAAATCGGTGAAGTGAAAATAAAGCCGGAATGAGACCGTCTGGGGTGGAGAAAGATTGGATAAAATGAAAAACTCTGGAATGAGCGAAACCATGCAGACCTTGACACGGAAAAGCGCCTGTGTGATGCTGAGCCTACTGTTGCTACTGTCAGCCGTGCTCCCTGTGAAAGCTGCCGCGGAAACCGCCTCTGCAAAGGTTGTTCGTGTCGGCTCGTTTGAGGACACCTTCAACTATGTCAACGAGAAGGGCGCAAGAAAGGGCTACGGCTACGAATTGCTGGAGACCTTGTCCGGCTATGCAGGCTGGCAGTTCGAGTATGTGACCTGCGACTGGTCAGACTGCTTCGAAAAGCTCAAAAACGGCGAGATCGACATTATTGGCGGTATCTCTTATACGGAGGACCGCACCCAAGAGATGCTGTTTTCAGACGAGCCGATGGGAGTGGAAAAATATTACCTCTACGCCGATCTCTCGCGCGCAGACATCTCCGCCTCCGACTTCAAGACGCTGAACGGCAAAAAGATCGGCGTTCTGATGGGAACAGAGCCGGAAGTGATGCTGGCCGAGTGGGAAGAAAAATACGGCCTGAAAACGGAACACGTCAACATCTCCAACAACGAGGATGTGAAGCAAAAGCTGGCAAACCACGAGATCGACTGCTTTGTTTCGCTGGAAGAATCCTTCTGGGCAGAGCGTGGCATCTCGACCATAACCCGTGTGGGAGAATCCGGCATCTACTATGCGATCAACAAAAACCGGCCTGATATCAAGGAAGAACTTGACGATGCGATGCGCGCGTTGGACGAAGCTGTGCCTTTTTATACGGCGGATCTGTACAAAAGATATTTCTCAATGGATTATACGCCCATCCTTACAGGGGAGGAAAAGGCGTGGCTCAGAAAGCACGGTGCGATCAGGATGGGCTTTCTGGCGAGCGACAGCGGCGTCAGCACCTTTGACCCTGCCACCGGGGAGTTTACCGGGGTAATCACGGACTATATTCAGTTTGCAGCAGATTGTCTGGGCAATCAGGAACTGGAATTCCAGCTGGTCGGCTATGACAGCAAGGAAGCAGAACTGGATGCGCTGAAATCGGGCGAGATCGACATGATCTTCCATTGCGACCAGAACCCCAATCTGGCGGAAGAGTATCACTTTGCCTGTACCAACACAACGTGGACCTCCAACCTGATGGCGGTCACGAACAAACAGCACTTTAACGAAAACAATGTAAACCGCATTGCCGTTCCCCAAAACAAACTCTCCCTGAAAAAGTACCTTGCGTTTTATTACCCGCAGTGGGAGATCGTGGACTGCGATACACAGGAGGATGCGGCAAGGCTGGTCAAAGACGGACAGGCAGATTGCTTTGTTACCGGGATCAGCAGTGAGAATAAATACAGCAAGAAATACAGCTTTTACAGCGTTCCGCTGGTAAACCCTGTAAGATCCTGCTTTGCGGTCAATAGCGGAAACCGCAGCCTGCTGTCCATCCTGAACAAAACGATCAAGGCAATGCCTGTTAATATGCTTGCCGGCGCGCTTGCGATGTATAAGAGCTCCGCGCGGAAGGTTACCCTGAGCGATTTTATAAAGGATAACTTCTTTAAAGTTATGTTGATCAGCAGCATTGCTGTTGCAGTTGTTCTGCTCACGATTTTGATGCTGCTCCAGAAGGCGCGTAAAGCCGAAGCTGCTGCAAGGAAAGCCGCAAGCGATACGCAGGAACTGAATGCAAAATTGCAGGTCGCCGTGGAAAAAGCAGAGAGCGCGAACCGCGCCAAGAGCACCTTCCTTTCCAATATGTCCCACGATATCCGCACCCCCATGAACGCCATCATCGGCTTTACCACGCTGGCGCTCAGCAATATTGACGATACAGACCGGGTGAAGGATTATCTTGGCAAGACCCTTGCATCCAGCAACCATCTGCTCTCCCTCATCAACGATGTGCTGGATATGAGCCGCATTGAAAGCGGAAAAATTCATCTGGAAGAGGTGGAAGTTAACCTTTCGGATGTGTTGCACGATTTAAAAACCATCGTCAGCGGGCAAATTTATGCAAAACAGCTGGAACTTTACATGGATGCCATGGACGTGACCGACGAAGACGTCTACTGCGACAAGACCCGGCTGAATCAGATCTTGCTGAACCTGCTGTCCAACGCCATCAAGTTTACCCCGGCGGGCGGCACGGTCTCGGTACGGGTGCGGCAGCTTGCCGGTAAAGTGCGCGGCTGCGGACAGTACGAGTTCCGCATCAAGGATAACGGCATCGGCATGAGCCAGGAGTTTGCCCAAAAGATCTTTGAGCCCTTCGAGCGGGAGCGCACCTCCACGGTAAGCGGAATTCAGGGCACCGGCCTTGGCATGGCCATCACCAAAAACATCGTGGATATGATGGGCGGCACCATCGAGGTGCAGACAGCGCAGGGCAAGGGCACCGAGTTTACCGTCTGCGTGCCCATGCGCGCACAGACCGAGCAGCGCCCGGTGGAAAAGATCACCGAGCTGGAGGGCCTGAAGGCACTGGTGGTGGATGACGACTTCAACACCTGCGACAGCGTGACAAAGATGCTGGTCAAGGTGGGCATGCGCGCCGAGTGGACCCTTTCCGGCAAGGAAGCGGTGCTGCGTGCGCGGCAGTCTATCGAGATGAGCGATGTCTACCACGCCTATATCATCGACTGGCGTCTGCCGGATATGAACGGCATCGAGGTCACCCGCCAGATCCGCAGCCTGCACGATGATACGCCTATTATCATCTTGACCGCCTATGACTGGTCGGATATTGAAGTGGAAGCAAAAGCAGCCGGCGTGACCGCCTTCTGCGCCAAGCCCATGTTCATGTCCGACCTGCGCGAGACCCTGATGAGCGCCCTTGGCCAGAAGCCGGCGGATGCGGTGCAGAGGCTTTTGCCGGAAAAGAACGCCGACTTCAAGGGCAAGCACATCCTGCTGGTGGAGGACAACGAGCTGAACCGCGAGATCGCGCAGGAGATCCTGCGGGAGTACGGCTTCCTTGTCGATTCGGCAGAAAACGGCGCCGTAGCGGTGGAAAAGGTAAGTACCGCCGCGCCGGGCAGCTACGATCTGGTGCTGATGGACGTGCAGATGCCGATCATGGATGGCTATACCGCCACCCGGAAGATCCGCGCACTGGACGACCCTGCGCGGGCAAAGCTGCCGATCCTTGCCATGACCGCCAACGCCTTTGACGAGGACCGCCGCAACGCCTTGGAAAGCGGCATGAACGGCTTTTTGTCCAAGCCCATCGTGATCGACGACCTTGTGCAGGAACTGCGCAAAATTTTGTAAATGAAACGCCGGTCAGGTGAATAAAAAAGAATGCACCCGCAGCATTTGCGCCCGGAGGCCAAAACCTCTGCAAAGCTGGACGCCCATGTAAAGCTGTTCTTCCGCACCTTTAACATCGAGGGAGGTGAAAAATAAAGGAATTTTTGAATTTGAATTTTATGTTGAAGTAGAAAAACGCCATAAATGCTAAAATCAAAGGAGAACTTTTTGAAGCATACAACATTTGCACTGGGACTTGTGGGCTGACCGGGAGGTCTGGCAAATACTACAAGCCACGCCTCCCGAAGACGAACAGACACAATTCTTCAGGAGGATATTACCATGAATCGTGAAAATAAACGCAAGACCTTTGAAAAAGGTTACTATAAGACCCACGCCTGCAACGACACCTTTACCTGCAAAGTCTGCGGACGGGTCTGCACCCCGCAAAATGCCGGCAGCGACCACCGCAACCATTGCCCCAACTGCCTGTCCAGCCTTCATGTGGACGAAGAACCCGGTGACCGCGCCTCCGACTGCGGCGGCATCATGGAGCCGGTAGCTGTCTGGGTACGCAAGGGCGGCGAGTGGGCCATCATCCACCGCTGCAAACGCTGCGGAAAGCTCAGTTCCAACCGTGTGGCGGCAGACGACAACCCCATGAAGCTCATGAGCATTGCCATGAAGCCGCTGTGCTCTCCGCCGTTCCCGCTGGACTATATTGAGGAAATGACCGCCTTGATGGGCGGCGATGGACGGATGCGGTAAGCCGCAGGAGGAACTACAAGATGGAGTATATCCGAATCACAAAAGAAAACATCGACAAGGAACACATCTGTTGTGCCATGTCCGGTCAACAGAGCCTTGCCAAGAAGGAATGGCTCAAGCAGCGCTTTGAGGAGGGGCTTGTCTTTTACCGCAGTGCGGAGCGCGGCAAATGCTTTATCGAGTACATCCCGGCGGAAAACGCATGGGTGCCCATTGAAGCGGCAGGCTGGCTTTATATCAACTGTCTGTGGGTCTCCGGTTCCCTGAAAGGGCACGGCTATTCCAGCGAACTGCTGGAAGAATGCCTTCGGGATGCCAAGGCGCAGGGCAAAAACGGCGTTTGCATCCTGTGTGCAGAGGGGCGCAAACGGGAGTTTCTCGCTGACCCAAAGTTTTTGACCCATAAGGGCTTCAAGGTTTCGGACACCTCCGATTGCGGCATCAACCTCATGTACCTGCCCCTTGCAGAGAGTGCCCAATCGCCAAAATTCAAGGCCTGCGCCAAGCATCCCAAGGTGGAGGAAAACGGCTTTGTCCTCTACTATACCGACCAGTGCCCTTACACCTATTATTGGGTGCCAAAGGTGCAGGAGGCCGCAAAGGAACATGGGATTCCGTTCAAAGCCATCCACGTCACAGAGAAAGAGACGGCACAGAATGTGCCTGCACCCGTCACCACCTATGCACTGTTCCGGGATGGGAAATTCGTGACACAGGGCATCCAGTCGGACAAGAAATTTTTGAAATTAGCAGGCGCAGCGGATTGAGAGATTCAGGAGGAAAAATGCAATACGATCAAACGGTTATCACACCAAAAGGACTGATCGTCCACATCCGAAACGGCGTGGCATCCGATGGAAGCGCTGTGCTTGAAAACTTTGATCTGACACACGCAGAAACAGATTATCTGCTGAGTTATCCCGATGAAAATCACTTTGATGCGGAACAGGAAAGCCGCTACTTGGAGAAAAAAGCAACCAGTCCGAATGAGATCGAACTGATCGCCTTTGTGGACGGTAAAGTGGCAGGAACTGCTGGAATTGATGCAATCGGAGCGCAGTATAAAGTGGCGCATCGCGCGGAATTTGGCATCGGTATCCTAAAAGAGTATTGGGGTCTGGGGATCGGGCGAGCCTTGATGGAAGCCTGTATCCATTGCGCTAAAACCGCCGGATACGCTCAGTTGGAGCTGGAGGTAGTGGCGGAGAACGCAAGAGCAATCTCCATGTACCAGACGGCAGGATTTGTGGAATATGGCAGAAACCCAAAAGGTTTTCGCTCTCGAAACGCTGGATATCAGGAACTGATCTCTATGCGGCTGGAATTGTAAAGCTTATCGACTAAAACAGCCCTCCTGACCATGACGGCCGGGAGGGCTGTTTTTGGTAGGGAGGTTGACCAGTATGAGGACGATACCCGGACTACCGCAAGGCGCGGAACGAGAGGCAGGAACTGGTTCGGGCACAGAAAAATGTAGAACGTTTTTTTGCAGAGGAAAAGAACACCACCGAGAAAACACAGACACGTTAAAAAAGTCGCCGAGGAGCTTCCCAGTTGGGAGGCATCCTCGGCGGATTTTTTAGTTTATATAGCAGTTTTTCGGAGCAATGCGCCTGTTACCCGTATATTTTCCCCACGATCTTTCCGCGTGCTGCGGCGGGCAGAAGCTTGCACAGCAGGCTCAGGAACTTATACTGTGCACCGGCAACATAAACGACCGCCGGCTTCTTTTTCTCCACAATACCGGCGATGTACCGTCCAATGCGTGCCGGGTCCATGCCGTTTTGCTCGTCATGCTCCATCTGACTGACGCTCCGGGAGATGCGCCCGCCGTATTCATCATCGCCGAGAATGCTTTTCTGACGTGCTTTTGTAAAACCGGTACAGATGTCACCCAGTTCTACGACGGTAACATGGATGCCGTAGGGCTTGACTTCATTTGCCAGAGCGTAAGAGTAAGAAGAAACGGCGGCTTTGCTTGCGGAGTAGAAGGTCTGGAACGGAATGTGTGCTACGGCGGCAACAGAGCTGATGTTCACAATATGCCCCTTCCCCTGACGGCGCAGGAAGGGGAGAACCGCTTTATTTACAGTGACTGTCCCGAAGAAATTCACATCGAACTGTGCTTTGGCTTGTTCCATGGACGTAAACTCCACCGCACCGGAAATGCCAAAGCCTGCACAGTTGACCACTGCATCGATTTTAGTTTCTTTTTGGATGACCTGCTGCACAGCGGCGTTGACCGCATCTTCATCGGTCACATCGACAGACAGATGGGTAACGCCCTCCATAGGGATATTTCTGCGGCTGAACTCATAGACGATGCAGCCGTTCTCTTTCAGCGCAGATGCGGTGCACCGTCCGATGCCGGAGCTTCCTCCGGTAACAATGACGACCTTGTTGTTTTCTCCCACCATGATTTTCCTCCTGAAAATGTTGATCTGATTCGAGTATATCGCATTGCAGAACGGCTGTCTATACTGATAGCCGGATTATGGAAAAGTACAAGAATCAACTTGCGTAAATTTTTACACAACCAATGCCAATCAGCGCTTGAAAACGAAACGCTGCACAAGTATACTATACTAGTTGTGCTGTACAAATTTGAGCATGGATTAGTATATCAGTTGGCCATAAAAGGACACACCAGAATTGAATCGTGCGGCGGGATCAAAACCCTACGAGGATGAAAATGAAATTCGATAGAAGAATTACAGATGAAATCTACACTTCCGATACGGTAAGGCTGGGAAAAAATGCATTTCAGGCCATGCGGGAGACGATCTATCATAATGGCGGTGTCGGAACCATTACCGGGTACTATGATGCCGAATTGTCGATCCTGTCGGTCAGTGATCTGTTGCTGCATAATCTGAACCACAGCTATGAGTCCCTGATGGAGCAGACAAAGGGTTCACTGAAGAATCTTTTCTATAAGAAAGATGCCACATTCCTTGACAATGCACGCTTTCGTCAAATCCAGGGCGAAGGAGAAGGCCGGATCCTCACGGCAGATGGATCTCCCGTCTATGTGCGTATCTACAAAAAAGATGCATTCGATACGGATGGAACACCGATCTGGATCATGTCAGTACAGATGGACTGGGCGTATGAGAACCTTGCGCTGGTTAATGAATCCATCCATTCTGCACTATGGTATTTTGAGTGTAATGAAAACGGTGAGATCGTTCATGTGAACTGGAGCCATGCGTTCCGGCAGATCCTTGGATATCATGACATTCTGGATTTTCCGAACAAACTGGATTCGTGGTCGAACCTTCTGCACCCGGAGGACTATGACCGGGTAATGCAGCTGCTTTTGGAAGCGATTGCGGACAAAAGCCAATGCTACGAAGTATAATGTTGAGTACCGACTGAAAATGCAGGATGGCCAATACCACTGGTTCCGGGCATCGGCGGAGGTGATACGCCGTCTGGATGGTTCGGCCAATCGAATTGCCGGAATCATCAGCAACATTGACGCGGAAAAAACGAAGCCGGATGCAGGCGCAGCGGGCAGCGGCATTTCACCGTGCATTTACCAGCGCAAACCTCTGCGAATACTATGTAAATCTGGAAAGAACACCTTTGACACTTTCAAAGTGGAGCCCTCTTTGATGACGGCCTTTGAGCAGAACCACACATGGGATGGACTAGTCAGATTCCTTGTGGATAACTATGTGGTTGAAGAGGACAAAAATGTCTGTAACGGATTTCTACAATCGCGCCTACATCACGGAAAAATCTAAAGGGGGTCTTGAGACGGAGCTGCGTCAGGAGTGCCGCATCGTTCTGGATGGGGAGGAACGATGGGTCAGCAACGTGGTCATGCGCGGCGAGATCGAAGATTCCGAATATGCGATGATTTTTCTGCGGGACATCACAAGTCCAAAGCAGAGACGGCACGGCCGGATGCAGATGGCCTCAGATAACGCATCGATGGATCTTTTGATCAAGAGTATGGTGCGTCTGCTGGACCGCTTTGTCGTCTGCGATCTGGAGAATGACCGGTACCGGTTCTATAATCTGCAAGGTGAAATGATATACGCGCCGACGGGAACCTACCATGATTTTGTGGAGCAGGTGGCTGTAAGGTATAAGACGTTGGAGCCATTGGCGGCGATAGACGCATTGTTCTCACCGGAAAATATCCGAAAGAATCTGCAGGGCGAGAACGACATCTACAAATTTGAATACTGCTCCATGGATGAGAACACCTATAAGATCGCTTCCTTCATTCCGCTGGAGTGGGATGGCACAAAGCTGGTTAAAGCACTGTTGGCATCTATGGATGTGTCACAGGAGAAAAAGGCCGAGATCGAATCCCATAAGGCACTGAAGGATGCGTACCGGGCGGCAGAAAACGCAAGCCGCGCCAAGACAGAATTTCTCTCCAATATGTCCCATGATATCCGTACACCAATGAATGCAATCGTTGGTTTGACCGCCATTGCGGGTGCGAATATCGAGAGCCAGGACAGGGTGGTCGAGTGCCTTGGCAAGATCACAAAATCGAGCCGTCATCTGTTGGGACTGATCAATGAAGTGCTGGATATGGCCAGAATCGAGAGCGGGCGAATGAGCCTTGCCGAGGAGGATTTCAGCCTGCCGGAGCTGGTCGATAACCTGCTCACCCTTACAAAACCGGCAATCGACGAGCACAAACATCAGCTCGAAGTCCATGTTGAGCACATCGAGCACGAAGCTGTCTGCGGCGACAGCCTGCGCATCCAGCAGGTCTTTGTGAACCTGATGAGCAACGCCGTCAAGTACACCCCGGATGGCGGAAACATCACCCTTACGATCAAGGAAAAACCGAACGGCTTCTCGGAGCTTGGCTGCTACGAGTTTTCCATCGAGGACAACGGCATCGGTATGACGCCGGAATTCCAGAAGATCATGTTCGAGCCGTTCAGCCGGGCAGACGATCACCGGACGACCAAGGTGCAGGGCACCGGTCTTGGCATGGCCATTGCAAGAAACATCGTCAACCTGATGAATGGTGACATTCAGGTCGAAAGCGCTCCCAACAAGGGAACGAAGATCACGGTCACGGTCTATCTGAAGCTTCAGGAGAACGAGAAGGAACAGGAAAAAGAACTGCTCGATCTGCCGGTACTGGTCGTGGACGATGACAAGACCTGCTGCGAAAGCACCGTTGCAACCCTTCAGGAGATCGGCATAGCGGGCGAATGGGTCCTGACCGGCAAGGAAGCCGTGGAACGCTGCGCGGCGCGGCACAAGACCGGCCGCGACTATTTTGCGGTGATCCTGGACTGGAAGATGCCGGAGATGGACGGCATCGCAACGGCCAGAAGGATTCGGGAATGCGTTGGGGAGGACGTCACGATCATCATCCTGACTTCCTTTGATTTCAGCGAGATCGAAGAAGAAGCCAGAGCAGTGGGCGTGAATGCGTTTATGGCAAAACCGCTGTTCCGTTCTCGTCTGACGGCAACTCTGCGGCAGTTTACATCCGGGAAGAAGGAGAAAAACGCCCGGAACTATCTGGAAGATTTTGCGAAGGAAAACTATGCGGGTAAGCGGATCCTTCTTGTGGAAGATAATGCGCTGAACCGTGAGATCGCAACCGAGATCATAGGCATGACGGGCGTGACCATTGACATTGCCGAAAACGGAAAAATTGCAGTCGAAAAGGTGATGGAAGCGCCAGAAAAGTGGTACGATCTCATTTTTATGGACATCCAGATGCCCATCATGAATGGTTACGAAGCCACTGCTGCAATCCGTGCGCTTGCCGGCAGCCGGGGCAAAGTGCCCATCATTGCCATGACGGCAAATGCCTTTGCCGAGGACGTGCAGCTGGCAAAGAACACCGGCATGAACGAGCATATCGCCAAACCGCTTGATTTGAATAAGCTGAACGATGTGCTGAAACAGTGGCTGTGATCTGTGCATTGCCGTAAGGCGCGTGATACTGTTGACCGGGCAATCAAAAAGCATGAAATGAAGAACGCCGAGGAATCCCTTCCCATGTGGGAGGAACCCTCGGCGTTCTTTAGTTTATGTAGCAGCGGTCCTGTTTTACAAGCCAATCTTCACACAGCCGCTGAGCTTCGGCCTTTGTGCAGCAGGTGCAGTTGAAAAGTTTGCCACGGATAGAGCAGTAAGTGTAGTGTACCTTCGGGACACCATTAGCATCTCGAAAATCAACGCAGCGTTCCTCACCGGGCAGCAGATAGATCGTATCCACGTTCAACAGCTCCTTTTCACTATGTTCGTGTGCAAACCGCACAACACGCAACGTCTGCTATTGTACCATGAACCATCAAATTCTTCTATTGACCCTTACGCCAAAAAGGAACTGGATTTTTCGTAGGATGTGCCGATTGACATCCTCAAAAGTGTCCCGCCGGGACGCGCAGCCTGCATTGAAAAATGCAGAACAAAGGGGGTTGGGGCACTCCCCAACAAGCATTTTGCAACGCAAAAAGTGTTTTTGTATAGACGAAAACATTGCTTGCTGGGTCACTTTTCGTCCGGGGCGCTGCAGCTGCCGGAGTTCAGGATCGCCACGAACTGCTGCAGCTGCTTGAGGGAGTTGACACCCAGTTTTTCGTAGATGTTCTTGTTGTGGAAGCGCAGGGTGCTGTCCTTGATGTCCAGCTGCTCCACGATCTCCCGGGTGCGCAGCCCGGCGGCGTAGCCGTCAAAGATGCGGCGTTCGGTCTTGGTCAGGGTGGGGATGCCCGCCACAAAGGTCTGGAAGGCATCGGGCACCGACTCGTTGCGGCACACGTCCGCCAGCCGGGAAAGCTCTGTCTGCATCTGCTGGCGCTCCATCTGCAGCTCGTCCATCCGCCGGCGGGACTCCCGCTTGTCCTCCTCGAACTGCCGGAACGCAGGCGAGAGGACGTGCTGGTGGAAGTACATGCAGCAGAACACCACAAAAAAGAGGATGAACAGGCCAATCAGCAGCATTTGCAGATTGCCGGAGAAGATCAGTCTGCGGTAGTCCGTCATGGGGATGCAGACAGCCAGCCGGTAGGACTGGTTCTCGCTCAGGCGGCAAAGCTCCGAGATGCCTGCATAGGCGCTGTCGGAACCGATCAATTGGGTCAGGCTGCCGCCCATGCTGCGCAGCACCAGCATGTCCCGGGGGGCGTGGAAGTAGCCGCCGGTGGTGCCGCTGCTGAGGGCGGCGCTGGCGTTCAGCCCGCTGTCTGCCGGGGCAAGCAGGCAGATCAGGTGGTCAAAGCCGGTGGGCTGGGCAAAGTTCTGCTTGAAAAAGCTCTGGCTGATCTCAAAGCCGCACAGCCCGTACATGGTGCCGTCGCGGCCCCGCAGGGGCAGCAAAAACAGCTGCACCTCCTCCGAGGTGCCGGGGAGGCTGAACCGCTCCGTCAGCGTATAAGCCTGGTACAGCGGGGTGCTGCTGGGGGTCATCCAGCGGTCGTAGTCCGGGAACTGGTCGGTCTGGAATTCCATGCGCCATTTGCGGTGGGGCATCACGCTGTGGGTCTTGCCCACATCCGCGCTGCCGCGGTAGAGCAGCAGGGGCACGGTGGGGGTGTCGGCACCGCCTTTCTGCACATAGAGCCCGGCGCGGGAGTACCCGGCCCCCTCCATGCGGGTGTTGACGGTGGCATCCAGCAGCACAAAAGCACCGGAGCAGCTGGTCCGGCGCAGGCTGCGGCAGAGCGGCTCGATCATCTCCTCCTCCAGCGCGTTCAGCACCTCGGGGGAATCGTTCAGCTGGTCAAAGGTCATCTCCCAGCTGGCAAGCTGCCGGTCCACCAGAGCGCCCATATCCTCAGAGAGGTTCACGCCCATGACCGCCAGCTGATCAAAATACCGCTCCATATCGTTCTGGAACACCGAATACTGGATCTCCAGGCTGCGGGTGGTGTCCTTTTTGGTGTTGTGCAGGCTGGCAAACAGAAACAGCGCCGCGCCAACGGTCAGCAGCAGCAGCGCAGCCAGCAGCAGGCAGGGCCACAGCAGCTGGGAACTCATGGAGCTCTGGCGGATATTCTCACGGTGCCGGTCAACAAAGTGCATCAAAGTCCCTCCTTTCCGGCTGAGCGGCAGGCTCAGGCATTGTCACACAGCAGCTGCCATGTTTCCTCGGCAAGGGCTTCCAGCGTTTCACCGCCCGCAAGGCGCTGGGGGTAGTCCTTCTGGCGCTGGCGCAGGCTGTCGTACAAGGCTTTGGCCTTGGCGTGGTACCCCACGATGCCCGGCTCGGACAGGGGGGTGTTCTGGAGACGCATCTCGTTGTAAACATCGTACAGCCGCTGATAGCTTTGCTGCTCAAACGGATAGTCCGCAATGGCATCAAAGGCGGCGCTGGACACCGGCATATATCCGGTGTCGGCGGCAAATTCCAGATTGCGCTGCTGCTCGGTGAGCCAGCGCAGGAACACGGCGGCGGCTTCGGCTTTCTGGTCGGTGGTCTTAAAGGCACACAGACCCACACCGGCCTGCGGCATCAGGGGCGTGGTGGTTCCGGCAGCGTGGGGCAGGGGAGCCAGCAGCAGGTCGGTGGGTTCGGTGGTGTTGTCCGGGTAGGTGACGAAATCATTGTAATAAAGGATGGCGGCCGAGCTGCCAAGGCCCGCCAGCGTCTCGCCGGTCATCACCTGCGTGTTGGAGTACAGGTCCGAGATCAGAATATCGCCCTGCACCAGCGCCCGGGCAAACTCCATCCACGAAGCGCGGAAGGTCTCGTTGGTCAGATCGTACCAGCTGCCCTTGTACAGCTCGCCGCTGCCCTGCTCCAGCGCGTTCAGCTCCACCAGACGCAAGGGGTAGTCCAGCGCGCAGAAGGGCTTGCCCTGCGACCACTGCCGGTAGGCAGCGGCCATCTCAAAAAAGCCGTCCCAGGTGGCAAGGGTAGAAAGCTGCGCCCCGGTGTCCGCCGCAAACCGGGCGTACTGGGAGCCGTTCAAAAAGATGAGCTGGGTGGATTTGGACACCGGGAACACCACCTGCCGCCCGTCAATGATGCCGTCCTGCACAAAGCCGGGCACATAGGCCGCCATGTCCTCGGCGGTGAACCAGTCGTTCCAGTCCACAAGGTTTTCGATGCCCAGACCGCTGGCATCCGAGGGGTGGGCCGAGAACAGGTCCGGCAGGTCCAGCGCGCCGGGCTTCCCGGCCTTGGCATCCTGCAGCTGGCCGCCGATGGCGGCGCTGTTGGTCATGTTGGTCACATTGAGCAGAATGCCCTTCTCCTTGCCCACGGTGTCGTTGAACTCGGTGAGCAGGCGGTTCATGGGCGAGTCTGCCTGTTCGCCGTACACATGCCAGATGCTGAGCATGGTGGGGTCCTTGGCAGAAAGCAGGGTCTTGCTGCCGCCGCAGCCCGCAAGTGCCAGACCGGGGAGAACTGCCGCAAGCTTCAAAAATGTCCTTCGTTCCATGTTCGTGATTCCTTTCCGCATTTTGCAGCCAAGGGGAAAACCGGCAAAAGAAGGGCCGCAGCGGCCTGCCTTGGCGGGCAGCCGCCCTCAAATCCCCCCAATTTTGGGCTTTTTGGGGGGATTCTTTGCGGGGAAGGCCCAAAATCCCCAAAATTTATTTTCAAATTGCCCCCCAAAAACGGCTTTTCTGAGGGGGCAATTTTTTTCCGGGTATGGTACAGTACAAACAGAAGAGGTCCTGCGCCGGATGCAGGGGTCTGTCGCTGTGCACAAAAGCATTGCCACGGCCCCGGTGGATTCTATCTATAAGGATAGCATAAGATGGAGCGGACTGCAAGTGCAGAGAATATCCAAACCAGTGCCCTCCCCCAAAAGCGGGGGGACAAACAGAAAGGAGCACCCCATGAAAGAACTGAACAGACGCGAATTCCTCACCCTCTCCGGCGCAGCCGTTGTGGCGCTCTCGCTGGCAGGCTGCGGCGGGCCCTCCGCACCTCCCGAACCTCCCGCGCCTCCGGCCTCTGAGAGCAAAGAGCTGGCCCTGTTCAAAGCCATCAACGAGGTCTGGTATGAAGTCAACAAAGAAGCAATCCACAATCCCAAACTTGATATCTGCAAGTCTGTGGTCTACTGTCAGGAGGCTGCCGACCTCGCAAAGTTTACAGCCAGCCCCTTTGAAACCTATGAACCTGAAGTAGACGAAGAGGATTACCGCAAATGGAACTTGCCTGATGATGTATTCCACGAGTACCAACTCCGTGAGTCTGAAATGATACAGGAAATCAGGAACAAATATGGAAACGGAAGCTATCGGGGGACTGTGGGAGTTTCTAACGGCACCCATGACGGTATGCAATTAAAGCAACTGTATCCTAGTAATCCGAGCGAGGTCAGGGAGTTTGTGCGGAGTCTGGCCGGCGGGCGTGGACTGGCGAGTCCGCATCCCGAGCAGTGGATGATCGGGCTCTACTGCCCCACCATTAAGGGCAAGACCTATACGGTGGCGGTAATGGTAAACTTTGCACCGATCTGAAGCGGGGCCGGGATGCACGGACTTCCCGCAAGTTGCGAACCGTAATCTATCCTATACTGTATTGAAAGGAGCACCCCCCATGAAAAAGATGAACAGACGCGAATTCCTCACCCTTACCGGCGCATCGGTCGCCCTGCTGGCACTGGCTGCCTGCGGCGGTGCACCCTCCACGCCCGTAGCGCCCGCTGGCAGCAAGGAAGCCAAGGTACTGGAAGCCATCAAAAAATACCGCGCAGCAGCCGGGGTGAAGGAACCACTCGCACTGGATAACGGTCTGAAGCCCGCAGCTGAACTTGTGGTGAAGATTGCAAAGGGCGAAATGAAATTTGACGAGGAAGCCATGAAAGCGCTTGCTAAGGCAGAAGTCGGCTATGATGGAGTTTGCGCCCCGATCGGCATAGCTTTTGATAAGGATACAGGCAATATGATGCCGGTATGTGTATACTCGGAGGACGCAGAGAAGATGGCACAAAATCTTCCGCTTCAGTTGGACGAGGGCGCTAAGGCAAGTCTGAGCTCGCCTGCGATCACGCTGGTGAACATTAAGACGTTCGAGCTCAGCGGCGTGACCTACTGGGTCGCACTGATTGCCGAAAGCAAAAAGTAACCCCTTAACCACAACAATTCCCATTTAACCCCCTGTTTGCCCCGGGCACACTCCCCCTGTGTCCGGGGCTTTATAGAAAGGAGCACCCCCCATGAAACGATACGACCGACGGACTTTCCTGAAGCTCTCCGGCGCATCGGCGGTGATGCTGGCGCTGGCAGCCTGTGACGATAGCTGCTCCTCCGGCTCCACAAGTTCCGGCTCTGCCACAGAAACGCCTCCCTCGCCGCCGATCCCTGTGATCCGGGACGGGCAGAAAATTCTGACCATTTTCAACGCAGAGCTGGCCCGGCGAAAGGTGGAGAACATCAAGTTCGAGTACAGCAAGGGTCTGGAGCACGCCATTCAGGCAGATGTGCAGATGTTTGTGGATAACGGCAGCCCGGAGTTCCCGTCGGACGAAGGGCTCAGGCTGCGGATGGAGGGCGACTATGCCGCAAAGATGTGGGATGGTCTGCACGAGGCGGGTTACAGCTCCGGCTCCACAGCCATCTTCCGTATGCTCAATCAGTACCGGGTAGGCGTGGATTTCGACCACGAAGGAAAGCACCTTTACAGCATGGATCGTCTCTACCCCACCACCGAGGCCCAGTTCCAGCAATTGGTGGATGAACTGATCAAGGACTACGGCGGTGTGCCGGGGCTTCATGAGGACAACCCGGTGGTGAATAAGGTAGGCATCACTGTGGTGGATATCAACGATAAGACCTATTGGGCCGCCTACATCATCGACAAGTGGCAAGGCATAGGAGACGGCTGAACCACACCATAGAAAAGGAGCCTACTATGAAATACCAACGCTTTGCGGCCCTTGTGCTGGCTGCCGCGCTGCTGACCGGCTGCGGCGGCACCCAGAGCAGCCCCAGCGCTGCTGCCGACCAAAGCTCCGACAGCAGCCGAAGCACCCCCGGCGCGGTGGCGCAGGCCGTCCAGACAGACCGCATCACCGACCAGTACACGCTGGAAAAGAACGTTTCGGGCGTGTGGGGGGAGGAAGCGGTGCAGTGCATTTCCGTCCATGTGCCCAAGCTGGAATGCGACAGCCCGGATGCCGCCTACATCAACGATGAGCTGAACGCCATCTATGCGGCGGATTTCCGGGAGTTCGAGAACAGCGAGGAGGCCGGGCAGCCGGGCGGCGAGTACCCGCAGATCGGTGTGGGCTGGGATGCCTACTGGTACGGCGATTGCGTCAGTCTTGTGGTGCGCAGCCGCTACGGCGGCACCGCCCCGTGGCGTTACAGCGGCTGGTGCTTCGATTTTGCCACCGGCAGGCAGATCACCACAGCCGAGATGCTGCAGTGCATGGAGCTGGACCCGGACGAAGTGCAGGCGCAGGTGCAGCGGCAGGCCATGCAGGCCTTTGACCGGGAGA
>ENA-OQIL01000079-OQIL01000079.1-human-gut-metagenome-genome-assembly--contig:-NODE-79-length-48912-cov-8.554740_pt1 | contig 48912 bp, 46 predicted proteins | sample MGYA00242583_ERZ504748 | MGnify/ENA primary metagenome ERZ504748 (study PRJEB26092, sample SAMD00036191) | human gut metagenome | host: Homo sapiens | study: EMG produced TPA metagenomics assembly of...
GCTTCCAAAAATCTGGCCGATGTACAATTTTGTACCCGGCGAAAGACTCTCTGCTCCACCAAAATGCACATGAAAGATGCCCATAAATTCAATTCCATCTTTGAACCATTCCTCGATCTTTCCGGTTCAAATACGCAATATTTGGCGTATAACTGCACGGAGAACCGCCCGTCTTTTCCGTAGTCCAAGACATGGCATGTGACCACTCCATTTTTTCCGCCAAGAATTCCGCCTATCTCTGGCGGCTCACACGGAAGTTTTTTCAGGATCTCTCCCATCACAGATTCCGACTTTACGACCATTTGCAGTTCCTCTCTCGCCAAAGCCGTTATTTTTATTGCATATTTGTATTATAGATAATATTTATCTATTAGTCAATAGAAAAATTCTTCTTGCCTATCCTTAATAGTAAGGAGGGCAACAGCCATGAAGAACAGACTCAAAGACTTACGAGAAGATCACGACCTTACGCAACAGATGGTTGCTGACCAAATCGGTATCACACAGCGGAAGTACAGCTACATCGAGACAGGCATTCAACAGCTCACAGCAGAATTGCTGGTTTCTCTTGCTTTGTTGTACAACGTGAGCATCGACTATCTTCTTTGCCAGACGGATAACCCCAATCGTTATTGATTTTCAAATTTTACACGCAAAAAACGGCCGCCGCCCTCGCAACGAGGACAGCGGTCGTTCGCATTTTTTAAAATTTAGGTTTTCTCACTGAGCCAGGAACCCCGGCAGAGCCTTGCCCTGCTTGCGCCACTGGTGATATTCTGCAGTGGCGGCAAATTCCACGTCGCCGGCAGAGTTCAGGGCCGTTTCCACCGAGTCCTGCACCACGCCGATGATAAAGCCTACGCCTACCATCTGCATGGCAACATCGTTGGAGATGCCGAACAGGGAGCAGGCCATGGGGATCAGCAGCAGGGAGCCGCCGGCCACGCCGGAAGCACCGCAGGCACCCAGAGCGCTCATGGCGCTCAGCACGATGGCGGCCGGCAGGGACACCTGAATGCCCAGCGTGTTGGCGGCGGCCAGCGTCATGATGGTGATGGTGATGGCGGCACCGTCCATGTTGATGGTGGCGCCCAGCGGGATGGACACGGAATACATATCCTTGTCCAGACCCAGCTTCTCGCACAGGGCCATGTTCACGGGGATGTTGGCGGCAGAGCTGCGGGTGAAGAAGGCGGTCAGACCGGACTCCTTCAGGCAGCGGAACACCAGCGGGTACGGGTTGCAGTGCAGGTAGATGAACATGATGAACGGCGAAACGATGAGGGCCATGAACAGCATGGTGCCCACCAGCAGGGCCAGCAGCTTGCCGTACTGGGTAAAGATGGCCAGGCCGTTGCCGGAAACGTTGGTGTACACCAGACCCATGATGCCGAAGGGTGCCAGATTGATGATCCAGCGCACGATCTGGGACACCGCATCGGCGGTGTTGGCCATAAAGGTCTTGGTGCTCTCCGAGCCGATGCCCTTCATGGCAATGCCGAACATGCAGGCCCAGAACAGGATGCCGATGTAGTTGCCGTTCATGATGGCCGCCACGGGGTTGGCCACAAAGTTGGTGAGCAGGGTGCTCATCACTTCGCCCAGGCCCTGGGGCACCACGTCGGACTGGGCGGCATCGGCCAGCACGACGGTCACCGGGAACAGGAAGCTGGTCACCACCGCAATGGCAGCGGCCAGGAAGGTGGTGAGCATGTACAGCCAGATCACCGTGCCAAAGCGGCGGTCCAGCCTGGAAGAACCCTGTGCCAGGGCGCTTGCCACGATCACGAACACCAGCACCGGGGCAATGCCCTTCAATGCGCCGACGAACAGGCTGCCGAACTCAGCCACCCAACCGGCACCCGGGGCCACCAGTGCCAGCACCACGCCGACTGCCAGGCCGACGAGGATGCGCAGGATCAGACTGATGCCGTTGTATTTTGCAACAGCAACTTTCAGGGTCTTCATAATATGATAACACTCCTCTTCATGCTGTACGCCTCATGCGTACAGTTTTCTGTCTCTTACCCAAGAACAAGTGTCATTATAGCACAGACGGCCCAAAAGAGGAAGTATTTCCAGGCATTTTTCTCTCTCGTTTTCCAATTTTTGTGAACTTTTATTTTTTCGCCCCGAAAACTGTATTTGCATAAAATACAGTTTTGCAGTTTTGACGACAAAAAAAGCACCCCCTGCCCCGGGGCCGGGCCCTCGGGGCAAAGGGTGCTATGTTGTGTTTTTGGCTCAGCTGTGCTGCTGGGTCAGGGCCAGCTTCTGGTAGGCGATGCGGGGCGTTCCGTCCGCCACATGGATGATGCCGCAGCGCGTAAAGCCGTTCTTTTCCAGCAGATGCTGCATGATCTGGTTGTCGGCGTGGGTGTCCGCCCGCAGGCTCTGGCAGTGCTCCAGACACCACTCGATGACCGCCGAAGCCACCCCCTTGCTCTTGCCGGAGGAGGCCAGCCGGTGGATGGTGCCATAGGGCAGGGCATCGTTCAGCCATGCTCCGTCCTCGATCACCTGATAGGTGGGGTCCGCCCCCAGAATGAAGGCGAACACGCCCATCAGCTGGCCGTTGACCACATACACGAACAGCCGGTTGGAGTCGATGTCCTCCTCCAGAAGCTCCTGCGGGGGAAAGTTGTCGCCCCACTGGGTGGGGTTGCCCGAAGCCGCCATGGCTTCCCGCGCATGGGCATAGATCTGCAGGATCTGCGGCAGATCTCCTCTCACTGCTCCACGAAACATCTGTTTACACCCTCTTATCCTGCCGCATATTCTCCGCAAGGAAGGCGCGGCACAGCTTTGTTGCACTTGTTATTATACTACATCCTGCCAGAAAACCACCAGATTTTTTGTGCTTCGGCACAACTGCAAGAAAGCAGGGCACCGTGCGTCTCACACCAGTGCCCTGCTCAGGGGGGAAAGTGATTCTCTGCCTGGAATGCTCAGGCCGTGGTCCGGCTGCGGACTGCGCGCACCTGACGGTACTCACGGGGGCTCAGGCCGTAGCGCTCGTGGAACAGACGGTAAAAATAGCTGGTGTTCTCGTAACCCACCTGGGCAATGATCTGCTGGATGTTCAGATCGCTGCGGCGCAGCAGGCGGGCCGCCGTCTCCATGCGGTGCCTCTGCAGCAGCTCCTTGTAGGTCTTGCCGGTCTGCGCACGCACGCACTCGCTGACGTATGCCAGCGAAACGCCATAGGCCCGCGCCACGTTGGACAGGCTGGCCTCGCGGTAATTCTGGGTGATCTCCTGCAGAGCCGCCCGCACCAGCGCGTCGCGGCTGACGGCTTCCGTGCGGCTCTCCAGCATCTCGTTCTTGGTCTGCATCATCTGGATCTCCTCTGTAACGGTACGGCGGGCGGGGACTGGGGGAAGCCGGACACCCGCCGCACGGGAACTGCAGGTCTTGCTTGAAGGCCCTTACACTTCGTATACGAAACACGGTCCCGGAAGATTGCACGAAATGATAAAAATTTTTGAATTATTTTCCTCAGCAAAAAGGGCCGCCTGTGCACGAACTGCACAGCGCGGCCCATCTGGAAGAAAATGAGGAAAATCGCTTGATCAAAACATGCTCTCGTCCTTGTAACGGCCGGTGCGCACGAACTGCACCCACTCGGCCACGTTCACCGCGTGGTCGCCGATGCGTTCCAGATATTTGATCACCATCAGCAGGTCCAGCGCAGCGTCCACCTTAGCAGGGTCGGCTGCGATCTCCTGCGCGAGGGTGTGCTTGATGGCATTGAAGTCAAAGTCCACGGCGTCGTCGGCCGCAATGACCTTGCGGGCGGCCAGCTCGTCCTCTGCGGTCAGTGCCGCCATGGCGTCCTGGATCATCTGGTATGCCTTGCGGCCCATGGCAATGGCCTGGCTCACCGCCGGGTCGCCCTCCTTGCGCACGGTGACCAGATGCGGGATGATCTCGGCAATGTCCGAAGCATGGTCGCCGATGCGCTCAATGTCGGTGACCACCTTCATGGCGGTGGAGATGCGGCGCAGGTCCCCGGCCACCGGCTGCTGGCGCAGCAGCAGGGTCATGCAGCGGTGCTCGATGTCCTGCTCCATGTTGTTGATGCGGCTGTCGCCCTTCACGATCTTCTGGGCGGCTTCGGCATCGGCGGTGCACAGTGCTTCCAGAGCGGCCTCCACGGCCTCGGCAGAGTTGCTGCCCATTTCCACCAGCGCCGCCTTGAGGGCTTCCAGATCGGTGTCGTACTGTTTGCGGATGCTCATTGGTCTTTCCTCCTCGATTTAACCGAACCGGCCGGAGATGTAATCCTCGGTGCGCTTGTCCTGCGGGGCGCTGAAGATCTGGTTGGTGGGGCCCACCTCCACCAGCTCGCCCAGCAGGAAGAAGGCCGTGCGGTCGCTGATACGGGCAGCCTGCTGCATGTTGTGGGTGACGATGACCACCGTGTAGTTCTTTTTCAGCGCGCTCATCAGCTCTTCCACCTTCATGGTGGAGCCGGGGTCCAGGGCGCTGGTGGGCTCGTCCATCAGCAGCACCTCCGGCTTGACTGCCAGGGCCCGGGCGATGCACAGGCGCTGCTGCTGGCCGCCGGACAGGCCCAGGGCGCTCTTTTTCAGGCGATCCTTCACCTCATCCCACAGGACCGCACCCCGCAGGGAGCTTTCCACCAGCTCGTCCAGCTCTGCCTTATTGCGCACACCGTGGAGCCTGGGGCCGTAGGTGATGTTGTCGTAGATGCTCATGGGGAAGGGGTTTGCCTTCTGGAACACCATACCCACCCGGCGGCGCAGGTCGGTGAGCTCCATGTCCCGGGCAAAGATGTCCTGCCCCTTGAGGCGGACATCCCCCTCGATGCGCACGCCCGGCACAAGGTCGTTCATGCGGTTGAGCGTTTTCAGGAAGGTGGACTTGCCGCAGCCGGAGGGGCCGATGAGGGCCGTGATCTCCCGCTCGCCCACGTCCAGCGAGATATGTTTCAGCGCCTTGAAGTCGCCGTACCAGAGGTTCAGGTTTTTTGCCGAGATGACCGGCATCGTTGTGCTTTCCATAGCATACCTCTTTATTTTTACTGTTTCTGTTTCAGTTTTGTCTTGGCCAGCCGGGCCGCCAGATCGATGACCAGCACCAACACCAGCAGCACGGCACCGATGGCCCAGGCGGAGGCAAAATCGCCGTCCTCAAAGGCACGCAGGTACAGCAGCACCGACAGGGTGGCACCGTTGGAGGTGTAGGCCTTGACCACACCCTTGGCGATCACTTCCGCCGCACCGGCGGTGAACAGCAGCGCGGCGCTCTCGCCCACAATGCGGCCCACGGCCAGGATGCAGCCGGTGACGATGCCGTCCATGCTGCAGGGCAGCACGATGGTGTGGATGATATGCCACTTGCCAGCCCCCAGGCCCAGCGCACCTTCCCGGTAGCCCTGGGGCACCGTTTTCAGGGATTCCTGGGTGGTGCGGATGATGGTGGGCAGGTTCATGACCACCAGCGTCAGGCTGCCGGACAGCAGGCAGGTCTGGAAACCCAGCGCCTGGCTGAACACCAGCATGCCCACCAGACCATAGAGGATGCTGGGGATGCCGGCCAGGGTCTCGTTGGTGAACTCGATCACCTCGATCAGACGGCGGTTGGAGGCGTATTCGGTCAGGTAGACCGCCGCGCCCACACCCAGCGGCAGCACGATGAGCAGGGTCAGCAGGATGACGTACAGCGTGTTGAGGATGGCCGGCAGGATGCCGTCGGTGCCTTTCAGCACGCTGGCCGTGGTGGTGAGGAAGTTCCAGCGGATGTGCGGCACACCGCGCACCAGCACCATGCCCAGGATGCCCGCCGCCAGCGCCATCACCAGCAGGGCAGCCGCCCACACCAGCACCGTCATCACACGGTTCCAGGCGCGGCGGGAGGGCGAAAACCCGTTATGCATCGCGGTCGCCTCCCTTCAGCACCACGTTGAGCACCACATTGATGATCATGATGGACCCGAACAGCACCAGCGCGATGCTGAACAGGGCCTGCCGCTGCAACCCTCCGGCGTAGCTCATCTCCTTGGCAATGGCAGTGGTCAGGAAGGTGACGCTGCGGAACACGCCGTCCGGCATATTGGGGCTGTTGCCGGCCACCATCATCACGGCCATGGCCTCGCCGATGGCGCGGCCGATGCCCAGCACGATGCCGGCGGCAATGCCGCTTTTGGCAGCGGGCACACTGATCTTGAACCAGGTCTCGGTGTCGGTGGCACCCAGGGCCAGGCTGCCCTGCTCGTACTCCGGGGGCACGGCGTTGAGGGCCGTGACCGACACGGACACGATGCTGGGCAGGATCATGATGGACAGCACCACGATGGCCGACAGCAGGCAGGCACCGGACGCCTTGCCAAAGGTCTTTGCCACGGCGGGCACCAGCACCTGCATGCCCAGCAGGCCGAACACCACGCTGGGGATGCCGCTCAGCAGCTCGATGGCGGTGACTACCACGTCACGGACCCGGGGCCCGGCCGCCTTGGACAGGAACACCGCCGTGAGCAGGCCGATGGGCACGCCGATGAGGGTGGCACCCAGCGTGCCGTACACACTGGACAGGATAAAGGGCAGGATGCCGAACTTCGGGTCGGCGGCGGTGGAGGCCCACTCGGTGCCCAGCAGGAACCGGAACAGGCCGATCTTGTGGATGGCCGGCACGCCGGAGAGGACCATGTACACCGTGATGAGCACCACGCAGCCCACCGCCAGCATGCCGCACAGGAAGAAGATGAAATTCATCACCGCTTCCAGCCAGTCGGCGGGGGTGCGGGGCAGCCGTACCCGAGCCAGATAGGATTTTTTGTTCATAGCTGAAAACCTTTATAAAAGCCGCGTCGGCTCGCAGAAACGGCAGGCCAACGCGGTGGGCTAATTTTATCATTGTCCCCATCCTGTTTACCGGGTCAGTTCGGCCGGGAGTTTCACCAGCGAATGATCCGAGGGTGGGACCCTGTTGCCGCAGGCAATAGGGCGGGAGCTGGAAGCCCCGAATTTCGCGGGGGAACTCCCGGCCGGGCTGGCTCTGAGCGCCTTTTACTCGTTCACGGGCACAGCGCCTGCGGTGCGGATGAGGTCGGCAGCGTCCTTGCTGGCGGCAAAGTCCATGAAGGCCTGTGCCTGCTCCGACAGGGTCACGCTCTTGTTGGTGACGAACACAAAGGGACGCTGGATCTTGTAGCTGCCGTCCTTCACGGTGTCCTCGCTGCACTCCACGCCCTCCACGGTGACCATGGCCACGGTGTCGCCTACTGCCGACAGGGAAGCGTAGCCGATGGCCAGGGGGTTGGCCTCCACAGCGCTGATGACAGCGCCGGTAGCGGTCAGCTCCTGTGCGTACTTGCAGCTGTCCTTCACGTCCACGATGCTCTCGAAGCCGTCGCGGGTGCCGGAACCAGCCTCACGGCCCACCAGAACGATCTCGTCGTCGTCGCCGCCCACATCCTTCCAGTTGGTGATCTCGCCGGTGAACATCTGCTTCAGCTGGTCCACGGTCAGGTCCGCCACCTTGCTGTCCTTATTCACGATGATGGCGATGCCGTCCAGTGCCACGGTGGTGCCGTCCACATCGTTCTTCTCGTCGTCCTTCAGGGCACGGGAGGACAGGCCGATGTCCAGGGTCTTGTCGGTGGCACCGGTGATGCCTGCGCCGGAACCGGTAGGGTCATAGCTGACGGTAACGCCCGGCTCCACCTCGGCAAAGCCTTCGGTCAGGGCAGCGATGACGTTCTTCATGGAAGTGGAACCGCCGGTGGCCACATTGCCGCTCAGGGTGCCGGCAGCAGTGCTCCCGGCAGCGGAAGAAGCGGTGGATGCCGTAGCAGAAGAAGCGGAACCGCCGCAGGCGGTGAGGGCAGCAGCGGCTGCCACGGTGCCGCAGACAGCCAGGAACGAACGACGTGTGATCTTTTTCATGGTATTTTCCTCCAGATCGGGCCGGGCACCCGCCCGGCGTCTCTTATTGTGCTTCTTTTGGAACGGCCTTATTGTAGCGCATTCCCGCCGGAGGCTGCGACCATACACGGGCAAAATGCAGGTAAAACTTTGGGGGCCGGGCCTGGCTTTTGCAAGGAGCTTGTAAACTGACGGTGAAAACCGTGGCACATTTCTTTACATTGCCGGAAAAACTGCCCAAAACCATCCTTCTGCCCCTGGGCAGAACGGCAAAAAGCCCCGGGCACTCTTTCCAGAGTGCCCGGGGCAAAGGGTTCTTGATCCGATCAGCCGACCCGGGTGGCAACAAAACTGTTGTCGTCTCGTTTCATCAGGAACAGCACACCCGTTATGTTGTTGATGGTAATGGTCATTACGGCAGGCTTGCCGTCCAGGAAATTCTGCCGGGCTTCATCGGTGGGGAAGCTCAGCTTCAGGTCCTTTTCCTCTGTGGCAAAGGGCTTGCCCACCAGCGCATCCGAAACAAAGAACTGTCCGGTGGGGGCCACCTGGGTCAGGTTCGCGTCAACGACCACAGCCTTAAACATGTTGTTGTAGCTGCCGCCCTGCCAGCTGCTGCCGCCTGCATCATAACGTAGCTTCACCTTTCCGGTGATGGCACCCTTGTCGTTGCCGGAGGCGGTGCCCAGGTCCACATCCAGGCCATACACCTTTACGATGAAGGGGCCGATCTGGACCTCATTGTCTGCCAGCTGGTTGCCGCCGCAGCCCGTCAGCAGGCCAGACAGGGACACTGCTGCCGCAGCAGCCGCAGCCCCCTTCAGAAATGTGCGCCGATCCATTTTAGTTGTCATAAGAAAAACCTCCTTTTCAGCAATTGTTGTTTTACCTTTGCGACCCTGCGCCGGGGTCTCCCTTACAGGCGCAGGCCCCAATCCGGGGTATAGAACTGCACATATTTGCGCCACTGGCTCTCGCTGATGGTGCGTTTGTAGCAGCTCACCAGGGCGTCCAGCGCGTCCTTGTCGCTCAGCTCCGGCGCACCGGGGCAGGGCAGCACCAGGATGCGGAACCACGCATCAAACAGGTGCTCATAGTAACCGGTGTCGCGGGCACCGCACCGGGCGTAAAAGCCCAGGCGGCGCACGGCCATGGCCTCGTCCTCAGCCTTTTCGGGCATTTCGGCCTCAATGATGATGGCCTGTGCCCCGGCTTCGTACTCCGGCAGGGCTGCCAGCAGCTTTGCGCCAAGGCCGCCCGCGCGGTAGGTGGGCACCACGGCAAAATAGTCCAGCTGGCTGATGGCACTGCCATCCGGGCGCACCATGAGCAGGTAGGCGGCCAGCGTCTCCCCGTCAAACACGCCCCAGGTGTGGGCAAGGCCCTCGGCCTCGCTGGTCAGGATCATACTCAGCGGCTTGAGCTCCCCGGCGGGAAAGTCGCGGCGCATTTCCTGCAGATACACGTCGGTCAGCTCGCCGGGGGTCAGCAGCCGCCAGGTAAAGGTCTTGTTCATACGATGCGGGTCCCTTTCTGGATCACGGCCTTGATGTTCAGCTCCTTGTCGGCCAGGATCACGTTGCCGTAACGGCCGGCGGCCAGGCTGCCGTAATCGTTGTCCACGCCGATGCTCCGGGCCGGGTTCTCGCTGGCGGCGCGCACGGCGCTCTCCAGCGGCACGTTCATCTCCAGCACGGCACGCTTCATGCAGTCGTACAGGCAGGTATTGCTGCCGGCAATGGTACCGGGCTGCTCGGTCAGGGTAGCGCGCGGGCCGTGGACGGTCACAGCCTGTCCGCCCAGGCTGTACTGGCCGTCCGGCAGGCCGCAGGCCATCATGCTGTCGGCGATCAGGCACACATGGTCGGCCCCGAAGGTGTTGAAGGTGAACCGCACCATGGCCGGGTGGATGTGCACGTTGTCGGTGATGAGCTCCACCTCTGCGCCGTGCTCCAGTGCTGCAATGATGGGGCCGGGGGCACGGTGGGTGATGCCGGGCATGGCGTTGTACAGGTGGGTCATGTGGGTGGCACCGGCCTCAAAGGCCTGCACGGCAGTGTCGTAGTCGGTGCAGGTGTGGGCAATGGAGATGCGCACCTCATTGTGGCATTCCTTGATGAAATCCAGGTTGCCCGGCTCTTCGGGGGCCACGTCCACCAGCTTGATCAGGCCGCCCGCACGCTTCTGCAGGCGGCGGAACATCCCCGCGTCAGCACCCTGCACATACTCCGGGTTCTGGGCACCCACCTTCTTGGGGCTGATGAAGGGGCCTTCCATGTTGATGCCCACCAGATCTGCGCCCTTGCCGTTTTTGTGGGCGGCGGCGGCGTCCATCACATGGTTCAAAAACTCTTCCGGGTAGGTCATGGTAGCGGGGCAGATGGCCAGCACGCCCTTGCTGGCCTCAAAGTCGGCCAGCGTCTGGATGGCCTCCTCGGTGCCGTCGCAGAAATCCTTGCCCATGGCCCCGTGGAAGTGGATATCCACCAGACCCGGCAGGGCATACAGGCCCTCGGCGTCGATCACCTCTTCGCCCGCTTCCGGGGCGGCAAAGGGCACGATGCGCCCGTTGCGGATGAACAGCGTACCGCGCTCAAAGGTGTGGCGCGGCGTATAAACCAGTGCATTCTGAAGGATCATACAAAACACCTCGTTTTTCGTCAGCGGCCCGCCCGCTTCCACCGGTGCACAGCGGCCGGAGCGGGCAGCGCGTTTTTTTTTCAGTATAGCACGTTCCATTTTGGAAGAAAAGCAGTTTGTGTGAACAAAAAGCCGCCGGGAACGGGCGCTTTCTGCGCCCGCCCCCGGCGGTGTCATGCGGAGGCAACCAGCCCTCCGCGCCTGTTTTGTTTTACCGAAGTGCCAGTTACAGCATCTTCTTCAGCTCGTCGTAGACGAACTGAACCTTGGTGCCGATGATGACCTGGCAAGCGTTCTTGCTGGGACGGATGACACCGGCAGCACCGGCAGCCTTGACAGCCTTCTCGTCAACCTTAGCGTTGTCGAGCACCTCAAAGCGCAGGCGGGTTGCGCAGTAACCAACTTCCTTCACGTTCTCCTTGCCGCCGACAGCAGCCAGAACAGCAGAAGCGACTTCGGTGTAGTTGTTGTTGGCCAGAACGACCTTCTTCTCAGCCTCTTCGTCGTCATCCTCACGGCCGGGAGTCTTCAGGTCGAACTTGGTGATGGCGAAGTAGAACACGAAGTAGAACACCAGGAATGCTGCGATGCCCAGAGGAATGATCATCCAAGTCTTAGCAGCTGCGGGCAGGGAAGCGGAGAACACCAGGTCTGTAGCGCCTGCGGAGAAGCAGAAGCCAGCACGGAAACCGGAGTAGTAGGTGATGATGGTGAAGATGCCGTACAGGGCAGCGTAGACAATGTACAGGGGGAAGCACAGGAACATGAAGCCGAACTCAAAGGGCTCGGTAACGCCGCAGACGAAGGCGCAGATTGCAGCGGACAGAACCAGACCGATAGCAGCCTTCTTGTTCTTGGCGGTCTTGACCATAGCCAGAGCAGCACCGGCAATACCGAACATCATGCAGGGGAAGAAACCGGACATGTACATGCCCAGGCTCCAGCCCACATCTGCGCTGGTCTCGCCTGCCCAGAAGTGGGACAGGTCGCCCAGGCCGATGGTTTCGAACCAGAACACGTTGTTCAGAGCGTGGTGCAGGCCGGTGGGGATCAGCAGACGGTTCAGGAAGGCGTAGATGCCAGCGCCGATACCGTCCATGCCAGCGATGCCGTTGCCGATGGCGACCAGTGCGTCGAAGATGACGGGCCAGACGAACAGCAGAACAACGGACACCAGAATGGAGATCACGCCGGTAGCAATGGCAACGAAACGCTTGCCGGAGAAGAATGCCAGCCAGTCAGGCAGCTGGGTATTCTTGAACTTGTTGTAGCAGGCAGCACCCACAATAGCGGCCAGGATGCCGATGAAGGAGTTGCCGGCGACCTTCTGGAAGGCGATGTAGGTAGCGGTGCCCTCTTCCAGATGGCGCACCATGCCGACCACGCCGGGGTTCAGCAGCTGCTGCATCATCAGGAAGCTGACCAGACCGGCCAGACCTGCGGTACCGTCGTTGTCGGCCAGGCCCACAGCGGCACCAATGGCGAACAGCCATGCCATGTTATCAATCAGAGCGCCGCCTGCCTTGACCAGCAGGAAGCCAACGGTGTATGCTGCACCGGAAGTCGGTGCACCGGGAACGCCCATAACGCCCGGAGCGAGGGCATAACCAAGACCCATCAGGATGCCGCAGATCGGCAGCACAGCGACGGGAAGCATCAGTGCTTTGCCCAGTTTCTGGAGATACTTCATCATAAAGCACATTCCTCCTTAAGAAATGTTTGTGTTTACAGACAGTCTCTGGTTGCAGACCGTCCATAATTCCGTAATAGAATATTAACATACTTTTGCAAAAAAGGAAAGTCCTTTCCGCGATAAATCTATCAAATTGCGTCAAAAGTCCTTATTTGCGTATTTTTGCGTGAACATTTTTTGGTTTTCGTGTACAATCCTCGGCTTTATGTTGAAAAATCTTTTCTTTTCTCCGGCATTTTGCCCAAAGGCTTGCATCCCAGACGGGAATCGGGTACTATACTAGTATAAGGAAACACAGAATTTTGAAGGAGGTTTTCCCCATGGAATGGACCGACATCCGCCTGACCGTGGCCAAGTCCGACGCCGACAACGCCGAAGCCGTTGCCACCATGATCGCCGAGGGCGGCATCTATATCGAAGATTACAGCGACATCGAGCAGCAGGTGGCCGAGATCGCCCATGTGGACCTGATCGAGCAGGAGCTGCTGGACAAGCCCCGCGACCGGGTCATCATCCACATGTATCTGGAGCCGGGCGCTTCCCCCGTGGAGACCCTGGCCCTGATCTCTGCCCGCATGGAAGCTGCCGGCATCGCCTACACCGTGGAGACCGAGGGTGTGGAGCAGGAGGACTGGCAGAACGGCTGGCGCAAGTATTACCACCCGTTGGAGATCGGCAAGCGGCTGGCCGTGGTGCCCTCCTGGCAGGAGTATGACACCGACCGCGTCAAGCTGGTGCTGGACCCCGGCCTTGCCTTCGGCACCGGCGGCCACGAGACCACCAGCCTGTGCATGGAAGCGCTGGACGAGCGGGTCCAGGGCGGTGAACGGGTGCTGGACATCGGCACCGGCAGCGGCATCCTGGCCATTGCAGCCCTGAAGCTGGGTGCCGCCGTGGCCGAGGGCGTGGACATCGACCCCGTAGCCGTGCGCACCGCCGGGGAGAACGCTGCCCTGAACGGCGTGCAGGATCAGCTGACCGTGCTGGTGGGCGACCTGTCCGACCAGGCCAGCGGCCAATACAACATCATCACGGCCAACATCGTGGCCAACGCCATCCTCAGCCTGGCCCCCGCCGTGCCCGGCCTGATGGCCGACGGTGCCACCTTTATTGCCAGCGGCATCATTGACAGCCGCAAGGACGAGGTGATCGCCGGGCTGGAAAAGGCCGGCCTTGCCGTTGTGGAAGTGAAGGAGAAGCGCGGCTGGGAGTGCATCGTCTGCAAGAAGGCGTAATTACAGAAACTTTCATGATTTCTTTCAGCTGGCTTGCCCTCTCCGTCACCTTCGGTGCCACCTCCCCCAAAGGGAGAGGCCTTGGCAAAGAGATGAAGTTTGCGTGGACTGCCAAGGGCTCTCCCCTTGGGAGAGCGGACGCGTTAGCGACTGAGAGGGCGAGGACGTTTCAGGAGGAACTATGCCGCACCGTTATTTTACCACTGAGATCGCCGACGGCACGGCTGTGCTGCGCGGCACCGATGCCCATCATCTGGCCCGCGTGATGCGTGCCCGCATGGGCGATACTGTCATTCTATGCGACGGCAGCGCCGTGGAATACACCGCCACCATCACCGGCTTCGGGGATGACTGCGTGGAATTCTCGGTAGAGCCGGGCTACCCCAGCGCCGCCGAGCCCAGCGTGGAGGTCACCCTGCTGGCCGGTTACCCCAAACAGGACAAGCTGGAGCAGATCATCAAGCACGGCGTGGAACTGGGGGCCGCCCATGTGGTGCCCTTTTTCAGCCGGTATTGCGTGGCCGCCCCTAAAAAAGAGGAGCAGAAGAACGAGCGCTACAACCGCATCGCGCTGGAAGCCGCCAAGCAGTGCGGCCGGGGCGTGCTGCCGGACGTGGCCCTGCCGCTGCCCAACTTCGGGGCCGTGTGCCGCACCTTTGACCAGTACGACCTGGTGCTGTTCTGCTACGAGTGCGGCGGTGCGCCGGTGCGCCAGCTGCTGGCCGAGGCAGCACCCGCCGACGGCAAAAAGCGGAAGATCGCCATCGTGACCGGTGCAGAGGGCGGCTTTGCCGCCGAGGAGGCCGAAATGGCCGCCAAAGCCGGAGCCAAAACGGTTGGCCTTGGCCCCCGCATCCTGCGGTGCGAGACCGCCCCGCTGGCCGTGCTTGCCGCCGTGATGACCCTGACCGGCAATCTGGAATAACCGGGGCTCCGGGCGGCGCACCTTTCATCAAAGAAAAATTCCGACCCACGGGTTCGGGAAAGTCTGCGGGCTTTCCCGGGCCCGTTTTTTATTTTTTGCCCCGTATAAAGATCTCCCGGATTTTTGTGCAGCATTGCCCTGTCATTCTCCCTCAAATTCTCAGCTGTTTTTGTGCTCATTTTACAAAATTGCTTACCCCCCCCCCGAAAATTCAGCGTTTTGTCTTGACATTCTCCACGGCACAGTACTATACTTGCGCCACAAAGAGACGCCGGGCATGAAAATGCACAGCCATGTGATTTTCTGCCCCGAAGTTCCGGGTTTTGCCGGTTTTCGGCATCGTTCCCGGTAACGTTTACGTCTCTGCAAGTTTTTTTGTTTGGAGGGTTTTGTAATGCGAAAAAGCGTGAAACAACAGCTGGCCTTGCGGGTACTTTCTACAGCTGCGTTGATGGCCATGGTCTCTTCCATCGCCACGGCGGCGTTTGCGGACACTTACGATCTGAACAAGGGCAGTGTGACGGTGGAGACCAAAGCTAACGGCGTCACCTATGTGACGCAGAAGGACGATAAACAGGAGGACGGCTTCGCCCGGAACAAGAACAACGAGATTTTAAACGAGCACCCAGACGATACCGGCGTCACCATCACCAGCTACGGCAAACAGACCGAAAATACCATCACGGTGGAGACGGCAAAAGATCAGACTACCGATGTGACCCTGGAGAATGTGCACATTGAAGTTAACACTACTAAAGCCAAGTCCGGTGCGATTGAAATAAAGGGCGATGGCGACACCAACCTTGAACTGAACGGCGACAACACCGTTCTGGTTGAAAACGAGTGGAGTGAAGAACACGCCGCCATCGAAAAAGCGGATAAGAACGGCCACGGCACTTTGACCATCAAGGACGATTTGAACGACGATAACAGCACTCCCAAAGACAAGGACGAAAACGGAAATGCCGTTGGCGGGGACACCGGCAAACTGCTGGCTGGCGGTTGCCATGGAGCTGCCGCGATCGGCGGCGGCGGTGGAGAATTTGCCGATACTTCCAACATTACCATCGCCGGTGGTGAGATCACTGTCAGCGGCGGTTCTTACGGCGCCGGTATCGGCGGCGGTGCCTATGGAGCAGGTACGAATATCCGCATTGAGGGCAATGCAGATGTTACTGCCTTTGGAAGCTCTGGTGCTGCCATTGGAGCCGGTTATCAATCGACACGCGACAGTGATATTACCATCACCGATCATGCCACTGTGGATGCTGCTAGCTATAATGGCTGTGGCATCGGTCAAGGTCTTAATGCTTCTGGTAATGCCACGATCACAATTTCTGGTAATGCATCGGTAAACGCCGAAGCCTTCGGCTCTGCAGCAGCCATTGGCAGTCACCGTTCTTCTGCTACGGTTAACATCGAAGATCATGCTGACGTTACTGCCGTTGGTTTTGGTGTTGCCATCGGCACCAATTCTGGCCGTGATTCTGATGAATATCAAGAAGGCACCTCCACTGTGATCAATATTACCGGTGGAACAGTAAATGCCGTCACCCGTAATGACTTCAAACCCGCCATTGGCACAGATGATGGCAATTTGGATCTTACGATCAACAGCTCTACCGGAAAAACGACCGTAAATGCCTGCACGACCAGCAATGACCCCCTCTCTTTAAGTATCGGCACCAGTCATTACGACTATTCTTCATGGAAACATAGCACCAGCCCATCTGAGGGCGCAGAATACAACGAGGATGGCTCTTCCAATCTGGGCGAAGACAATACCGCTATCATCAATTCCTACCGCAACACTACTTTGGGCACTGAAACTTATAAAGCGCCCAAAACACTTGATGATTATGCATTTCATCCCACTTATGAATATCAGGGCACTCTCTACAATGCGAAGCACACCCTCTCTGACAAAGACAAAGGTGATCTCTACAAGGTCGTCCACAACCGCAAGTACATGGACGAGACCATCGACACCAGCGACCTGAAGGACGAGGACCTGCACGACTGGAAGCTGGTGGGCGAAGTCGTAGAGCCTACTACCGAAAAGGACGGCCATGCCGACTACATCTGCTCCATCGACAAGTGCGGGCAGACCAAACATGTGGTGCTGCCCAAAATCGTGCCGGACACGCCCAGCACCCCGGAAACTCCGGACACGCCTGACACGCCCAGCACGCCGGACACGCCCAGCACGCCGGACAAGCCCAGCACCCCGGACGTCCCGTCCACCCCGGAGGTGACCCCGGATGCCCCTGCACAGGACGGCACTGCACCGGTTGACACCCCCGCCGCAGACACCACCGCAACCGTACAGAACGTGGCGCAGAATGCAGAGCCGGCAGCCGCTGCTGCTCCCGCTGCTGCCGCCGCCCTGCCCCAGACCGGTGCAAACTGGCTGGCGGTGGTGGGCAGTGCCCTGAGCGGTCTGTTCCTGCTGGCCGCAGGCTTTGTGCTGGACCGCAAAGGCCGCCGCATGAACTGAGAAACCATTTTTATAAAAGCCATCTTCTCCTGCCGTGCGTTCCGCAAGCTGCACGGCAGGTTCCCCAAACAAAGGGGGCTGCTGCACAGCGTGCAGCAGCCCCTTTCTTTTATCGCTTTATTCCAGCTCGGTGTCGTCCGGGTGGGCGTCGGCTTCCAGCAGAGCCTTTTTGGTGTGCAGCAGGTTCTGCGGGCTCACCGAGAAGCTGCGCAGGCCCATCTGCAGATACTGCACCGTATTCACCGGGTTGCCCACGGCAAGGCCGCAGATGGTCACCGGCACGCTGCCGGACTTTGCCGCCTCCATGACCATGGTGATGAGCTTTTTCATGGCCGGGCTGGCGGGGCGGTAATACCGCTCCGCACTGGCCAGCTCCCGGTCGGCGGCGTGGGTGTACTGGGTCAGGTCGTTGGTGCCGATGACCAGAAAATCGCACCCGTGGGCCACGAATTCCTCCGCGGTCAGGCAGGCCGACGGCACGCTGAGCATGACGCCGAAGGGGGTCTTTTCGTTGAAGGGCACGCCCCGCTCCCGCAGGCTCTGGCGGCAGTGCTCCACGATGTGCATGGCGGCGTCCCAGTCCTCCACGTCGGTCACCATGGGGAACATCACCCGCAGCGGGCCGCGGGCCGCTGCGCGCAGTAATGCGCAGATCTGGGTCTCAAACTGGCGGGGCTGGCGCAGGCTGTTGCGGATGCCCCGCAGCCCCAGCTTGGAGGACTGCACCCCCTGATAGGCGTCCGCCATGGTGCGGTCGGCGCCAAAATCGAAGGTGCGCACGGTCACAGGGCAGCCCTGTGCTGCGGCCAGACAGGAGGAATAGAAATAGAACTGTTCCTGCTCGTCCAGAATGCGGCCGGGCAGCATCATGTAGCTGCTGCGCAGCAGGCCCACGCCCCGGGCACCGGACTGCATGGCGGTGTCGATGTCCTCCGGGCCAAAGCAGTTGGCCAGCAGCTCAAAGGCTGCGCCGTCCCGGGTGTAGCCGGGCTGGCGGCCCAGCACCCGCATTTCTTCGTTTTCACGCTGCAGCTCACAGATGCGGGCCTCTGCCTGCTGGCGGGCCACCGCGTCCGGGTCCAGGATGCACTCGCCCTTGGTGGCGTCCAGAATCACCGTGCGGCCGTCGCAGTCGTCCAGAAACTCCGCTCCCACCTGCACGATGCCGGGGATGTTCATGGCCCGGGCAATGATGGCGGCATGGCTCTGGCCGCTGCCCTCGGTGGTGACGACGCCCAGGATCATGCCGGAGGGCACACTGAACAGGTCGGTGGGCATCAGGCGGTCGGCGGCCAGGATCACCGGGTGGTCCAGTGCCAGCCACATGCGGGGCCGGTTGCCCAGAATGTTGATCACCCGGCTGGTGGCGTCCAGAATGTCCACGCTGCGCAGCTGCATGTAGGGGTTGTCCTTCATGTTGGCCAGCTGGTCGGCGTAACGCTGGCCCACCTTGTCCATGGCGGCAGCGGCGCTGATGCCTGCCTTGATGCAGAACCGCACCTCGTTCATCATGCCTTCGTCGTCCAGCATCATGCTCTGGAACTGCAGGATGGCCTGCTCGGTGGAAGCGGCCCGCTCTGCCATACAGTCCAGCTCGCTCTGGGCGGTGCGCACCGCATCTTCCAGCTGGCGCAGCTCCCGTTCCGGGTCAAAGGGCCCGGTGCTGAACGTTTCCACATGGCGTTCCAACCGGCTCACCTGCCCCAGCACAAGGCCCGGGGACGCAGAAACACCTTTACAGATCTTCATGTTCGGTCACCTCCGGCAGTTCCGGCGCGGTCAGGGCCTGCCAGACCAGCGCCTGCAAGAATGTATTGGGCAGCAGGGCTGCCAGCGCCGCCCGGCCCGCGTCCGCGCTGCCTGCAAACAACGGGGCGAACCCGGCCATGCGCGCACGGTCGCATTTGTCCAGAAACGCCTGCCCCAGCGTCCGGGTGGTGTAGTACACCGTGGGGTCTACCCCCACGTCCTCGGCCACGGCTTCCAGCGGGGCAAGCTCGGCGTCCTTCATCCGGGCCAGCAGCAGGGCCGCGTCTGCGGTAAGGGTCACGGGGTATTTCTCCCGCACGGCCTTCTGCACCGCGTCGAACCGTGCCCGGAACGCGGCAGCATCGGCGCTGCTGTCCGGGCCGTTGTCCACGGCATAGGCGCAGCCCCGCACCCGGCCAAAGGCCCGCAGGGTGTCGTAATAACCCAGCTCCACATTGCGGCGGGCGGTATCGGGGTCAAAGTGCAGGATGTCGCCCAGCTCCCAGTAGCTGCGCACCATGGTGGTGGGCAGACCGGTGAGGTTGGGGCGGGTGATGCCCACCCCCTCCAGGTCCACGCACACCAGCTCGTCAGCCCCCATCTTTTTCGCAAGGCCGGTGGGCATGTTGTCGCTGTAGCCGCCGTCCAGGAACTTGACCCCGTCGATCTCCCGCGCCCGCAGGGCAGGGAAGCAGGCCGCCGAGGCCATGAGGTAATCCTTCACGCGGCCCTGCGGGATCTCGTCCAGCGTCAGCTCCCGGGGCTTCAGGCCCCGCTGCTCCACCGTGACAAGGCCAAAGCGGATGTTGGCGCGGCGCAGCGCGTCCTCGTCCAGCACCCGTTCCACGATCTCTTCCAGCGGCGAGACGTCCATACCGCCGGCCTTCACCACGCTGCGCAGAAAACTGTGCAGGGCCGACAGGTCGGCGTTTTCTTCGGGCAGCTCCATCACATCTTTGCTGCGGATGGTCAGCCACATATCCCGCGCCACCTCGTACAGGTCCAGCACGAACATGGCACCGTTCAGGCTGCCCACACTGGTGCCGGTGATGATCTGCGGGTGCCAGTCCAGCTCCATCAGAGCCTTCCACACGCCCACCTGATAACTGCCGCGTGCTCCGCCGCCGGCCAGCACCAGCGCTTTGCACGGAATGGTTTGGTTTTCCATACTGCCTGCCTCCCTGTCTGTCTTTGCTGAAATTATACCATATTTTCCGGAAAATTTCTCCCCGTTTTTTGGTTCCTCACGGCTTTTATACGGCTAAGATCCGTGGTATACTGGGCAGGAATCATCTTGAAGGAGGAACTTTGCCCCATGCGCTGCAAGCAATGGATCTTTGATATGGACGGCACCCTCACCGACAGCATGACCGTGGTGTGGCGGGGTGCCCCGCTGGCGCTGCTGCAGCGCTATGGCCGCACGCCCAAAGCAGACCTGAACGACGTGCTGCTGACCATGGGCATGGCCGACGGTGCCCGCTACCTCATCCGAGAATACGGCCTGCCCCTGACCGAGGCGGAATATTACGACGTGATGCGGGACGTGATCGCCCAGCTGTACGAAACGGTGGACCTGAAGCCCGGTGTGCGCACCCTGCTGGCAAAGCTGCAGGCCGAGGGGGCCCGGCTGTGCCTGTGCTCCAACACCTGGTCCGACCAGTGCCGCACCGTGCTCACCCGGCTGGGCATCGCGGACTATTTTTCCTTCATCGTGGAGGCGCAGGGCGTGCTGCACAAGAGCCGCCCGGAAGTGTTCTTCGAGTGTATGCACCGGCTGGGCGGGGCCGACCCCGCCGCCTGTGCCGTGTGCGAGGACGCCATTTACGCCGCTTCCACTGCCCACAAGGCCGGGTTCACCGTGCTGGGCGTGCAGGACGCCGCCAGTGCCGACGATGCCCCTGCCATGGCGCAGGTGTGCGACCAGTTCCTGCCGGACTGGACCGCACTGGACTGGACAAAGATCTGAGAAATTTTTCCGCAAAAAACACGCCGGTGTTCCCGCTGTGGGAGCACCGGCGTGCTGTTATTTCAGGCTGTATTTCTGCTGCTGCACCCATTGCTGGAAGGCGTCCCGCACGGCACCCTCCCGCCCGCGGGGGATGGAGATGCGGGCCCCGCTGCGCATGCGCAGCTCCCCGGCAGAAAGCAGGTCCGCCTCGGCCAGATTGACCACATAGGAGCGGTGGGGCTGCAAAAAGCGCCCATCCGCCAGCAGAGGCTGTGCCACCGCAGAAAACGGCACCCGCAGCGACAGGGTGGGCACGTCCTCCCCGCTGGTGAGGTGGAAGTGCACGATGTGGTGGGTGCACTCCAGATATTCGATGCCCGCATAGGGCAGCGCCCGCAGGCCCTCGGCGGTGTTCACCGTGACGGACGGGCCGTATTCCGGCTCGGTGGCGCGGGCCAGCAGGGCCGAAAGCTCCCGCTGGCGCACCGGCAGCAGCAAATATTGCAGCGCATCCACCTTGTAGGCGCTGTAAGCGTGGGCCGTGGTGCGGGCCACAAAGGCCAGCGGGGCCCGGCGGCCCCGGCGGCGCAGCTCCCCGGCAGCCGCCAGCCCCACCGGCGTAGCCGAGCCGGAAAGCTCCAGCAGGTACAGGTCGTACCGCACGCCCTCCCCGTCCTTCCGCAGCAGGGCGTCGGTGTCCGGCAGGTGTTCCACGATGCAGGCGTCCGCTCGCCGGGCAAAAAATTCCATGCACTGGCGTTCCAGCCCGCTGCGCAGGCCCGCGTCCGGGCTGCACACCGCAATGTGAAAGATCACAGGATCCCTCCTCTTCAAACCCGCCCTTGCATTTTGCGCGGTGCGGGGGTATAGTAATCAAAAAACAACAAAGGAGACGCCGCCATGTCAAAGCCCCTTGTCAGCATCATTCTGCCCGTGTACAACGCCCAGAACCACATCGCCCGCTGTCTGGAGAGCATCTGCGCCCAGAGCTGGCAGAACATCGAGGTCATCGTGCTGAACGATGGCTCCAAGGATCAGAGCCTGCCCGTGTGCGAAGCGTTCCGCGCAAAGGACGAGCGCATCGTGCTGGTGGACAAGGCCAACTCCGGCGTGTCCGACACCCGCAACCTGGGCCTGAAGCTGGCCAGCGGCAAGTATGTGCAGTTCGTGGACAGCGACGACTATATCGACCCGGACTTCACCGAGCATCTGGTCACCGCTGCCGAACAGAACAACGCCGACCTGGTCATCGCACCTTACAAGATGGTGATCCCCGCCGGGGCCAGCAAGCCCGAACAGGTGCTGGACAAGCTCCAGGACGAGCTGGGGGTCATGACCGTGGCCCGGCCCCCGGAGGTACGGGAGTACGGCTTTCTGCCTGCCGGGGTCTACACCCAGGACGAGTTTGCCCGGCATCTGATGGACAAGCCTGCCTCTTATTTTTACGGGGTGCTGTGGAACAAGCTGTACCGCCGGGACCTGCTGGTGGACCACCAGATCCAGTTTACCAGCGAGGTGCGGTGGGCCGAGGACCTGGTGTTCAATATGCAGTACCTGGAGTACGCCAACGTGCTGGTGTCCATCCCGGAGGCAGGGTACTACTATGTCCAGAACCCCCAGAGTATCTGCCACACCCAGATCAACCCCGCCACCCTCGTGCAGAACAAGATCCAGGTGTTCCGCTATTACAAGGACCTGTACACCCGTCTGGGCATGTACGAGCAGGTGCGTCCGCAGCTGTACAAATTCCTGGTGGATATTGCGGAGAGCACTTACCCTTCTGGCCCCTTCAAGGAGGTCATCGACGAGGCCAAGGCCTACTGGAAGGATGCCCGCGAGGACGTGCAGACCCGCACCGCCGAAGCGCGCGAGCGCTGGAACGGCATGCGGGAGGAGCTGCGGGAAACGGCGCAGGAACGCAGTGCCGAGTGGAAGGCCCGGCACGACAGCGACCCCAAAGAATAAGCAAAAACAACAAACGGGAAGCCGCAGGAGCTTGCACGCTCCGGCACGGCTTCCCGCTTTTTTATGCGATGTTCAGCGGCCGGGTGCTCAGCAGCCGATGGCGGCGCACTTCTTGGCCAGCCACTCGCGCTCCTCGTCGTTCAGGCGGGGTGCCAGCTTCTCGAACACCTGACGGTGGTAGTTGTTCAGCCAGTCCAACTCGTCCTTGGTCAGCACACCGGGCACGATGGGAGAAGTGGCGATGGGCACGAACATGATCGGCTCAAAGCCCAGGAAGGTGCCGTACTGGTTGTCGGCCTTGTGCACACACACCAGCTCGTTCTCGATGCGGATGCCCACCAGATCGGTCTCGTACACGCCGGGCTCGTCGGTCACGATCATGCCCGGGCGCATCAGGGTGGTGTTGCGGCCGTTCAGGGCGTGGGGGCCTTCGTGGACGTTGCCCACAAAGCTGACGCTGTGGCCGGTGCCGCAGCGGTAGTTGATCAGGTGCTGCCACAGCGGTTCACGGGCGATGGTGTCGATCATATGGCAGTCGCAGTAGTCCAGCCAGACAGCCTTGGCGATGTCGATGTGGCACTGCAGGGTCCAGGTGTAGAACTTGCGCTCGTCCTCGGTCAGCTCACCCAGCGGGTAGGTGCGGGTGATGTCGGTGGTGCCGTCCATGTAAGTGGCACCGCTGTCCACCAGCAAAAAGCCCTTGCGCTGGAGCTTTGCGTGGTCCTCCGGGGTGGCATGATAGTGCATCATGGCTGCGTTGCCGCCGTAGGCTGCAATGGTGCCAAAGCTCTCCACGATGAACTTATCCGTGGTGCTGCGGTACTTGTGCAGGATCTCGTCCACGGTCAGCTCGGTCAGCTCTTCGCCGGCTTCCAGACGCTTTTCCAGCTCGATCTGGAACCGCACCATAGCCACAGCGTCGCGCAGGTGGGCTTCCTTGTCGTGGGTCAGCTCCACTTCGTTCTTCACGCCCTTCATGGGCAGCAGCGGGTCGGCCAGGTCCTTCACGGTGAGGGCGGCGTTGTTCTCCAGCACCTGATACACGGCATAGTTCACGGTGGCGCTCTCTGCCAGCACGGTCTGGGGCTCGGTCTCAGCGGCCATGAAGTCCAGCACACTGTCGTACTCGGCCAGGGTCACACCGTTGGCTTCCAGTTCTGCCTTTGCCTCCGGGGTCACGCGGGCGGTGTTGATGAACAGCACGGCGCGGTCCGGGGTGACATAGCAGTAGGCCATGGCGTAGGGGGTGCACTCGATGTCCATGGCGCGCAGGTTCAGCAGCCAGGCAAGGTTGTCCAGCTTGCCCACCAGCTGGGCGGTGCAGCCCAACTCGGCCAGCTTTGCACGCAGCTGGCCCAGCTTTTCGGCCGGGGAGAAGCCTGCGTATTCCTTGGGCAGGATCCAGGCCGGGGTAGCGGGCAGAGCCGGGCGGCCCTCGGTCCACAGCTCATCCTCCAGGAACAGGGTCTTGATGGCGGCGTTCTTGGTTTCCAGCGCCTTCTTCACGCTGTTCACCAGCGCGCAGCTGGCGGTCAGACCGCACAGGCCCAGCTTGCCGCCCTCAGGCACCACCTTGGCGCAGTATTCCTCCACGGTGGGCACGCCCGGCTCACCCATCTTCATCAGCTGGATCTCGGTGCCTGCGATCTCCTTCTCGGCCTGCACAAAGTAACGGCCGTCGGCCCAGACAGCACTCTCGGTCATGGTGACCACGAAGTTGGAGTTTTCACCATGGAAGCCGGAGAAGTAGGTCAGGGAGGTGTAGTGGTCGGGCAGGTACTCGCTGGAGTGGGGGTCGCCCACCGGGATCAGGTACACATCCACACCGTTTGCCTGCATGGCGGCACGCAGAGCGGCCAGCCGTTCGGGAACTGTATTCATGCTCATAGAAAAGCCTTCTTTCTCATATTTGCCGGAAGAACGTCCGGCGGCGGTGGTTTGCTACTGCATATTGTAGCATTCCGGCGCAAAGAATGCAATGCGGGAGTGTCGGCTGTTCCGGACGCAAACACGCAGCGGCCCGCAAAGACCGCTGCGCGTTTTTTCTTCACACGGTTGCCGTGCTGTCAACAGCCGCCGCCGTGTCGCCTGCCGGTCGTTGACCGTCCGTTGGCGGGGTCTTGCCGTCCGGGGGCGTCCGTCCCTCTGCCGGAGCCTGCCCCTTGCCGAATCGCTGCCCGCCGGGGCCGCCGGTTCCCCTTATTTGTCGTCCAAAACGCGAAAACGCAACCAAATTGCAAAAAATGTTACAATTTTTTCTTGAAAAAGGCCGTTTTCCCATTGACAGGCTTGCTATAATAGAGATGTAAGATTTTACGGGCCAGCGCTCTGCGGCTCTGTCTGCTAACAAAGAAAGAGGCATTCAAACTATGACCAAAATTGATATTTTTTCCGGCTTCCTGGGCGCCGGCAAGACCACTCTGATCAAAAAACTCATCAAGGAGGCCTTTGCCGGCCAGCAGGTCGTTCTGATCGAGAACGAGTTCGGTGAGATCGGCATCGACGGCGGCTTCCTGAAGGAGTCCGGCATCCAGATCAATGAGCTGAACGCCGGCTGCATCTGCTGCTCTCTGGTGGGTGATTTCCGCACCGCCCTGCAGCAGGTGGTGGAGCAGTACCACCCCGACCGCATCGTCATCGAGCCCTCCGGCGTGGGCAAGCTGAGCGACGTGACCCGCGCCGTGGAAGGCGTGGCCGAGCACCTGGATGTGCAGCTGAACAGCTTTGTCACCGTGGCCGATGTGAACAAGGTCAAGATGTATATGAAGAACTTCGGTGAGTTCTACGACGACCAGATCAGCCATGCAAGCTGCATCCTGCTCAGCCGCACCCAGACCGCCAGCGAGGAGAAGATCGCCGCCGCCGTGGCCATGCTGCGCGAGAAGAACCCCACCGCCACCATCGTGACCACCGCATGGGACGAGCTGACCGGTGAGCAGATCCTGAAAGCCATGTCCACCAAGGACGACTTCAAGGCAGAGCTGATCGCCATGGCCGCCAAGGCAAACGAGAAGCACGCCGAGGAGGACGAGGAAGAAGAGCACCACCATCATCACCATCACGACCACGAGAACGGCGTGTGCAGCTGCGGCCATCACCACCACGATGATGACGATGATGAGGACGAGCACGAGCATCACCATCACGACCATGACGAGGACGATGACCACGACGAGCATGAGCACCACCATGATCACGATGAGGATCATGACCACGAGGAGCATTGCTGCTGCGGCCACCACCATCACGATGACGACGATGATGAGGACGAGCACGAGCATCATCATGAGCACGGCGACCACTGCTGCTGCGGCCATCACCACCATCATCATGACCACGACGCCGATGAGGTGTTCACCAGCTGGGGCGTCGAGACGGCCCGCAAGTTTACCAAGGCCGAAGTGGAGCACGCCCTCACCGAGCTGGACACCGGCAATTACGGCATGATCCTGCGCAGCAAGGGCATCGTGGACGGCGGTGCCGACGGCTGGCTGGAGTTCGACTATGTGCCCGGCGAATGGGAAGTGCGTGCCCGCGGTGCCGACGTGGGCGGCAAACTGGTGGTCATCGGCTCCAAGCTGAACGAGAAGGCCATTGCAGAGCTGTTCGGCTGCTGAGATGTAAAAGAAGGAGAAACCATCCATTATGGCAAAAGAAATTCCGGTCTACCTGTTTGTGGGCTTTCTGGAAAGCGGCAAGACCAAATTCATTCAGGAGACCTTTGAGGACCCCAACTTCGACTCCGGCGACAAGACCCTGCTGCTGATCTGCGAAGAGGGCGAAGAAGAGTACAGCCCCAAGAAGTTCGCCTTCCCCGGTGTGACCGTCAAGGTGATCGAGGACAAGGCAGAGATGAACCCGCAGAACCTGGCCAAGCTGGAAAAGGAATCCGGCGCAGGCCGCGTGGTCATCGAGTACAACGGCATGTGGCTGCTGCAGGAGCTGGCCGATGCCCTGCCGGAAAACTGGCTGGTGTACCAGTGCATCGCCACCGCCGACGGCACCACCGCCCTGACCTATGCCCGCGACAACTCCATGCGCAGCCTGCTGCTGGACAAGATCGCCCGCAGTGAGCTGATCGTGTTCAACCGCGCCGAAGCCGTGAACAACGACGAGGCCCGGCAGGAGCTGCACAAGCTGGTGCGTCAGGCTTCCCGCAAGTGCGACATCGCCTACGAGTTCAAGGACGGCAGCGTAGCCTATGACGACATCCCCGACCCGCTGCCCTTCGACGTGAACGCCCCGGTCATCGACATCCATGACGACGATTTCGGCATCTGGTACATGGACTGCCAGGACGAGCCCCAGAAGTACACCGGCAAGACGGTCAAATTCCTGGCACAGGTGTGCCAGACCAACCGCGCCGGCAAGAACAGCTTCGTGCCCGGCCGCTTTGCCATGACCTGCTGCGTGCAGGATATCCAGTTCGTGGGCTTCCCCTGCAGCTACGACGGCTACAAGGCTCTGGAGCAGCGCAGCTGGGTGCGGGTGACCGCCAAGGTGGGCTACAAGTTCCACAACATCTACCGCGGCAAGGGCCCGGTGCTGACCGCCATTTCGGTGGAGCCTGCCGAAAAGCCGCTGAATGAAGTCGTAACGTTCTCTTAACGTTCTGATTGATCTGTAAACAGGAGGTTCTGGCATGAAAACACTGTTCCGCATTCTGGGCACGGCCGCTGCCGTGGCCGTCACCGGTGCCGCCATCGTGGCACTGGACAAGATCCTGAACCAGAAAGACCCGCTCCATGTGGAGGAGGTCGAGTTCCCCGAAGAAGCCGAGCAGGACGCCGCCGAGGCCGAAAAGACCGCCGAGGCCTACGCCGAAGCAGAGGCCAAAGCAGCGGACGATGCCGCAGAGCAGCCCGCCGCCCCGGCCGAAGCCGACGCCCCGGAAGCTCCTGCCGAGGCACCCGCTGCAAACGAGCCGGTGACCCTGCCGGACCTGAGCGAAGAGCACCCGGTGTATGACCCCGAGGCCCCGAACCCCAACCCCGTGGAGGCCGGCCCCGCCGTCGCCCCCAAGGACGAGAACGGCAAGTTCGACGCCACTAAGATCGCTGACGCCAGCGATTTCGGCGACTGGGAAGAGCAGGGCTGCAAGGGCTGATCTCCCGTAACAGCAAAGAGGACGATGCATAACGCATCGTCCTCTTTTTTCATTCGCCTCTTGCCAGCTGCTGCAGCTTTGGCTTGTCCAGCACCTGCACGCCGCCGCGGTACAGCCGCACCCAGCCCTCCTGCGCGAAGTATTTGAGCATCCGGCTCACCACCTCGCGGGCAGAGCCCATGTACTTTGCCATCTGGTCGTGGGTCATGCGCACCTCGTCGCCGCCGGTCTTGGCCAGCTCGTCGGTGAGAAAGATGGCCAGCCGCCGGTCGGCGCTCATGAACAGGATCTGCTGCATCGTCCACATGGTGTCGGAAAAGCGCTCTGCCGTGAGCTGGTAGGCGTAGCAGCGCACATAGACATTCTGCTGCATCAGACGGCGGAAGATGCCCGCGCTGATGCACAGTGCCTCGGTGTCCTCCTCAGCGTCGATGTACAGGTCCACATTCACCGAGTCCATCACGCAGGACGCCGACAGGATGCACACTTCCCCGCCGAACAGGCGGTAGAGGGTCACGTCCCGGCCGTCCTCCGACAGCAGATAGGCCCGCAGCTGGCCGGTGCGCAGCAGCAGGATGCCCACACAGCTTTCCAGCGGGCTGTGCACCCGGGCCCCTTTGTGGTAGTGCACCGGGCGGGTGTAGCGGCAGAGCATCTCCTGTTCGTCGGCGGTCAGCTGCGCCCAGAAGGGGAAGGCGCAGGCCAGACAGTTGCGGTGATCCGGGGTCTTTTCCATGATGCTCATCCTTTCCGCAGGGCCTTGGCGGCCTCCGTGCCGGCCTGTGCCCCCTCGTATACAGCCTTTGCCACCTGCAGCAGGCCGCCGGTGCAGTCTCCGGCGGCAAAGACGCCGGGCACGCTGGTGCGGGTGGTTTCATCCACCACGATGCGGCTGCCCTCCACGGCGGCCCCGATCTTGCGGGCCAGCGCAGTGCTGCCCGCCACGCCCAGCGCCACGAACACACCGGACAGGCAACCTCCTGCCCGTCGGACAGCTGCACCCCGGTGACCACCTGTTCGCCCAGAACAGCCTCCACCTTCTGCGGGTATACGGTCACCTCCGGCGGGAATTCTGCGGTCAGCGGCATGCCGTTGGTCAGCAGGCTGACGCTTTTCACCACCGGCAGCAGGGCCTGCACCTCGTGCAGGGCATAGGCTCCGCTGCCCAGCACGGCCACATCCTTGCCGCGGTAGAAAAAGGCGTCGCAGACGGCACACCAGCTCACGCCGTGGCCCTCCAGCCCGGCAAGGCCCGGAATGCGCGGCACCGCACGGGAAGCCCCCGTGGCCAGGATCACCGCGTCCGCCGGGTAATCTTTCCCTATGGTTTCTACCGTGAGTTTATCCGTATAGGTCAGCCCCACGGCTTCGGCGGTCACAAACCGCACCCCCAGGCGTTTGGCGTTCTCGATGCTGCGGCGCTCCAGCTCTGCGCCGGAAACCGGCTGAGCAAGGCCGTAGTAGTTTTCGATCTTCTCGGCCCGGTCCAGCGCACTGGGGCCTTTGGTCAGCACGGTGGTGTCCACCCCCGCGCGGACCGCATACAGTGCGGCAGACACGCCCGCCGGGCCGGAACCTACGATCACAATGTTGGACATGGTTGGTCCTCCTTTTCAGAGTCACGATTTAAAATGGCCTCCGCTTCGCTCTGGCCATGATCAGAGGAAACATGATTTTTGATTTGCGGATGGGGTCGTAGCGGGCAGCTTCACCACATCCACTGCATCAGAAACTTTTCTTATAGTATACACCTTTTTCCGCAAAACTTCTGTGACCGGGTCGCAAAAAGCAGCCTTTTGCCGCTGCGGGGCACTTTTCAGCCGGAAAAGAGTGTGTTATACTGGGTTTGTTTCTCTGATTTTCTGCCATGGAGGCTTTTTATGACCAAGCAGCGCATTCTTTTCATTACCACCGGCGGCACCATTGCCAGCGTACATACTCCGCAGGGCCTCCGGCCCGTGCTCAGCAGCGACGAGCTGCTGGCCCATCTTCCGGAGCTCAACGACCTGTGCATCCCGGAAACGCTGGCCCTGTGCAGCATCGACAGCACCGACCTCGGCCAGGAACACTGGCTGATGATGGCCCGTGCCATTCAGGAGAACTACGCCCTGTACGATGGTTTCATCATCTGCCACGGCACCGATACGCTGGCCTATTCCGCAGCGGCACTTTCTTACCTCATCCAGAACGCGGACAAGCCCATCATCCTCACCGGTGCCCAGCAGCCCATCTCCAACGAGATCACCGACGCCAAGAAAAACCTGCGCGACAGCGTGATCTGTGCACTGGACCCGGGCAGCCGGGGCGTGATGGTGGTGTTTGGCGGGCACGTCATTGCCGGCACCCGTGCCAAAAAGAACAAGACCATCAGCTACGATGCCTTTGCCTCGGTCAACTTCCCTGAACTGGCTCTGGTGCAGGGCGACCGTCTGGTGCGGTATATCCCTTCTCCCTGGCCCACCGGCCCGGTGGAGTTCGGCCGCGCCATGAACCCCCGGGTGTTCCTGCTCAAGCTCATCCCCGGCATGGACCCCGGCATGATCCCGGAAATCTTCCGCCTGTACGACTGCGTCATCGTGGAGAGCTTCGGCGTGGGCGGCATCCCGCAGCGGCTCATGGACGCCTTTGCCGAGGGGCTGGGCCACTACGAGCAGACCCACAAGGTGCTCATCCTGACCACGCAGGTGACCTATGAGGGCAGCGACGTGGGCGTGTACGAGGTGGGCAAGCGGGTGAAGAACCGATTCCGCTTCCTGGAAGCCCATGATATGACCATCGAAGCCGTGGTCACCAAGAGCATGTGGCTGCTGGCCCAGAACTGCGACAGCTTCGACCAGCTGCAGCAGCGGTTCTACCGTCAGGTGAATTTTGATACCTTTTACCACTGAGGATAAAGCCGCCGGGCAGGCCAGTGCTTGCCCGGCGGTTTTGCCTGTGCACCCTTGCGCCGGGAGGGCTGCGGTGTTACACTGGACAAAAAGGGAGGCGCATCTTACTATGTGGTTCGTGTTTGCACTGGGCAGTGCCGTGTTTGCGGCCCTTACCTCCATCCTGGCCAAGATCGGCATCCAGGGGGTCAACTCCACCCTGGCCACCGCCATCCGCACGGTGGTGGTGCTGGTCATGAGCTGGGGCATGGTGTTCCTCACCGGGACCCAGGGCGTCGTGGGGGATATCTCTCGCCGCAGCTGGCTGTTTTTGATCCTTTCCGGCCTGGCCACCGGGGCCAGCTGGCTGTGCTATTACCACGCTTTGCAGATCGGGGCCGCCTCCAAGGTGGTTCCGGTGGACAAGCTCAGCGTGGTGATCACCCTGGCTTTGGCCTTTGTGATCCTGAAGGAACCCTTTACCGCCAAAAACCTGGTGGGCTGTGCCCTGATCACCGCCGGCACCCTGTTTATGGTGCTGTAAAGCCGCCCTACCAAAAATGCGCCCGGGATACTCCCGGGCGCATTTTTTATTCCGACAGCCGCTGCCGGGTCTTATTCATCAGGTCCAGCTCCGGCATCAGCTCATCGCTGATCACCGTGAGCATCTGCTCCAGCTTGTCCACGTCCTCTTCCGGGAAGCGCTTGCGCACCCGCTCGATCACGGTGCTCAGGTAGGAGTAGCTGATGTTGTAGTAGTCGATATACTTCTGGGTGGGGCGCAGGTGGTACTCGCGCCGGTCCACGGTGGACTGGATCTTTTCCACATAGCCCTTTTTGACCAGACTGCCGATCTTGTAGGCCGCATTGGGGGTGGAGATCTGCATCATGCGGGAGAACTCCGCAATGGTAGGCTCGCCCATGGCCATGATGCCCTCCATACAGAAAGACTCCACCGTGGTCAGGGTCGCTTCCCGCGTGGCAAAACGCTGGAATACGTTCTGATAAAAATGCAGCTTGAATTTGGTGTATACATCCTGAAAAGCCTGTTCCAGCATGGATCGCGCCTCCGCTCGTTCGTTTTCTTTCAGTTTATCACAAGTTGCCCGCGACGGCAAAGCCCAATCATGCTTTTGCCTTTTTGATCGTGCGGGCGCGGATGATGCTGAGCACCACCAGCTCCACGACGATGGCCACGGCCAGCAGCACCAGCGAGGTGAACAGGCTGGCCCGGCTGCCCAGTACCGCCTGTGCCAGGCCGGTAATCACATAACACACCGCCGCGCAGGACGCCGCCGTGATGGCATAGGGCAGCTGGGTGGACACATGGTTCACATGGCTGCAGTGGGCACCGCCGAGGCCATGATGGTGGTGTCGGAGATGGGGGAGCAGTGGTCGCCGCACACGGCGCCGGACAGGCAGGCCGCGATGGAGATGACCAGCATTTCACCTTCCGGGAATGCGTGGCACACGATGGGGATCAGAATGGAGAAGGTTCCCCAGCTCGTGCCGGTGGCAAAGGCCAGGAACACCGCCACCAGGAAGATGATCACCGGCAGCAGATACTGCAGCGCTGCAGCGGAGCCGCCCAGCAGATTGGCCACATAATACTTGGCACCCAGCAGGCCGGTCATGCCGGACAGGGTCCAGGCCAGCGTGAGGATGAGCATGGGGCTGACCATGGCCTTGAAGCCCTCCGGGATGCAGGCCGCAAAGTCCTGGAAGGTCATGACGCTGCGCACCCGGTAGAACACGAAGGTGAACAGCAGAGCAATGCTGCTGCCCATCACAAGGCCGGCAGAGGCGTTGCAGTCCGCAAAGGCGGTGACGAAGTCCACCCCGTCAAAGAAGCCGCCGGTGTAGATCATGCCGAAGATGCAGGCCGCGATCAGCACCAGCACCGGTGCGATCAGGTCCACAACATGGCCCTTCGTCTCGGTGCCGTCGTCCACGTCGTCGCCGTAGGGGCGGTCCTCGGTGGTGAACAGGTCGCCGTTTTTCGCGTTGTCCTCATTGAGCTTCATGGAGCCGAAGTCCGTGCCGGTGAAGATGAGGAACAGGCTCATGACGACGGTAAGCAGGGCATAGTAGTTGTAGGGGATGGTGCGCAGGAACATGGTGAAGCCGTTGATGCCAGACCCCTCCGGCACGCTGGAGGTGACTGCCGCCGCCCAGCTGGACACCGGCGCAATGATGCAGATGGGGGCCGCCGTGGCGTCGATGAGGTAGGCCAGCTTGGCGCGGGACACCTTCTGCCGGTCGGTGACCGGGCGCATGACCGAACCCACGGTCAGGCAGTTGAAATAGTCGTCCACAAAGATCATCACACCCAGCAGCAGGGTGGCAAACTGTGCGCCCGCCCGGGAGTGGATGTGCTTCGATGCCCAGCGGCCAAAGGCGGCCGAGCCGCCGGCCTTGTTCATCAGGGCCACCAGGATGCCCAGCATGACCAGGAACACCAGGATGCCCACATTGCTGCTGTCGGACAGTTTGGCGATCATGCCGCCCTCTTCGTTAAAGAAGAGGGTATTCAGGGCCAGTTCCAGGTTTCCGTTGGCATACAGCAGCGCGCCCGAGGCGATGCCCACCAGCAGGGAGGTGTACACCTCCTTGGTGTTCAGGGCCAGCACAATGGCGATGACCGGCGGCAGCAGCGAGAAGAAGGTGCTGTACACCGCACAGGTGTAGGTAGACGGATCGGCGATCTTGCCGGGAGTGGCTGCCGTGCACCACAGCAGCAGGGCAAACACGAACAGTGCCGCCGCCCAGGACAGATTTTTGTTTTTCATAATGATTCCTTTTCGTTTCAGGCGATTCGTTCCGGCAGCGTATCAGGCCCCGTGCTGCGGGGCAGACTATCCCCACGGAATGCAAAAGGGGAGTGGGGCCGTGCCGGATTACAAAGCGATGTATTTTGAGCTGTTCCGCGCCAGCGTGCAGGCCGTACAGCTGCTGCAGGACGCACAGGCCCACGCCGAACAGCAGCTGCTGGCCGAGGACCCGCCGCCGCTGCGGCTGGAGCCGGAAGAACTCCCTCCGTCAAAGAGGGAGCCTTAGCCTTCCCCCTTGGGGAAGGCTTTTTCAGTTCTTCTTTGCCTCCGCCTTGGCCGCAAACTTGTCGTTGTGGATCACAAAGCGCTCGTGGGTGCCGCCGCCCACCGGGCCTTTTTCGTCGTGCAGGCTCACTTTGAAGGTGAGCTTGCGGCCTTCCACAGCCACCAGCTCGCTCTCGCAGGTCACGGTCATGCCCACGGGGGTGGGAGCGGTGTGCTCCAGCTCCAGCTTCGTGCCCACGGTGCCGTCGCCCTCGGCCAGGGCCTGGGCCACGCTCATCCAGCAGGTCTTTTCGGCCAGGGCCACCAGGGCCGGGGTGGCGAACACATCCAGTGTGCCGCTGCCCATGGTCTTTGCAGTGTTTGCAGCAGTGACAGACACGCTCTGCTCACCGCGGATGCCAGGTTCCAGTGTCATAAAAAATTCCCTCCTGTGCGTTTTGCGCAGTTTGTTGTTTTATACTTTTATAAGATACCACAGCTTGGCAAAGAATGCACCCACTTTAGCGCATTTTGTAAAAAATACCGTTTCGGTTTCCGGCTGTCTGTGCTATGATAGGCTCTGAAAGAGAGGGGACCTCCATGTCTGACTTCTGGAAATCCTATGACATCACCGCCGCCGAATACGGTGCGGGCTATGAGTGCTACCCGCTGTTCGGCACTGTCCATCTCATAGAGCTGGCGCTGTCGGCTTTGTTTCTTCTGGGCATGGTGTGGTGGTACCGCCGCAGCACGCCGCGCACCCGGCGGCACATTCTGGTGGGGGTCACGGCGGCCCTGCTGGCCGACGAGGCCGCCCTGCTGCTGGGCATGGCCTGCACCGGCCAGTGGAACTGGAGCTATCTGCCGCTGCACCTGTGCAGCATCAACGTGTTCGTCTGCCTGTACAACACCCTCACCGACCGCAGCTGGTGCAAGGAGGAGCTGTACGCCCTGTGCATCCCCGGCGCGGCACTGGCTCTGCTGTGCCCCAGCTGGCGGGATGTGCCCGGGTGGTTCACCCTCATCAACCTACACTCGGTCAGCATCCACGCCCTGCTGGTGCTCTACCCTGTGCTGCTGGTGGCGGGCGGATACCGCCCCAGCGTGCGCCGGGTGCCGCAGGTGCTGGCCTTTTTGTTCGGCTCGGCCCTGCCCATCTATTTTCTTAACAAACCCCTGCACACCAACTTTTACTTTTTGAATAACCCCTATGGCAACGTCATCACCAGCACCTTTACCGCGTGGTTTGGCGAAAAATTCTACATTCTGGGCTTTCTGCCCGCCATCGCGCTGGCCCTTGTGCTGATGTACGCCCCCTGGGCAGCAGCCGGGAAGAAGCGTTGAGCCGCTCCGCCACCCGTCCGCTCCCGGTCCGCTTTCCAGCGGGCCGGGTTTTCTTTTTTCAATTTGCATCTTTTTGGCGTTTTGCGGTGTTTTTTCATCAATGCAGCGGGAATGTCAAAATTCTTCTGCAAAGGGCTTGACAGGCAGGCATGTGCGTGATATCATGAACACATGAACAGGCGTTCATATGATTTCATCCCGAAAGGAGATGCTTCCATGGCACAGCAGAACGAACCCCTCGTGCAGCCGGAAGAGCTGGACATGCCGGATGACGAAGTGCTGTACGAGCTGGCCGACCTGTTCCGGGTGTTCGGCGACTCCACCCGCATCAAGATCCTGTACGCCCTGCACGACAATGAGCTGTGCGTGCAGGACATTGCCAACGCCGTGCAGCTGAGCCAGTCGGCCGTGAGCCACCAGCTGCGGGTGCTCAAGGATTCCAAGCTGGTACGCTTCCGGCGGGAGGGCAAGACCGTGTACTACGCACTGGACGACGACCATGTGCGCAGCATCCTCTCTCTGGGGATGGACCATATCGAAGAATGATTTTCCGGGCTGCGGCCCGCACAAAAACAGAAAGGCTGGTATCTACGATGAAAAAGACCTACAAGATCGAAGTGGACTGTGCAAACTGCGCCCAGAAGATGGAGGACGCTGCCAACACCGTTGCCGGTGTGGAAAAGGCGACTGTCAGCTTCATGACCCAGAAGATGAAGGTGGAGTTTGCCGAGGGTGCTGACCCCCACGCCACCATGGAGAATGTGCTGTCCGCCTGCAAGAAGGTGGAGGACGACTGCGAGATCTTTGACATCTGACCTCTTCCGGTCCGGTTCCCGGCATCGCTGCCGGGCGGCAGCTCTCCCCCTGTGGGAGAGTTTTTCTTTCCTCTGCCGCCGGGCAGCGGAAAGCTCCTCTTTTTCGTGGAAAAAACGGGCAGTTTTCAACACTTTCCACGCACTTTTCAACACCTTTCGCGGAAAATTCCAAAAAGAAACGTGGAAAAGCAAGTTTTCTGCGGGAAAACCCCGTGGAAAACACGGGGGAAAGGGTGGAAAATCCATTTTTGTGGGGAAAACCTGTTGAATTCCACTGCGTTTTCCCTTTTTTTTCTCAGAACCGCCGCAATCCGACAAAAGGAGCGTTTTGTATGACCAAAAAGCAAAAAAAGAGCCTGCAGCAGATCCTGATCGCGCTGGCCCTTGTGATCCTGCTCAAGCTGCTGCTCCGTGTGCTGCCGGCACTTCCCACCCCGGTGGAGCTGCTGCTCTACCTCATCCCGTACCTTGTGGTGGGCAAGGACGTGCTGCGCAAGGCCATCAAGGGCGTCAAGAACCGCCAGCCCTTTGACGAGTGCTTCCTGATGGCGGTGGCTACCGTAGGTGCCTTTGCCCTGGGCGACTATGTGGAAGGCTGCGCCGTTATCCTCTTTTACCAGATCGGCGAGCTGTTCCAGAGCGTGGCCGTGGGCAAGAGCCGCCAGAGCATTTCCAGCCTGATGGACATCCGCCCGGACTACGCCAACGTGGAGGACGAGGACGGCAAACTGGAGCAGGTGGACCCCGATGACGTGGAGGTGGGCACCGTGATCGTGGTGCAGCCCGGCGAGCGGGTGCCCATTGACGGTGTGATCGTAGAGGGCACCTCCGCCCTGAACACCGCCGCCCTGACCGGTGAGAGCCTGCCCCGCGACGTCCAGACCGGAGACGAGGTCATCAGCGGCTGCGTGAACATGACCGGCCTGCTGAAAGTCAGGACTACCAAGGAATTCGGCGAGTCCACCGTCTCGAAAATTCTCGATCTGGTGGAAAATTCCAGCATGAAGAAGGCCCGCGCCGAAAACTTCATCACCCGCTTTGCCCGGGTATACACCCCGGCTGTCTGCTACGGTGCGCTGGCGCTGGCCTTCCTGCCGCCCATCGTGCTGCTGCTGATGGGCCAGCCCGCCCGCTTTGGGGACTGGATCTACCGCGCTTTGACCTTCCTGGTCATCAGCTGCCCCTGCGCACTGGTCATCAGCATTCCGCTGAGCTTCTTCGGCGGCATCGGCGGTGCTTCCGCCTGCGGCATCCTGGTCAAGGGCTCCACCTATCTGGAGGAGCTGGCCCGCACCGGCATCGTGGTGTTTGATAAGACCGGCACCCTGACCCAGGGCACCTTCAAGGTCACCGGCGTCCACCCGGCCGACGGCATCACCGACGAACAGCTGGTGGAGGCCGCCGCCCTGGCCGAGAGCTGGTCCAAGCACCCCATCTCCCTGAGCATCAAGGCCGCCTACGGCAAGGAGATCGACACCTCCCGCGTGACCGACGTGGAGGAACTTGGCGGCCACGGCGTGACCGCCAAGGTGGACGGCAAGCCCGTTGCCGCCGGCAACGCCCGTCTGATGGAGCGGCTGGGTCTTTCTGCCCCCGCCGTCAGCGAGACCGGCACCGTCGTGCACATTGCCATCGACGGCAGATACGCCGGTTACCTGCTCATTGCCGATGTGGTCAAGCCCCACAGTGCCGAGGCCATCCGGGCCCTGAAGGCCGCCGGAGTGCGCAAGACCGTCATGCTCACCGGCGACGCCGAGCCGGTGGCCAAGGCCGTTTCTGCCCAGCTGGGTCTGGACGAATACCACGCCGGTCTGCTGCCCGGCGACAAGGTGGACCAGATCGAAACACTCATCGCCGCCAAGAAGTCCAAGGAGAATCTGGCCTTTGTGGGCGACGGCATCAACGACGCCCCGGTGCTGTCCCGCGCCGATGTGGGCATCGCCATGGGTGCCCTGGGCTCTGACGCCGCCATTGAAGCCGCCGACGTGGTGCTGATGGACGATGACCCGGCCAAGATCGCACTGGCCATGCGCATCGCCCGCCGCACCCTGCGCATCGTGTACGAGAACATCGTGTTCGCGCTGGCGGTCAAGTTTGCCTGCCTGCTGCTGGGTGCCATCGGTATGGCCAGCATGTGGACAGCCATCTTTGCCGACGTGGGCGTCATGGTCATTGCCGTGCTCAACGCCACCCGCGCCCTGTACACCAAAGATCTTGTCAGGAAAATCCAACCGTAACGCTGCTGCTTTCCATAAAAAATGCTGACCGCAACGCACAGCGGTCAGGCATTTTGGTCGTTTTTCCGGGGTTTCAGGTATGTCCCACAGCTCCGGGGCAGAGGTGGACACCGCCGAGGCACCGGCCCGCATGGCGGCCATGACGTCGGCCTTGTCTCGCAGCAGACCGCCCGCGATCACCGGCACCCGGGTGCGGGTACTGATCTCGGTGATGACCCGGGGCATGATGCCGGGCAGGATCTCCACAAAGTCCGGCTTGCCCTGTTCCAGCTGGCCGGAAAGGTTGTTCAGGGAAAGGGAGTCCAGGATGAACGCCCGCTGGATAGTCAGCAGGCCCTGATGGCGCGCCCGCCGGATCAGGGACGGGTGGGTGGAAATGATACCGTCCGGGTGGCACAGTGCAATGAGGGAATTCACGGCAACTTCCCGCGCCGAAAGGCCGTCCACAAGGTCGATGTGCACGACGGCCAGCTTTCCGGCCGCGTGGATGCGCCGGACCAGCTCCCCCACATTGAGCAGGGTGCTCGCCAGCAGAAAGACCGTGCTGCAGGGCGAGGCCAGGGCGGCCGTCAGAGCGTCATCCGTCTTGACGGCTGCGATCACCGGCTCGTCCAGCAGAGTTTCAGCAAGTGGATGCATCGGGCAGGACTCCTTTTCTCTCAGATGGTTCTCATTATCGCACAAAGGGGCCGCACTGTAAAGTGCAGCCCCAGTCTGCGGTTGTGCTTATGCCTGGAAATAGATCGCGGTGTTGGCCACGGTCATCATGGTCATCAGGATGGTATTCAGGAAGGCCGCAACGTACACGCTGCCGGTCTTTTTGTACAGGTACTTGGCCAGGCAGGATGCAATGGCCAGCGAGGGCACCAGCGCAAACAGCAGGATGCCGCCAAGGGCCTGTCCCGGGTAGAAGGCAACGCCGGTACGGAACAGGGTGCCGTACTGCAGCACCAGCCAGAGGAGGATGCCGCCCATGTTGGTCAGAGCAGCCAGCAGGTAGCCCCAGCCGCCCTGCAGCTTTTCGCTGCTGGTGTTGGAGATGGCGGCGGCGCCGCTGACAAAGTAGTACACAAAGAAGAACGGCATATACTTGACCGCCGCCGGGATGGCGCTGGCTTCAAAGGTCTTGAAGGCGAATGTCCAGATGCGGAAGTCGGTCTTGAAGATGGCATTCACGGCAAACAGGCAGGCGTAGGCGATCACGCTCACCAGCAGTGCCACGCAGAAGGCTGCGGCCACAGACACCGGCTTTGCGGCAATGCCGTACTGTTCCAGCGTGATGCCCTTCTGCTTGCGGCCGCCGAACAGGTAGACACAGACCATGGTCACGATGGAGATGCAGGCGCAGATGAGAGCCCAGGTCACGATGCTGTTGACGGTGGGGCCCTGCCAGGTGGCATTGGTCTCGAAGATGTTCTTGGTCACCAGCACACGCAGGACGATGGAAGCGATCAGGACGCACACCGAGCCGGACAGCCAGGTCTTGCGGTCGTCCTCGGTGCTGCGGGCTGCCAGAACGATGCCCACCACCGACAGGAGCAGGGCAATGTCACTGGCGTAGCGCATCCAGCGGATGGGCTCTGCGGTCAGACTGCCGTCGTACACGGCGGGGAAGATGATGGCCGGGATCAGCATACCGACCACGAACAGGCTGATCGTGCCAAGCTTGCCGGACAAGGTGCCGACGGCCGGGGTGGGTGCTGCGACGGCCTGCTTTGCATTGGACAGGAAGGGCAGCTTCATCAGCAGCAGGGCAAGAGGTGCCAGCATGAGCAGGAAGCCCACCAGAGCGACCAGCTCAAAGACTTCTTTCCAGTACCAGATCTGGCTGGTGGAAGCAATGTTCTGCACCAGACCGGACTGGTCGGCAAATGCAGTGGCGTAGAACTCGATGGCATCCTTGGTGGAAGCCTTGGAGAAGTGGTTCCAGGGGTGGATCTCACGCGGCTGGTAAATGATGCGCTGGCCGCCGTCCGATCCGGTGTACCAGGTGTCAGCCTGCGGAGCTTCCTGCTCCAGCAGGGTCTTGCCAGCGGTGGTGGCAACATAGTCCTTGTGGTAGACGGTGCCGCTCTTCGTGGGAGGCTCGTCGGCCGCAAAGAAGAACTCGTCGTACTGGCCGCAGATCTTGCCGATGGTGCGTCCGCCGAAGGTGACAACTGCAGCCTCTTCGTCCAGGCCCAGGTAGGAGGTCCAGGAGTAATCGGCACCCATGCTCAAACCGGCCTTGATGATGCGGTAACCGGCGGCAGCGTAGTTCTGCTCATCCAGATAGATGGCCATCTCGGAGGAGAAGCCGCCCATGGAGTGGCCGCTGACCGCGATCTGACCGTTGCCCTGTGCATCCTTGGCCACGTAGTCCTGGCTGTACATGTACTGTGCGGCATCCCACAGCGAAGTGGGCCAGAAGTTGAAGAAGCCGCCGGTATTGTCGGCGTTCCCGTGGGAATGGCCGTGGTCATACATATCCAGTGCCAGCACGACATAGCCGCGGCGGGACATCTCGATGGCGGTCTCGTCCTGCATCTCGGCACTGTTCAGGTAGCCGTGGGTGGTCACGATGGTGGGATGCGGGTTGGAGGCGTCCACGCCCTTGGGCATGTACAACAGGCCCGAAAGGGTGCCGGTGTCGGTCTCAAAGGAAATGCGGGAGACCTTGACCTTGTAGAACGAGGTGTGGAACATCTGGGCAAAAATGCTGCCCAGCAGCATCAACGCCACAGCGATCGCCAGCACAACGACCGTGCGCGAACGCTTTTCGGTGGCCTTTGCGGTGCTTTTCATGAGGATCCTCCTTCTTTTTTCAGGGACGTGCCCGGCGGCTGCACTTCCAGAACCAGCCCCCGGAACAGATGTGAACGGACGGACAAGGGGTGCGATGGGAACAAAAAAATGGGGACGCACTGCGGTCGTGTGGCACAGTGCATCCCCATCTCAATTCTCTTGGGATGCTTTCAGTATACCATTTCTCAACGGTTTGTCAACAGACAATTCACAAATTCGTGATTTTTTGTTGGAAGCAGTCAAAATCCAGACAAATTCTTTTAATGCTCTGCCCAGTCACTGCTGCGGCCCACGGCCTTGTGCCAGCCGGACAGCAGCCGTGCGCGCTCGGCCTCCGGCATAGCGGGGGTAAAGGTCATGTTGCAGTGCCACAGGCTGCGGATCTCGTCCTGGTCCTTCCACACGCCGGTGGCAAGGCCGGCCAGATAGGCAGCGCCCAGGGCCGTGGTCTCCCGGATGGCCGGGCGCAGAACGTCCTTGTTCAGGATGTCGGCCTGGAACTGCATCAGGAACTGGTCGCGGGAAGCACCGCCGTCCACCTTCAGGGAGGTGATGGGCACACCGGTGTCCTTTTCCATGGCGGCCACAAGGTCGGCGCTCTGGTAGGCGATGGACTCCTCCGCCGCCCGGATGATGTGGTTCTGGGTGGTGCCGCGGGTGATGCCCACGATGGCACCGCGGGCGTACATATCCCAATACGGCGCACCGAGACCGGTGAAGGCGGGCACGATGTAGATGCCGCCGTTGTCCGGCACCTTCTGGGCATAGTATTCGGCGTCGCGGCTCTCCTGGATCATCCGCAGGCCATCGCGCACCCACTGGATGACGGCACCGCCCACAAAGACACTGCCCTCCAGGGCATACTCCACCTTGCCGTTCAGGCTGATGCCGATGGTGGAGATCAGGCCGTTCTGACTGTGGCAGATGGTGTCGCCGGTGTTCATGAGCAAGAAGCAGCCGGTGCCGTAGGTGTTCTTGGCCTCACCCTTGGCAAAGCACCCCTGCCCGAACAGTGCAGCCTGCTGGTCCCCGGCAATGCCGGCCACCGGCACCTGTACCCCGCACAGGTCGGTGGTGCCGTAGACCTCGCTGGAATCCGCCACGCGGGGCAGGATGCAGCGGGGGATATCCAGCGCTTTGAGCAGGGTGTCATCCCAGTCCAGGGTGCGGATGTTGTAGAGCATGGTGCGGCTGGCGTTGGTGCGGTCGGTCACATGGACTTTGCCGCCGGTGAGCTTCCACACCAGCCAGGTGTCCACGGTGCCGAACAGGATCTCGCCCGCCTCGGCCCGCTCCCGCGCGCCGGGCACGTTATCCAGGATCCACTTGATCTTGGTGGCGGAAAAATAGGCATCCGGCATCAGGCCGGTATTCTCGCGGATGTATTCCGTCATGCCGGGCTGCTGCACCAGCTCGTCCACCAGCGGGGCGGTGCGGCGGCACTGCCAGACGATGGCATTGTAGATGGGGCGGCCGGTGGCCTTTTCCCACAGGATGGTGGTCTCGCGCTGGTTGGTAATGCCGATGGCGGCAATGTCATGGACATCCACGCCGCTCTGGGCCACCACCTCGTTCATGACCCCGTACTGGGTGGACCAGATCTCCATGGGGTTGTGCTCCACCCAGCCCTGCTGCGGGTAGATCTGCTCAAACTCCCGCTGCTGCACCGCGATGATGTTCTGCTCGTTGTCAAACAGGATGGCGCGGCTGCTGGTGGTTCCCTGGTCCAGTGCAAGAACATACTTTGTCGACATGGTTCAACGACCTCCGTTTCGCTCAGGGGCGGTTTTACAGGTCCCGTGTGGCTACGACATCCACACCGGTGCCGCAGACGTCGGTCAGCACGACCTGCCCGGTGCGGATGGGTGCGTGCAGCGTGACGCCGTCCAGCGCAGCCATGACCTGCATGATCTTTTCTTTGGGCACCGCCTGCGCAGTCTTGACCGGGCAGCGCGGATAGCGCCCGCCCTCGGCCCGCACCGTACTGGTCAGGATACGGGTGGGGTGGGTCAGTTCTTCCTTGCCATAGGCGGCACCGTTGGGGCAGGCATTGCCGGTTACATTATAATCGTTTTCCGGGTCCACCTGCAAGTGGCAGCCACGGGGGCAGCAGATACAAATGATCTCACACTTTTTGTTCATTTTGCTACGACCTCCTCTACTGCAACGGTCAGCGGGCCGTCGGCCTTTGCCAGCAGGACCCCGGGCAGGGTGATGTGCTCCATCTCGCCGGGTGCCATCCGCTGGCGCTTGAACCGGGCCAGCTGCTTCTCCCCGCAGGTGATGGTGATCTGGCTGGGGCCGTAATTCTGCCGCACCCGGAACGAGATCTCCACGCCCTTGTCCACGTCCGCCGGGCGCACCCGCTGGGGGACGGTATAGCCCACGCCATTGCCCGGGACAAGGTCCAGCACAGCCGCGTCCGGGGTCTCACCGTGGAGCACATAGGCGGCGGCTGCGGCTCCGGCCCGGTCGCTCTCGCCGGAAACAAAGTCCACCAGATCGTGCACATGCACCACGTTGCCGCAGGCAAACACGCCGGGAATGCCGGTCTCCATGTTCTCGTAGACCACGGCTCCCTTGGTGTGGGGGTCCATCGGGATGCCGGCCTGCCGGGTCAGCTCGTTTTCCGGGATCAGGCCCACACTGAGCAGGATGGTGTCCACGTCAAACTCCATCTCGGTGCCCGGAATGGGGCGGCGGTTCTCGTCCACCTTGGCCACAATAGCCTTTTCCACCCGGGTATCGCCCTGAATGTCCACGATGGTGTGGGACAGGTACAGCGGGATGTCAAAATCCTGCAGGCACTGCACAATGTTGCGGGTCAGGCCGCCGGAATAGGGCATGACCTCCACGCAGGCCAGTACCTTGGCCCCTTCCAGCGTCATCCGCCGGGCCATGATCAGGCCGATGTCGCCGCTGCCCAGAATGAGCACCCGTTTGCCTACCAGATAGCCCTCCATGTTGACATAGCGCTGGGCGGCACCGGCGGTGTAGATGCCGGCCGGGCGGGTGCCCGGGATGCCGATGGCCCCGCGGGTGCGCTCCCGGCAGCCCATGCAGAGGACGACGCTCTTTGCTTCGAGGATCTGGTAGCCCTTCTCCTTGCTGACACAGTGGATCTTTTTATCCGGCGTGACCTCCAGCACCATGGTGCCCAGCTCCACCCGGACGCCGGTGGAGCGCAGCATTTCAATGTAGCGCCCGGCGTACTCCGGGCCGGTGAGCTGCTCGCCGAAACGGTGCAGCCCGAAGCCGTTGTGGATGCACTGGTTCAGGATGCCGCCCAGCTCGTTGTCACGCTCCAAAATCAGAATATCGCGCAGGCCGTGCTGCCATGCGCTGTAGGCTGCGGCAAGGCCTGCAGGGCCGCCGCCGACGATGACCAGATCAATCATGGTTGGTTCCCTCCTGCTTGGTTTCGCACAGTAAGACGTTGCTGCCTGCCTTGTCCTGCAGGACGTCCAGTGGGTCGATGCCCCGCGTCCGGCTGATGAGCTCCAGCACCCTGGGCCCGCAGAAGCCGCCCTGACAGCGGCCCATCCCGGCGTTGCAGCGGCGCTTGACGCCGTCGATGGTGGTGGCCGGGATCTCGGTGTGCAGGGCGTCCAGGATCTCGCCCTCGGTGATGGTCTCGCAGCGGCAGATCACCCGGCCGTAGGCGGGGTTCCGGGCAATGAGCTTTGCCTTTTCTTCCGGCGGCAGCTCCTTGAACCGCACCCGGGTGCGGCCGTCCCGGTAATCCGTTTTGGCCGCAGGCAGATCCCCGTGGCCTTCCAGAATGCGGACCACCTCTTTGGCAACGGCCGGTGCGCTGGACAGGCCCGGCGATTTCATACCGGCCAGGTCGATGAAGCCGGGTGCACCTTCCGCCTCGCCGATGACGAAATCCCCGGTGTCCACATTGGCGCGGACGCCTGCAAAGTTGCGGATGGACTCGCCGAAGCGGATGTCCGGCACGCTGCGGCGTGCGGCCGCGCTGACAAAGGCCAGCCCGGCGGCGGTGCAGGCGGTGTCATCGCCCGCCACCGGCTCGGCATTGGGTCCAACGATCAGGTTGCCGTGAACGGTAGGTGCCACCAGCACGCCCTTGCCGTTTTCGTTGGGGCACTGGAAGATGACATGCTGCACCCGCGTGCCTTCCGATTTGTCCAGAAGGTAATATTCGCCGCGGGTGGGCTGGATGGTGAACCGGCGCGGAGCGGCCATGTCGTGCACGGCATCGGCCCGGATGCCGGCGGCGTTGACAACGTAGCGGGCCTCCACCACGCCGGACGGCGTGGTCAGCGCCCAGCCGGACGCGGTTTTCTGAATGCCGGTGACCGGGCTGCTGAGGTGGAGTTCCACCCCGTTGCGCACCGCCACCTCCGCCATGGCCAGCGCATATTCCCATGGGCTGACGATGGCCGCGCTGGGTGCATACAGCGCTCCGGCCACCTCCGGCGAAAGACCGGGCTCCATGGCCCGTGTTTCCTCTGCCGACAGCAGCCGGATGCCCGGCACCCCGTTGGCAAGGCCGTTTTCGTACAGCTTCTGCAGATGCGGCAGCTCCGCCGGGCTGAGGGCCAGCACCAGACTGCCGCACTGCCGGTACGGCACATCCAGCCGGGCGCAGATCTCTTTGGCCAGTGCAACGCCCTCCACATTGAGCCGTGCCATCCGGGTGCCCGGCTCGGGGTCGTACCCAGCGTGCAGAATGGCACTGTTGGCCTTGGTGGTGCAGTCGGCCACATCGTTCTCGGCCTCAAAAATTGCAGTGTGCAGCGGATAATGCGAGAGCTCATAGGCGGCAGCCGCGCCAACGACACCGCAGCCGATGATTGCTACATCCAGCATAAAAACCTCCTGATCTTCTGCCTGTCACAGCATGCTCGTTTGCGTAGCGGGAACAAAAAAGAGCAGAGCAAACAAAAGGGAACAGGCTCCCTCTTGTTTGTTCTGCTCGCTTCTCTGAACAAACACTTGATGGCTTTATGATAATGCAGATTGCACAAGATGTCAAGCATTTGTGGAAAATAAATGCATCTTTCGTGTCGGAACGGTTCAGGACTTGCGCAGCAGGTCGGTAAACCAGGCACTGACCTGACGGTAGATCTCCGGGTCTGTGACCGACAGGTCGAACGGATAGGTCCCGTCCTCGGCCAGCACGGCACAGGCCGCCCGGACCTTCTGCATAGCCTGCGGATCAAAGGCCTTATCCCGCCGCCCGGAAAGGCAGTTCATCAGGACGTCATCCTTCCAGCTCAGCAAGAACTCAAATGCTTCTGTGTTGTTCATTCCAAAATTCCTCCTGTTCCATTGCCCGACATGGTTTCTGTTCCCATTGTAAGGGTTTCTTCCAGCGGATGTCAACCGTTTTTTTCGTCGATTCTCCCATACAGAAATGCAGGAAGTCTCTGCAGAGCGTGCCGCACATCCGGGCTTCTTGTCTCTCCGCCCGAATATGCTATAATGAAAGCAGCCAATCTCCTCACGCCTTTTTCTCATGCCGATCAATGGGAGGTATTTTTTCGATGAACTATAAAACCGGAAGGGCCCTCGGGCAGGTTTTGTTTCTTCTGAGCATTTTCCTGCTGTGCATCGCCGTTTTCTTTTCTCTTCCAGAGATCCTCGTCCCGATCCTTGTGATCGCCGGCATCCTGGCGGCCCTGGCAGGCCTGATCGTCTATTTTCTGTTTTGGCGATGCCCTTTCTGCCACAAAAATCTTCCCACAAAATCAATGTACGACGTTGATTTTTGCCCGTGCTGTGGAAAAAGGCTCCCGTGAAAAGGCGCCTTTGCCGAAACCGGGAACGCTTTTCGCTCCTCATCTGCACCATCTTGGCCGCAAGCAGTTCCACAGCGTAAAACATCAGCGCACTGTCTCTGCGTCAAGAAAAGCCAAGGCATCACTGTACAAAAAGGTACGGATGGATTGGCTCTTCTCTTTTTCGACACCGTCGAGCTCTTTTATTCTAATCTCGCATATCAAAAATTTTTTCAGGAGGCTGCTGCCGTGACCGCAAAGCAAGTTCAAATCGGAGATAGACCCTGCCGCATTTACGGCACAGACTGTGCCGAATATCTTCTGCTTCAGATGACGGACGAGCATGAATTACAGAACATGGACAGCGAAGTTGAAGCCATTGCACAGGGTTCGGCGCATTCGTTTCTTTTCGCCGCTGTCCTGGTAAAAAGTTGGAACGATGAACTTTCCCCGTGGGAAGCTCCTGCGGTGTGGGGTAAAGAAAGTTTCGGCGGCAATGCAGCGGACACGCTGCGCTTTCTGACAGAACAGGCGATTCCCACCCTGAAAAAGCAGTTTGCACTGCCGGAAAATGTCCGGATCATTCTGAGCGGCTACTCACTGGCCGGACTGTTTGCTCTGTGGGCATCCACGCAGACAGCTCTGTTTTCCGGTGTTGCGGCCGCTTCGCCTTCTGTGTGGTTTCCGGGATGGATGGAGTTTGAGCAACAGCACCCCATTCAGGCACAGTGCATTTACCTGAGCCTTGGCGACCGGGAAGAGCACACGAAAAACACCGTCATGGCTACAGTAGGTGATAATATCCGCACCCTGCACAGCCGACTTGCAGAGCGTGGCGCAGACTGCATCCTTGAATGGAACAGCGGCGGGCATTTCAAAGATGCCGACCTGCGCACGGCAAAGGCGTTTGGATGGGTGATGGAGGATATGCGATGAATATTCTGATTGATGCCGATGGTTGTCCCGTGGTTGATCTGACTTTGCAGATTGCAAAGCAGTTCGACATCCCGGTCGTCATCCTGTGCGACACCTCGCACCAGATCGAGCGTGAGGGTGCGCAGACGCTGGTATTTGACAAGGGTGCTGACAGTGTGGACTTTGCGCTGGTCAACCGGGTCAAACCGGGGGATCTTGTCGTGACACAGGACTATGGGCTGGCAAGTATGTGCCTTGCCCGGTGTGCCAGAGTGCTGAACCAGAACGGCTTGGAGTACACTGCTGACAACATGGATGCCCTCATGCTGCGGCGGTACGAAAACAAAAAGCTCCTTCGTGCCGGGAAGCACCCCAAGGGGAGCCCAAAGCGGACAAAGGCGCAGGATGAAGCCTTTGCCTCCACCCTGACAAGCCTATTGGAAAGCGTCTGACTGGTAAAACCGCCCGGGTGCTCTCCCGGCAGCAAAAAAGCTCCCTGAAAGCCTTCGCTTCCAAGGAGCTTTTTCTGACAGCCAGAATCGCTTGTTTTGAGGTAGCCTTGCAATTCACCCGGTACGATCCCCGAGACCCAGTTCCTGAAGGAACTGCCGGAGGGCTTGCCTCTGAAAGGTGGTCCTATACATTTGATTCAGCTGTTTCGATAAAATAAAAAGTCACAATTCCGTGAGGAACTGTGACCTTGGCGGAGTAGCAGGGATTTGAACCCTGGCGCCCCTTGCAGGGCCTACGAGATTTCGAGTCTTTGAAATTGTTGGATGAAGCTGGTCCCTCGCGGCTGTCATTGGCAGCTGAGGGCATTTTTGTAACCTCCCAAAAGGAACGTCACACCGCAATTTGCAGGCAAAATCCGGCCACTTTTTGCGAAATGACGTTAGAAAAAGCCTTTTTCACACGGGGCGTCAACGGCTGCATTTCAGGTGTAGTTGTGTTAGATGTCCGTTAGAAATATGCAGTGCTGCCGTTGCTGTGCCAGCTCACAGCAGGCTTCCCTGTCTGAACGCAGCGTTTCCCGAAAGCCGGGGACGCTGCGTTTTCTTTTGCCCGCAAACCGGGCTGAAAGGGAAGCCGCCATGTCAACATTCCGCGTCAATAAAAACGTCAACTACACCGTCATGAGCAACCACCATCTGCAGGATAAGAGGCTGTCCCTGAAAGCCAAGGGACTGCTGTCCTATATGCTCTCCCTGCCGGACGATTGGGATTACAGCCTGAAGGGACTGACCGTTGGTTGCAAAGATGGTCTGGACAGTGTACGCACCGCTGTTCTGGAACTGGAAGAACACGGCTACGTCCGCCGTCAGAAAGTCCGCAATGCCAAAGGGCAGATCATCGACTACGATTATCAGGTTTATGAATCGCCTGTTGAGGACGATCCTGCCGTTCCCGGCAAGGAAGGCGGGCCATCGAACCCGTCCGCATCCAAAAGTCCGAAAAGCCGCATGAGGCCTTGTTCTTCACCATTTTTGGATTTTCCAAATTTGGCTGAGCCCAATTTGGAA
>ENA-OQIL01000081-OQIL01000081.1-human-gut-metagenome-genome-assembly--contig:-NODE-81-length-47680-cov-5.588564_pt1 | contig 47680 bp, 35 predicted proteins | sample MGYA00242583_ERZ504748 | MGnify/ENA primary metagenome ERZ504748 (study PRJEB26092, sample SAMD00036191) | human gut metagenome | host: Homo sapiens | study: EMG produced TPA metagenomics assembly of...
AAATGTATCTATCTTACTCCCATAAAATTTCTACGAAAAGAGCATACCACGATTACTAATGGTATGCTCGCAATTTTAGATAACCTCAAAATGTTTCAAAGCGTCTTTAATCGCTTCCGCCTTCTCTGCTGTCGGATGTTTTCTCGGCTGTTTCAATTCTTCTACCGCATTAGGGGCATCATACATTGGCAAGCCCAAACTTCTCTTTACCTCCGCTATATAAGCAGTATGTACCTTGAAGCCATATTTCGCTTCTATGTATTCCTTTATCATTTTGTAGGTAACTCGCTCTTTCGGCTTATACGCTTCGGCTCTTTTAGCGATATTATCAAGTGGTACTTTGCCCTCTCCCTCGCCAAACTCCACTTTTACGCTGATTGTGCTGTCAGGTTTTTTGTGGGAAAGCAGTACAACTGTCTCCACATGGTTTGTATGTGGAAACATATCGACCGGCTGAATCCGTGTAACCCGGTAAGGTCCTTTAGAGGTGAGATAGCGCAGGTCGCGCTGCTGGGTTTCCGGATTACAGGAAATGTAAACCACTTTTTGGGGGGAAAGGGCAATCAGTGAGGACAGAAAGGTTCGATCGCTGCCGGCCCTGGGAGGATCCATAAAGACTACGTCGGCCGGCTCTTTTTCCAGAGACATCTCCAGCATGAATTCTCCGGCGTCTCCGGCGCAGAACCAGGCGTTGGAGAGCTTGTTCAGCTTCGCGTTTTCAATGGCGTCTTTTACGGCGTCACGATTCAATTCCACGCCCACAACCTTTTTTCGCTCCCCGCTTGGCGGCTACCAGACCGATGGTGCCGATACCGCAGTAAGCGTCAATAATGGTTTCCGAGCCGGTCAGACCGGCGTATTCCATAGCCTTGAGGTATAAGGCCTCTGTTTGCGCAGGATTAATCTGGTAAAACGACTTGGCGGAAATTTGGAATCGGCAGCCGCAGAGAATATCCTGAATTTTTCCAGGACCGTAAAGCACCTTTTCCTGTTCCCCCAGCACCATGCTTGTATACCGGTCATTGAGATTCATTAAAATGGTGGTGATTTCCGGATGGAGTTTTAAGAGGGCCTCGGTAAACCGCTTTTTCGCGGGAAACACCGGCGTGGATGTCACAAGCACTACCATGATCTGATTGGTGGCAAAGCCCCGCTTTATCAAAACGTGGCGGAGGAAGCCCTTTTGGGTCACCTCATCATAGGGAAGCAGCTTGAAGCTTTTCATCAGTCTTCGGATGGAGCAAATGATCTCATCCGCTTTCGGATCCTCGATCAGGCAGTGATCTACCGGTACGATTCGATGGGTGCTGTCCTGATACACCCCGGAAATGATCTGCTGATTTCGTGCCAGCGCAAAGGCGGCGGAAACCTTGTTGCGGTAGTGATAAGGGGTTTCCATACCGATGATAGGCTCTACTGAGTGGAACTGCTTCAGCAGTCCTTCCACCCTGCGCTGCTTGAATTGCAGCTGCCTGGCGTAATCCATGTTTTGGAGCTGGCAGCCGCCGCATTTCCGAAAAACCGGACAGGCAGGCTCCGGACGCCTCTGAGGAACGGAAGAACCGGAGGGGCTTTGCGGGACAGCCTGATCCTGGGGAGAAAAGCCGCGGCGCGCGTCTTGGTGATCGAAATCCGGCTGGTTTTGCTGTGGGGGAGAGGGCTTCTTTGCTGGGAAGGAGGTTTGATGGGCTCCATTCCGCTGAAAAGGCTGAGACTGCTGATGGGAAGAATGCATCTGATTTTGACGGTTGCCCTGACGCCGCCGGTGGGCGCCGGAAGAAGGCGGGCGCTTTTTATTTTCTTTCATAGGCTCCTCTCTGAGATACCCGGCGGTGCCGGGAAATTTAATCTATAGCCTCAGCGCTTCCCGGAAAAAGACAAGCATAGGAAGGCAGGCATGTTACAGCTTTCACGATGGCCGGGTTTTGTTGTATTGGCACGGCAAACACGATGGCGCGCTGCTTGAGAAAACAGCCCCCGGTTTTCCGGGGGCCGGGAAGATTAAGCGGTTTCGATGCTGTTGGCAGACTGGAGGTTCAGCTTTTCCACTGCCTGCTCCCGCATCTTGTATTTAAGGATTTTTCCGGCGGCGTTCATGGGGAAGCTGTCCACAAAGTCCACATAGCGGGGAACCTTGTGCTTAGCCATATGAGAGGCGACATAATCCTTAAGCTCATCCTCTGTCATGGCTTCGCCGGGCTTGAGCACCACGCAGGCCATGATTTCCTCGCCGTACTGCTTATCCGGCACTCCAATAACCTGTACGTCGGACACCTTGGGATGGGTGTAAATGAAATCCTCGATTTCCTTGGGGTAGATATTCTCTCCGCCCCGGATAATCATATCCTTGATGCGGCCTGTAATTTTATAATAGCCGTTTTCGTCCCTGCGGGCCAGATCGCCGGTGTGAAGCCAGCCGTTTTCATCGATGGCCGCGGCGGTGGCCTCCGGCATTTTGTAGTAGCCCTTCATGATATTGTAGCCCTTGGCGACAAACTCACCGTCCACATTATCCGGAAGATCCTCATTGGTCTCGGGGTCCACGATTTTACATTCCACCCCGAACATGGCGGCGCCTACGGTGTTCACCCGGGCTTCCAAGGAGTCGGTGGTCTTGCTCATGGTGCAGCCGGGAGAAGCCTCTGTCTGGCCGTAGGTGATGCAGATTTCCGTCATGTGCATTTTATCGATGACATCCTGCATGACCTTGATGGGGCAGGGGCTGCCCGCCATGATGCCGGTCCGCATGTGGCTGAAATCAGTTTTTTCAAAATCCTCATGGCCCAGCATGGCGATAAACATGGTGGGCACGCCGTGAAAGGCGGTAATCTTTTCCTGATTAATGCAGGCCAGTCCCTTTTTAGGAGAAAACGCCGGAATAGGGCTCATAGTAACCCCATGGGTCATAGAGGCGGTCATAGCCAGCACCATGCCGAAGCAGTGGAACATCGGCACCTGGATCATCATCCGGTCGGCAGTGGAAAGATCCATACAGTCGCCGATGGCCTTGCCGTTGTTGACCACATTGTAATGGGTCAGCATGACTCCTTTTGGGAAGCCGGTAGTGCCGGAGGTATACTGCATATTGCAGACGTCGTGCTTATTGATGGCGGCGGCCCGGCGGTAGACCTCCTCCACGGGAACCTGGGCGGAAAGGTCCATGGCCTCCTGCCAGGTGTAGCAGCCCTCCTGCGCTGAATCCACCGTGACGATATTCCGCAAAAACGGCAGCCGCTTGCAGTGGAGAGGCTTGCCCTTTTCCGTAGTTTTCAGCTCCGGGCAAAGCTCCTTGATGATGGATACATAGTCGGAATCCTTGAAGCCGTCGATCATTACCAGAGTATGAGTGTCAGACTGGCGGAGCAAATATTCGGCCTCGTGGATTTTGTAGGCGGTGTTGACGGTTACCAGCACCGCGCCGATCTTGGTAGTGGCCCAGAAGGTAATGTACCACTGGGGCACATTGGTGGCCCAAATAGCCACGTGGTCGCCGGGGCGCACGCCCATAGCGATCAGGGCCCGGGCAAAGGTGTCCACATCGTCCCGGAACTCGGCGTATGTACGGGTGTAATCCAGAGTGGTGTACCGGAAAGCGTATTGATCCGGAAACTCCTCCACCATGCGGTCAAGCACCTGAGGAAAAGTCAGATCGATTAAATGCTCCTTAGGCCAAACGTATTTGCCGGTTTTCCGGTTATCGTCGTAAAGACGGCGGGATTCATCGGCGCCGCCCAGATACTGAGACATGAAGTGGGTGAACTGGGGGAACACAACGCCGGCGTCATTCAGCTCCGGCATATAGCTTTTCAGCCACTCCAGGGAAATATAGCCCTCGTAATTGATGGAGCGCAGAGCCCGCATGATGGCGTCTACCGGCAGATCTCCCTCGCCCATCATTTTGTAGGCTACCCTGCCGTTTTCCATGACGGAATCCTTGATGTGGGTGTATTTAATATACGCTCCCAGGTTCTGCACCGTCTGCTCGGGCGTTTCGTTTCCGTAGCGGTAGGGATGATGCATATCCCACAAAGCACCGATGTTGTCGCTTTCAATCTGGTTTAAAAGGCCGGCCAGCCGGGAGGTGTCGGCATATACGCCGTTGGTTTCCACCAGCAGGGTGACGCCCTTCTCCTCCGCATAGGGGATCAAAGCCCTGAGGGCCTTTAAAACGACCGCGTCGTCTACCTCTCCATCGGGAGCGGGGCTCAAATCGCCCAGAATACGGACAAAGGGAGCCTCCAACTGGGAGGCAACGTCGATGGAGCGCAGCAGTTCCCGGCGGGTTTCCTCCGCCTTTTCCGGGAATTTCAGGCAGGCGCCGGAAGAAATGCAGGATATGTTCATGCGGATTTTTTTCAGCTGAGCCAAGGTTTTGGGCAGGTTCTCCTGCTGAAAGGGCTTGGTTTTGCCGTCGAACAGCTCGTCGCCCAGCCCGCGGACCTCAATGCCCTGGAAGCCTAGATCCTTGGCCATGGAATATACGTCGGACCAGCCGAATTCCGGACAGCCCAAGGTTGAAAACGCTAGTTTCATTTTGGATCCTCCTAAGTGATTTTTGCTTTGTATTGAGGGCGCCTTTCAACAAAGAAACGTCCTGACAGAGAGGAAAAGCCGACGGTTCCGAAGGCTCCCTCATTTTTTACACTACTAAAAAAATATATCAGGAAATCCGCGGTTTGTCAATTTTTCCGCCGGGAGAAACGGCGGTTGTGCAAGGGAGAGAAAGAAAATAATTTCTGGTTCCCGGCGGATTGTTTTTCCAGCGGGAATGGGATATAATAAAGCTTAAGAAAAGGGCTCGCAGAGAGCTGCCCGACGGCGTCAGGAGAACAGGGGGCTCCCAAAGGCTTCGGTTTCCCGTGAAGGCGAAAAGGAAATAAGGAGGGCCCGTTCCTCTCTGTGGCGCAGAGGGAGCGGGCTTTTATGAAAAGAGAGGATGTGGCCCGTTGCATCGGTATTTGTTGTTTGATCTGGATGGGACCCTTACCGACCCGGCGGAGGGGATTACCAAGTGCGTCCAATACGCCTTATCCTATTTCGGGCAGGCGGAACGCAGGCCGGAGGAGCTTTACTGCTATATCGGGCCTCCGCTGCCGGAATCCTTTGAAACCTACGGGGGGCTTTCCCGGGAGGAAGCGCTGCTGGCGGTGGAAAAATACCGGGAAAGGTTTCGGGAAAAGGGTATGTTTGAAAATAAGGTTTATCCCGGTGTGGAAAAGCTTCTCTGGACGCTGAGAGACGCAGGCAGGGTGCTGGCGGTGGCTACCTCCAAGCCTGAGGTGTTCGCGAAGGAAATTTTGGGGCATTTTGGGCTTTCCGAATATTTTCAGGAAATCGTAGGCAGCGAGCTGGACGGCACCCGCATGGACAAGGCGGAGGTCATCCGGGAGGCGTTCGCCCGGCTGGCTCTGGAAGAGGCGGATAAGCCTTTGACGGCCATGATTGGAGACCGGAAGCATGATATCGTTGGCGCTAAGAAAAACGGCATTGCTTCCGTAGGAGTGGCGTTTGGCTATGCGGAAGAAGGAGAATTGGAAGAAGCCGGCGCGGACCGGATCGTGGCTTCTGTTTCGGCCCTGCGGAAGCTCTTGCTGGCATGGTAAGAAGAACAGGAGGCGTTATGGAGCAAAACGGTTGGAAACGGGACGTGAAAAGGCTGGTGCTGGTGGCGGCCGCCTCCTGCGTGATGGCCATGAATATCAAAAGCTTTGTCCGGGCGGGGGGACTGTTCCCCGGCGGATTTACGGGCCTGACTCTGCTGATCCAGCAAGCGGCGGATAAATTTTTTCACTTTTCTGTGCCGTATTCCGCCGTTAATCTGCTGTTGAACCTGGCGCCGATTATGATCAGCTTTCGGTTTATCGGGAAGAAATTCACCCTGTATTCCTGTGTGGCTATCGTTCTTACCAGTATTTTGACAGACATTCTTCCAGGATACCCGATTACCTCGGACATCCTTTTGATCTGTGTGTTCGGCGGACTGATCAACGGGTTTGCCGTCAGTCTGTGCCTGTTTGCCGGCGCTACCAGCGGCGGTACGGATTTTATCGCGATTTTCTTTTCCGAGCGCAAGGGAAAAGAAACCTGGAACTACATTCTGGCGGGCAATGTGCTGATGCTGGCGGCGGCCGGCTTTTTGTTCAGCTGGGAGCAGGCGCTGTATTCCATCATTTTTCAGTTCGCGTCGACCCAGATTCTCAACGGGCTGTACAGCCGTTATCAAAAGCTGACCTTGCTGATTATAACGGAGGCGCCTCAGCGGGTTTACGAACAGATCAAAGAGGTCACTCATCACGATGCCACGCTGTTTCAGGGGGTGGGCTGCTATGAGGGCAAGGAGAGGAAGCTGCTGTACAGCGTGGTTTCCAGGCAGGAAAAGCGGAGAATTGTCTCTAAAATACGGGAGATTGATCCTAAGGCGTTTATCAATGTGGTAAAGACAGAGCAGGTAACAGGGCGGTTTTATCTGCGGCCCAATGATTAAGGCGGCCGGAGACGGAGCCGTCCGCCGGCGGGAAGGGGATCGACTGCGCGGCGCATTGGAACCGGGCGGGCCCTGGGCTTTGGGCTGAGGCATATGAGAGGCTTTGATAAAATCAGAAGTATTCCGCACGGAGCCAGGACAAAGCCAGCTCTGAAAAGGGGTGCCGGCTTTGCGCGGAAAATAAGGCGGGATTTTTATGGCGGCAGCTGGAAAAAGCAATAAATCATACGAAAGAAATAGAGATGAAAGCGCAGCAATGTTTTCTAACGCGGATTTAAAACGATTGATTTTTCCCTTGGTGATCGAGCAGGCCTTAGCCCTGACGGTAGGCATGGCGGACGTTATGATGGTATCCTATGCGGGAGAAGCGGCGGTTTCCGGCGTTTCTCTGGTGGATATGATTAACGTTCTGCTGATCAATATTTTCGCGGCGCTGGCCACCGGCGGCGCGGTGGTGACCGCCCAGTATCTGGGGGCGCGGAACCGGAAAAAGGCCTGCGAATCAGCGGACCAGCTTATGGTGGTGACCATCGTTATTTCCATTTTTATCATGGGGCTGACGCTGCTGTTTCAGAGGCCTCTGCTCCGCCTGTTTTTTGGGGCTATCGAGGATGATGTCATGTCGGCCTGTATCACCTATCTTTGGATTTCAGCGCTGTCTTATCCGTTTTTAGCGGTTTATAATTCCTGTGCCGCCCTGTTTCGGGCCATGGGAAACTCCAAGGTGTCTATGCTGGTTTCCTTAGCAATGAATGTGATCAATGTGGCTGGCAACGCGTTTTTTATTTTTACCTTCCAAATGGGTGTAGCCGGCGTGGCTACGGCCTCCCTGATTTCCAGGGTGGCGGCCTGCGTCATCATGGTGGTGCTGCTGAGCAATCCGGGGCATCAGGTTTTTATCAGCTTAAAATGGGAATATCTCAAGCCGGATTTCCCGGTTATCAAGAAGATTTTACATATTGGAATTCCCAATGGCTTGGAAAACAGCTTTTTTCAGCTGGGCAGAGTTTTGGTGGTCAGCATCATTTCCGGGTTCGGAACCGTCCAGATCGCCGCCAACGCGGTGGCAAATAACCTGGACGGTATGGGATGCATTCCAGGCAACGCCATGAATCTCGCCATGATTACCGTAATTGGCCAGTGCGTGGGCGCCCGGGATTACGGCCAGGCTTCCTATTATACAAAAAAGCTGATGAAAATCGCTTATCTTTCCGTCATCGGATGGAATACCCTGATTCTGGCAACCCTTCCTCTATCCCTAAAGCTTTACAACCTTTCGGAGGAGACCATCTGGCTTTCCACCGTTTTGATTGTGCTTCATAACGGCTGTGCCATGCTGCTGTGGCCCGCAGCGTTCACCTTGCCCAACGCCCTGCGGGCGAGCAATGACGTCCGTTTTACTATGATCGTTTCAATTGTGTCTATGCTGTTGTTCCGAATCCTGTTCAGCTATGTACTGGGAATTTGGTTCCAAATGGGCGCCATCGGCGTGTGGATCGCCATGATTATCGACTGGGTGTGCAGGTCGATTTGCTTTGTAGGCCGGTTCGTACGGGGAAAGTGGAAGCTTCAAAAGATCTGAATGTGTTTTCTGGGAAAAGAAATTTTCCCTTTTAAGTCCGCGGCCTTTTCCTGCGGCCGGTCAGAAAACCTCCAGGCTTACCGCGCCGGGAACGGCGGAGGGCTGCGGCCAGTCTGCCTCCATGAAACGAAGGCCTGGTCCTTGATGATAAGCCAGAGGGTCTCTTTGCGCTAAAGCTGACAAAAAAGCCTCCGAAGGCGGCATTGTGCCGCCTTCGGAGGCTTTTTTTGCGGGTGAATGTGGGAAAACAGCCGTGGGACGGTGGACAAGACCGGCAGAAAATAAAACTGTCATGCCGGCTGTTTTATCGCCAACAGCCTTGCCATAACGTCTGCAATTCTGAAATTTTCAGCAAGCAGCCCGTCAAAATTTGAAAACCGTTGAAGGGCAGGCCCCAGGCTTACAGCTTTGCGGCGCCGGAGATCTTACTCCGCGCTTAACGGATCTGGGAAATCAGGAAAGCTTTAACGCTTTTAAATAAATTTCATAGGCCGTACGATAGGCGCCTGCCTCTGTGGGCTGATAATTCAACACTTTTTCCGAGCGGGCAATAATCTGCCTTGCCTCGTCCACATCTCGGATCTGCCCGTTAGCAATCAGCTGCATGGCGATATTGCCTAGAACCGTGGCTTCGATGGGGCCGGCGGTTACGGTACAGCCGCAGGCGTTGGCAGTCATTTGACAGAGCAGGCTGTCCTTGGTGCCGCCGCCAATCATATGGATGGCGCGGTAATCCTTGCCGGTGCAGTCCTTCAGCTGCTCGTAGGTGTAGCGGTATTTCATTGCCAGGCTTTCATAGATGCACCGCATCACCTGGCCTACGGTTTCGGGAACCGGCTGACTGGTTTTTTCACAAAATTCCCGCACTCTGCGGGGAAGATTGCCCGGAGGAACAAACATAGGATCGTCCGGATCGATAAAGCAGGCAAAGGGCTTTTCACGCAGCGCCAACCGTTCCAGGTCGCCATAGCTGTAGTCAAAGCCCTCCCGCTGGTACTGACGGCGGCTCTCCTGGATCATCCAAAGGCCCAGGATATTCCGAATCAGGGAGGTTTTTCCCTCGGCGGCGCCCTCGTTGGCCAGATTGTACCGTACTGCCTTCTCGTTCAGGACAGGACTGTCTACCACAGTGCCGAAAATTGACCAGGTGCCGCAGCTGTTGAAGATAAAATCCTTCTCTTCAGCCGGCACCGCGGCTACCGCGCTGGCGGTATCGTGGCTTGCCACTGACACCACCTTAATGGGATCCACTCCCAGCTCATCGCAGGTTTCGGGATTCAGCCGCCCGATGACCGTGCCTGGCTGGACGATAGAGGTGAACAGCCGGGAGGGAATCCCCAAAGCCTCCGTAACCCGCTGGGACCAGGTCCCCTTCGCCGCGTCCAAAAGCTGGGTGGTGGTGCAGTTAGTGTACTCCGAGGCCTTGACCCCGGTCAGCATATAATTGAAAAGATCGGGCATCAGCAATAGGCAGTCCGCCCGTTCAAGCTGATACGGCCGGTTCAGAGCCAGGGAATACAACTGAAACACGGTGTTCAGCTCCATAAACTGGTTGCCGGTCAGATGGTAAAATTCCTCCTTGGGAATTTTCGAAAAGCTTTTTTCCACCAGGCCCGTGGTTCGCAGGTCACGGTAGTGGACCGGATTTTCCAATAGGGTGCCGTCCTTGGCGATCAACCCGAAATCCACGCCCCAGGTGTCGATGGCAATACTGTCGATGGGGCCAAACTGTTTGGCCTTGACGATTCCCTGTTTGATCTCATAAAATTGGCGCAGAACATCCCAATAGAGGGTGCCGCCGATACTGACCGGATCATTGGAAAAACGGTGGATCTCCTGATAGGAAATCGTGTTCCCGTCAAAGGAACCCAGCATTGCTCTGCCGCTGGACGCGCCGAAGTCGAATGCCAGGACTTGTTTTTTCTGTGCCATTTTCATCGCGTCCATCCGGGAATTTCCCAGAGGCCGCCGCACCGTCCTTTCCTGAAAAATAATTTATTTGTTTTTACGATAATGGCGGTAGCCCGGGTGGCGGCCCGTCACCTTGGCGGATTTCCGAAGCTCCAGCAAGCGGCCGATATTCTTTTCGGAGATTTCTTTTTCCCCTCCCAGCAGACGGGCGTTCAGTTCGATTTTAGCCCACAGCTCCAAGGTTTCCATACGGTAATAGGCAGTGCATAAGTCTGCGCCCACAGTAACCGCTCCGTGATTTTCCAGAAGCATAGCGTCATGGTCGGGCAGATAAGGGGCGATAGCGTCAGGAACTTCCTTGGTGGAGGGGACGCCGAAGGGAGTGAGCGGCACGCTGCCCAAAGAAATAACCGCTTCAATCATAATGTAACGGTCCATAGGCAGATGAGCTACCGCAAAACCGGTGGCTGCCGGGGGATGAGCGTGAACCACTGCGCCTACGTCATCCCGCAGCTCATAACAGCGCATGTGCATTTTCATTTCCGAGGAGGGCCGATAGCCGTCGTTGGCTTCCAAAATCTCGCCTTGAGCGTTGATTTTTACCAGCTTTTCCGGGGTGATGAAGCTTTTGCTGATGCCGGTGGGAGTGCAGATAAAATTGCCGTCGGGAAGCTTTACAGAAACATTTCCATCATTTGCCGCTACCCAGCCGAGCTGCCACATTTTATGGCATACGTCGCAAATTTGTTCCTTAATCTCCATTTCAGTCATGAAAAGCACCTCTTTGATTGATTTTGATTAAAAAGAGCGGGCGCTCTTTTGGCTTTATTATAGCTTCCATTTTAATGTTCGTCCAGATATTACAGCAATTTTGACAAAAAGAAAAGCCGATGGGGGTTTAATAATTAATTATGATCAATTATGATTATGAGGAATGCAGACAAATTTGAAAAAGGGGGCTAAACGGTCCAATAGAGCGGGACTGTTGTGAAAACCGGCCCATGAGACTGATGGACGAGCTGTATTCTTCAGAACCTGAAAGGGTCCAGGGGCTCTATTCTCCTACATACTCTTTTCTTCAGCAAAACGATTGAATAGAAAAGTACGCGTTTTATGTCCGCCTGTTCAAAACGGATTTTGTCAGTCGGAGGAAAGAAAAATAAAAAGCGCCGCCAAGAAAGCTTGACGGCGCCGAAACGCTTGAAACAAAGGGCGGTTGGCATTCAATTCATGAATGTCAATGGGGATATTAAGCGGCCTTGACCGCCTTGAGGATCCGGACAACAATAGGGCTGAGCACCACATTAACGCCAAGCTCTACTAAGAAATTGACTCCCAGCAGGCCGACGATGATATTGTAAAGCACGTCGGTTTCGCCGGTCCAGGAGAGAAGCACAGGGCGGAAGAACAGCGCCAGTCCCAGATAAAAAATACCCGTGTTTACTATGGGGCTTAGAACAGCCGCTGCGACGGTGCCTCCCAGCACGCTTTTGGGAGCGATGAGGCGGTAAACTAGTCCGGCCGCGAGGCCGGCAGCCATGCCCTTGACCATGCAGACCACGATGCACAGAAATGGGTTTGCGTTCCAGACGACCGCGCCGCCGGGATCTGCTCCCGTAACGCAGCAGATGAGAACCACAACGCTGAATACGCCGCCCAAATAAGCGCCCGCTCCCACACCGTACACAGCGGCGCCCACAACAATGGGAATCATCGCCAGAGTGATGGAGAAGGGACCGAACTTGATGAAGGTGGAAACCAGCTGCAGCACAATTATGATAGCTGTGAAAATAGCCAGGCCCACCATCCTTTGGGTTTTGCCCATGGTCAGAGATTGTTGCTTTGTCATATTCAATTACCTCCTGCTGATGCTCCTGATTTCAGGATGCATCGCAAATATTGATAGCCCGGCAGAGCCGGTAAGCCCCAAAGGGGCGCTATTTCTGAAGCTTATAACATTGGAATCCCCCCAGGAACGGCTTCGAAAGAAAACCTGAAAGCGGGCGCGCTGTGAGACAGGAGCACGCCGCGCCTATGGATATGCGGTTGACTTGAAGGGATCCGGCATTGAGGGAATATAGCCGGTCACAGCCGGCGCTTTTCTTACCGCCCGGCTTTGCCGGCATTCTTTTCATACAGGAGCCTGAGCCCCTCCAAAAGAAGGTTGTCGCAGTAGACGATGTTCCTCCGGCAGTGGGGAACGATCTCTTTTCCTAGGCCGCCGGTGGCGACAATAGAGCATTTCTTACCCAGCTCCTCCTCGATCCGGTCGCACATTCCATCCATCATAGAGGCGGTGCCGTATACGGAGCCGGAACGCATGCAGTCGGCGGTATTGGAGCCGATCACATGCTTCGGAGCCTCCAGGCTGACGGAGGAAAGCAGGGCGGAACGGGCGGTAAGGGCCTCCAGGGCGATGCCCGGGCCGGGAATAATGACTCCGCCCAGCATACTGGCGTCGGCATCTAAAACGCTGATGGTGGTGGCGGTGCCGATGTCAAAAATAATGCAGGGACAGTCGAACAGCTCGATGGCCGCCACAGCGCCCGCCACAAGGTCGGCGCCCAGAGTGGACGGGTCGTTCAGCTTGATATTCAGCCCGGTTTTCATACCGGGGCCGATGCACAAGGGCTCGGTGCGGGTCAGGCGCTTGACGGCCCGTTTTATTCCGGAGGTCAGGGAGGGTACCACCGAGCTGATGATGGAGCCTTCGATCTCGCCGATAGAGACGCCGTAAATATCCACAATATCCCGCAGCTCCACCGCGTACTGATCCTCTGTACGCTGGCGGTCCGTGGCCAGGCGCGACACGAATTTTAAATCCCTGCCGTCAAAAACGCCCATGGTAATGTTGGTATTTCCGATATCCAAAGCCAATATCATGAAGGTCCCCCGCTTTCTGCTGCAAATCGATCAGATGAGAGCCGCCGGCCCGCTAAAGCTCCCAGCCCCGCCGCGCAGGGCGCAGAGCAAAGCGGAGATCCGGCCGCACTTTCAAGGGCCTGGCGCCCTCGTAAAATCTGATTATATTATAGCAAGTGTCCCTTTTAGACGCAAGAATTATTCTGCCCTGCGGCAAAAAACTGCTGATTTTCCAGCAAATTCCTGCTATAATAAAATGAAATTATTTACATTTACCCAGAAAAGAACGGGTATGACGCTCACGCCCTGCGGCAGTGGGCCTCAGCGGCCTCCAGGCCGTCTGCCAACCGGCCGGTGCACTAAGCAGACGCACTTGAAAATTGTCTGCAAATTTTAATCATATGAGGAAGCAAGCGGTATGAAAGAATTCTTCGGCAGAAAAATTTTAAAATATCAGGATCAGATTTTCCGGGATTTAAAGACGCTGGTGGCGATCCCTTCCGTGGCGGACGCCTCCGCCGCACGCAGGCCCTTCGGAGAGCGGTCGGCCGAAGCTCTCCGATGGATTTTAAACCGTGCCCGGGAGCTGGGGCTTGATACGGTAAACGTGGGCGATTACGCGGGCCACGCGGAATACGGCGGGGGGGAAGCGGTAGCGGCGGTGGTCACCCATGTGGACGTGGTGCCGGCCGGAGAGGGCTGGACGGGCGACCCCTATGTGCTGGAGAAGCGCGGCGGAAGGCTCTATGGCCGGGGAACCGCCGACGATAAAGGGGCGGCGGTGGTCGCTCTCTATTGCCTGAAGGCGCTGAAGGATGAAAGGGTGAAGTGCGTCCGAAAGGCGAGAGCAATTTTCGGCGCTGGGGAGGAAATCGCCTCCGACGACCTGAAACAGTATTTTCAGCGGGAGGCTTTGCCGGAGCTTGCCTTTACGCCGGACGCCGAATACGGCGTATGCAACCGGGAAAAGGGAATTTTACACGTGGAGCTTTCCGCCCCGGCGGACGGCTCACGGCTGGAAAGCCTCCATGGGGGAACGGTCCGCAACGCGGTAGCGGCTTCCGCTAGGGCGGAGGCGCGGTGTACGGCGGAGGAGTGCGAAGCGCTGGAGGCCCTGTCGAAAAAAATGGACGGGAAATTTTCTTTCCAGTGGTCGGGCGGCGTTTTGACCGCGGAATGTGCCGGAAGAGCCGCCCACGCCATGGAGCCCCAGAAAGGAAGAAACGCCGCGGCCCGGCTGGTCAGGCTTTTTTCCTCCTGCTTCGGCGGGGAAGCGCTGGGCGCCCTGTGGAGCTTTGTCGATCAAAAAATCGGGCTGGAGCTGGACGGAAGCTCCCTGGGGCTTCGCCGGGAGGACGCGGTTTCCGGGCCGCTGACGGTGAATTTAGGCGTGGCGGAGCAGGATAACGGCGTTTGCCGGGCGGTGCTGGATATCCGGTATCCGGTGACGGCGGACGGGGAGGAAATTTTTGAAAGGCTTCGGGCAGCCGCCGGGGCGTACGGCGTCAAGGCCCGGGTGCTGGCGGAGCAAAAGCCCCTGTTCGTGCCCGAGGATACGCCTCTGATCCGTATGCTGAAGGGCGCCTATGAGACGGTAACAGGAGGGCGGGCCCGGCTTTACGGCACCGGAGGCGGGACCTACGCCCGTTCTCTTCAGAACCGGGGCGTGGCCTTTGGCCCTGTGTTCCCCGGGGAGGAGAACCATCTCCACGACGCGGATGAGTTTATCGAGATCGAAAAATTCATGCTTCATGCCCAAATCTGCCTGGAGGCGCTGTTCCGCATGGCAACGCAGAAATAAAAAAGCCCGTTTCCCCAAGCCGAGCTGAAAAGGGAAACGGGCTTTTTTTCGCGCCGTTTTCACCGAGGATCTGGCAAAATGGCGCGTTCAGCGGCGCCGTAATCAACAGCGCTGTAAAATGAATATTTTTATGTGAGGCGGCGCTGAGAGCCTGCTTCCCGCTCTGACAGCCCCAGAAGAAAATCGGAGGAAACACGGTAGTAAAGGGGCCAGAAAAACCCAGCTTTTCTGCGGGCAGGGGCGTCCGGCCCAGTTCATAGTAGGCGTAGGTGGAGCGGTCGATTCTTAGAGCCGCGCCACCTGGCTTTGGGACAGGCCGCGCCGCTTCCGCAGAGCCTTCAGCCGCCCGGCTGTCAGCGCTTTGTCGTATTTCAATCGTGATCAGACTCCATTTCCAAGAATGAGGCGTAGCCGGCGTTCCGAGAAGATCAGCGGCGATTTTCAACCGGCGTTATAATACGTTGTCCAGCAGGTCGGTTACGATTTTTCTTTGCTGGGTGTTCAGGGCGGACCAGCTGTCCAACAGCTTTCGTTGTTTCCGGTGTAAGAAAAATTGCGTCGTCGCCTTCTCCGAAAAACTGGGATAAGGTGATACCGAACCCTTTGCATATTTTTATCTAATGTTTGTATGCTTGGCGTTTGTTTTTTGCGGTACCAGGAGGAGATCGTCGATTGCGCCAGCCCGGATTTTTTAGCCAATTCATACTCGGTCCAGTTGCGTTCTAAGCGGAGCCTGGTGATTTCTTTCAGGATATCTTTCACGTTTCCACCCGCCTGATTTGTTTCGATACAAGTATATTATACATTGGGATATTTTGGTTTTTTAGTCTTACGAAGCGTATAAATATTACGATATGAATCATGACCGCATCCTCGTGCTCCATGGTTCATTTCTATTATGACAGATACTGTTTTATATTCCTATCCTGAAAAATGTAACTATAATCTTTTATCGTTCCTAGAAGCGATCGAAAAGTCCCAGGCGCCTATGGAAACACTTCCATAGGCGCCTGGGACTTTCTCCGGAATTATGGGTTTCATCGCCGGGGATTTCATTTCCTTTTTCAGCCTTCGGCTTTCCGGTAAAGGAAAGCGCCGAAATACGTAACGGTGCTTTGACCGTTGATATATTTCATGCCGCAGGCCTCCGCCAGCTCAGACACCGCCACGCCGTAAGCCTCCAGGGAAGCCATAGCCCGGTCGGGAAACCGGCAGGGCTCGCCGGTGCGTTTGGCGCACACAGGGCATACGCGGCACCCGCCCGCGCCCAAATGGAGGGTTTTCCCGAAAGGGAGGGAGGCGAATGCGCCGGAAATTTTTTGAGCCAGCCGGTTATGCCTGTTACCTGCTTCCAGCATTCCCTCGATGTCATAGCCGTCCGCAAGCTCTCCCACGGTTTGATATGCCAAGGCGCTTTGAAAGGTCTTGGCCTCCTCGATCAGCTTGACGATATCACCGACGTCGGGAGGACACATCCAGCACATGCCAAAATTTCCGCAGGCGTTGGATTCGCATAGGGATCGAAAGCTTTTGTCAAAATGGATGCGGCTCACGGGAATCACTGCGGCTTGATAGGCGCCCAGGCTGAGAGCCAGATCTATCAGCTTTTGTTCGTTCATGAAGAAGATCCTCCTGTCGGCCGCCGGCACTCCGAGAGCCTCGGACGATTGCCGGAAAGCCGGATGGAATCGTACGGTTTGCCGCCCACCGCTGCGGAACAGCCTTCTCAGACGGTTCAGCGCTCTGTTATCTTAAGCGGGCGCCCTGTATCCCGCGGCATTCCGCGCCTGGCCTGCGCGGCGGATTTTCCAATCGGGCCGCTGATTCGTACCGCTCAAAAGGAGAAGCGGGAAAACAGCTCCGGAAAGGGGGCGGGCAGCGCGGGCTTCTGCTTTCAGCTGCGTCACAGACGGCGGCCCGGCGGCAAGGGCTGGAACCGTAAGGCGCACGCCTTTTGACGGGCTTGTGCTTTTCCGTTTGTTTTGGTAATATCTAACTGGACGGATAGGACGGCCATGGAGCCGGCGGGCGCTCTGGGACGCCTCCGGCATTTTGAGGGCTTCCGTCTGAGAATGGGCCGCGTTTCCTAAACTATACCACTTTATGGCCGGGATTGCCAGGGGCCTGGAGAAAATTCCGCTTTTTCAGGAAGGATTTCCTGGCGGGCAGCGCGGTCGGGAAATCGTATGCGTTTGATAGAAGGATATGGTAGAATGGCTTTATTGACAATTAACGATCGAGAATACATTGTAGAGGCCGGAACCCTGCTGAGCGACGCGATTGGCCTCCATCACACACTGGAGCTTCCCTGCGGCGGAAAGGGAAGGTGCGGCAAATGCAGGGTAACGGCTTCAGGGAACCTGTCTCCGGTATCTGAAACGGAGCGCGGGCATCTGTCACGGCGGGAATTAGAGGCCGGGATCAGGCTTGCGTGCTGCACGGCCGTAGAGGGAGACTGCCGGGTGTTTTTAGGCGGGGAAGCAAAAAGTGTGATATGCGGCGGCGGAGAAATGCCCGATTTCACACTCAAGCCCCTGTTTCATACCTTTGGAGCGGCGGTGGACATTGGCACCACGACTCTGGCCGCGCGGCTGTATGGACATAAGGGGCTGCTGGCGCAGGCTTCCGGCATCAATCCGCAAAATCGATACGGGGCGGATGTGATTTCCCGGATTGGCGGGGCTTTAGCCGGAAAGGGCGTGGAAATGGCTCAATGCATCCGGAAGGCGCTGAAAGCGCTGCTGGAGGAATTATCCGGGGAAGCGGGGATTTCCCCGGAACAAATTGACGCTTTGGCAATTACGGGAAACACCGCGATGCTGTATTTGCTGACGGAAACAGACCCGGACTGCCTCTCTCACGCGCCTTTTGAGGCTTCCCGCTTATTTGGAGAATTATGGAGAGGCGTTGACCTAGAGCTGCCTTGTCCCACAGCTAAGGTATATCTTCCCCGGTGCGTGTCTGCGTTTGTAGGGGCGGATCTGGTTACCGCCCTTCTTGCCAGCGGGCTCTGGCGGAAGGAGGAAACCTCCGTACTGGCGGATATTGGCACCAACGGGGAGATGGCGCTATACAGCGGGAAGCGGCTGTACTGCTGTTCTACCGCCGCCGGCCCGGCGTTTGAAGGAACCGGGCTGTCGATGGGCATGGCGGGAAAAGAAGGGGCGATAGACCGCGTTGCGGTTCAGGAGGGGGCGCTTTGCTCCCATGTCATCGGAGGTGGAAAGGCCGCGGGGGTATGCGGCAGCGGCGTTGTCGATGCGATGTCCGCGTTTCTGGAGCTAGGCTTGATGGACGAGACCGGGTGTTTGACCAAAGATCCGGTTTTTATCTCAGAGCGGGTATCCATTTCTCAGCGGGATGTGCGCATGGTGCAGTTAGCTAAAAGCGCTGTCTGCGCGGGAATCCAGACCTTGATAGAAAACGCCGGAATTTCGATGGCGGAGGTAGACCGGCTGGTGATCGCCGGCGGCTTTGGGAGCTATTTGAATCTTGAAAACGCGGGAAAAATCGGCTTAATTCCGCCGGCGCTGGCGCGGAAGGCCTCGCCTATTGGCAATGGGGCGCTCCTGGGCGCCGCGATGGTTTTACTGAATCAGGATTTTATAGAGCTTTCTTCACGGCTGGCCCGGCAAGCGGAAACAGTGGATTTAGCGGCAAGCTCTATTTTCCAGGAACGCTATCTGGAGGGAATGCTGTTTTGATTCTCTGCCCGCTCAACGGAAAGCTGAGTGAGCTGGTTTTCTCCAAAAGGGAATCCCGGTTCAGAGCAGCCTGCCTTCTGCAGCGGATCGGCGGAAGCCGTGGCGGGCATAGCGGTTCCTGTCTTTTAGCCTTTTCTTTTGCCGAACATCCGGCAGACGCTTATGTTTTCCGGCTGTGACCCCATGGATAACCAAATGTTTTGTGACTAAAATTCACATTTTGCTGATCCGGCTCCTATAACCGAATAAAGCACAGCCAAATCATAATGGCAAGGAACCGCCTGACGCATGTCTCCTGAAAGAAACGGAACGTCAGGCGGTTCCTTTTTACCGGAAAGCCGCCAAAAGGAAATAATAGGCCGCGGGGCTGTGTAATGCTTCACACAGCCCCGCGGTCTTTGAGGATAACAGAAAAGGAAAAACCAGAAAGAAAAGACGGAACGTCAGGCCTTGGGGGACGCTTGCGGAAAGACTTTTGGAAGGCCTGCTCTAACGCTTTGATTCTGCTGCCGGCTGGCATCAGCGTACCGGCCGGAGTACCGCCTCGGCGCATCGGATGCCGTCTACCGCGGCGGAAACGATTCCTCCGGCATAGCCGGCGCCCTCCCCGCAAGGATACAGGCCCTGGAGGCCCACAGCCTCCAGCGTCTCTGTTCTTGGGATCCGTACAGGGGATGAGCTTCTGGTTTCCACGCCGGTAAGCACGGCGTCAGCTTGGGCGAACCCGTGAAGCTTGGCGTCCATCAGCCTCAGTCCCTGACGCATGGCATCGGCAATTTCAGGAGGAAGGCACTGATCCAAGGAAGCGGGCGTTACTCCGGGCTGATAGCTTGGAACAACGCTTCCAAAGGCCGAGGTCGGCTGCTTTTTTAAAAAATCCCCGGCCAATTGGGCTGGGGCCCGGTAGCTTTCGCCCCCCAGCCGGTAGGCGGCTTCTTCCAGACGCCGCTGGTACTCTACTCCCGCAAGCGGAGAATCGCTTGCAAAATCCGCGGGAGTAACTCCAACCAACAGAGCGCTGTTGGCGTTTTCCCCGTTTCTGGCAAAACGGCTCATGCCGTTGGTGACCAAGCGCCCTTCCTCCGACGCCGCGGCTACCACCTGGCCGCCGGGACACATACAGAACGTGTATACGCCTCTGCCGTTGGGAAGATGCACCGCCAGCTTATAATCTGCCGGGCCTAAAGCGGGATGTCCGGCGAATCTGCCGTATTGGGCCCGGTCGATCGCTTTTTGGCTGTGCTCGATTCTAGCGCCTACCGAAAAGGGCTTTTGTTCCATAACGACGCCCTGGTTCAGCAAGGCCTGGAAGGTATCCCTGGCGCTGTGGCCGACCGCTAAAATCACATGGCTTGTTTCCAGCACCTCAGTTCCTTTTTTTCCGAATAGCTCTACGCCGGTAATTTTACCGCCGTGAATTTGGAGTCTGGTCATCTGGGTTTCAAACCGAACCTCGCCGCCAAGGGCTATGATCGTCCGGCGCAGGTTTTTTACGGTGGTTCTCAGACGGTCGGTGCCAATGTGAGGCTTCGCCTGAAAGAGAATTTCCTCCGGCGCTCCGGCTGCGGCAAACTCTTCCAGAACCTTTCGGGCCCGAGCGTCCTTGGTTCCGGTGTTCAGCTTGCCGTCGGAGAAGGTGCCCGCGCCACCCTCGCCGAATTGTACGTTGGAGAGGGGATTCAGCTTTCCTGTTAGAAAAAATTCCTCCACATCCCGGGAGCGCCGCTCCACATCCCGGCCTCGTTCGATCAAAATAGGCCGGGCGCCTGCCTGAGCGAGAATCAGCCCGGCAAATAGTCCGGCGGGACCGGTCCCTATTACGATGGGCCTTAAAGCGGGGAGAAAGGCATTTGGCAGGCTGTAATGATAGGGCGGCGCCAAGAAAGCCTTTTTGTACCTGCTCCTTTTTAGAACGGCCGTTTCCTCTCCGGCGAGAGACAGGTTGACGGCGCAGATAAAATGCACTTGGTCCTTTTTTCTGGCGTCTATGGACCGCCGGGCCAGAGAAAAAGCCTTGATCTCATTGAGCGGTATGTTCAGAGCTTTGGCCGCGGCTTCCCTGAGATCTTTTTCTGTGTAATCCAGAGGCATGGAAAGATCGCAAACACGAATCATAGAAAATCTCCTTAAGGCAGGAATCAAAAATTAACGGTAAGCGCAGAGAGCGGACGGCGCGGCGGAAGAAACAAGCGGTAAAACCGGAGAAAACCGCCGGCGCATGAAAGTTCCGCGGTATAAAAGCCGTTTTGCAGAAGGAAGGCAAAAAACACAGCAGGAGGGGCAGGTGTTCTCTTCTATGTAACAGAAATCACCGGATGCTCCGGCGGAGGCGGCCCGCAGACAGGCTTTCGCTTCAAGCGCCGGGCGGAGCGGGCTGCTTACAGATATCTTGCCGTGTCAGGAAGCTGCCGTCAGCGCGGCGGTTTCGGGCCTGCGGCTTCCAGGCTTGGGGGCTGCGGAGCAGGCGGTACAAGCGGAGAGGCCCGGCGCCTCTCGAAACGCTTGGCGGCGCAGGCTTTGAAAGGGCGAAATCAGGAATTCGCCTCTGCCGGAGGCTGTGAGTGAGAAAGCAGCGAGACCGCGGCGCTTTTCCCGGCGACAAAGCCGGAGGACCAGGCCCATTGTAAATTATAGCCGCCGCAGTCTCCGTCGATATCCAGAAGCTCGCCGCAGGCATACAGCCCGGGCAGCCCCTTGGACTCCAGGGTGGCGGATTCGAACTGAGAGGACAGAAGCCCTCCTGCGGTGGATTGAGCCTGCTGCCAGCCCAGGGTTCCCGTGGGAGAGAAGCGCCAATCCTTGACGGTGCGGCAGATCGTTTTTAATTCTGAAGGGGACAGGCTGCCGCAAGGGCGGGAAAGGGCGGAAGGCATGAGCTGTTTGAGCAAAGCCAATCCAACCCGCTTGTTGACGATTCCGGATAACAGCTGCTCCACGGGCAGGCGCGGCTGCCCGTGGAGCAGCGCCTGCAAAAATGAGAGCAGCGAGGAATAGTCCAAATCCGGCACTAAATCTAGAGATAGCTCGACTTTCTCCGTTTTGTGCCTGTTGACGGTTCTGTGAGAAAAAAATTCTCCTACCAGCCGGGAAAGGTTCAAAATGCAAATGCCGGAAAGCCCCTGGTCAGTAAATTGGATCTCACCGGTTTCCTGCTTTACTGTTTTTCGATCTGCCAGCAGCGAGGCTCTTCCGCGGCAGCGCAGGCCCTTGACCGCCTTCAGCACAGGAGAGGCGGCCCGCACCGGCGCTAAGGAGGGAAACGGTTCGGAGGCTTTTAAGCCCAAGCTGGCGGCCAGCTTCAGGCCGCTTCCGTCGGAGCCTGAGGAGGGCATGGCCCGCCCGCCTGAGGCCAAGATCAATCTTTTGGCGAAAACAACTCCCCCGCTGGTTTTCAGCTCGTAGCCGCCAGGCTTTCTTTTGACGGCTTCTACGCTGGTTTGACAGCGTTCCTCTACGTTCCGGCCTTCTAAATACCTGCGCAGTACGTCCAGCACCGCCGAGGCCTGGCCGCCGTAAGGATAGCAGCGGCCCTGGCCTTCCTCCCGGTACAGCAGGCCGAGACGGCCGAACAGGGAGAGTGTTTCTTTGGGCGGAAGCTGAGAGAAAACAGCGGAAACAAAGCTTTCCGGCGCGCCGTGATAACGGGAGAAATCCAGTTCCAGATTGGTCAGGTTGCAGCGTCCGTTGCCGGTAACCAGCAGCTTTTTGCCTACCCTGGGCCCACGCTCCAAAATGGAAATATTTTTCCCGGGAATAAACCGGGCGGCGGAAACCGCCGCCATTAAGCCGGAGGCTCCGCCGCCTAAGATTACCAAATCAGCCATGAAAAATCAGCCTCCCCAACCAAATAGGCTGCCGAGCACTCCGTAGGAAAGAAGGGTCATGACAAAGCCGGCCCACCAAAACCCCGGCGATAATAGGGGGCAGAGAATCCTTTAAGCGCATTTTTAGCACCGAGGCGATCAGCGCGCCTGATCCACCCTTCCCGTGCCGGGAAGCGGAATAGCCACAAACAAAAACAATCCGAATTTTTTGTATTTCGTTACCTTGGCGCTTTTTTTCTCCGCTTTAGCTTCCAGCTTGTCCACCAGCTTTACAAATCGGGTGTTTCGCATCCAATCGAAGATTTTTCGGATAAACAGTAAAATAAAAGGAATGGGCAGAAGATTGCCGATCACACAGATAAGATAAGCGATGGGCCAGTCCACTCCCAGCAGCGTGCCGGCTAAAATGCCGCCTCTTAATTCCAAAATGGGCAGCAGGGAAATCAGAAAAATAATCAGCTCCGCGGGAACCGCGTTTTTTAGGGAGTCGATGATCGATTGTACCAGTTGATCCAAAGATTTGTCCTCCTAGCTTTTGATCAGGTTTTATCAGAATACCGAAACCATCCGGACCGCAGAAATTCAGCAGAGAGCCGAATCTCTGGAAGGGTATGGCAAAGCTGCCGGCTCCAGTGACGATAATATCTTTATTATACCTCACAGCTTCAAGCAGTTTCAAGCTATTTATCTATTTCTTAGCGGGATATCCGGAAAGGTGGGAGAACACCCGGTGGTTTCGGAGAATTTTAACAGACGCCCTCCGTCCTGCCCGGAGGAAAGGGCAGGACGAAAAATTCCAGGGATCATTTATCCCTGGAATTTTTTAATCGGCTTCAGCCGAACGGTCCACCATCAGGTTTAAGTATTTCCGCTCCCGGATAAAGTAAACCGGCACCAGCAGAATGATGGCGCCGAGCCAGGCGGCAGGCTCGGCGAGGAACAGGCCTTCGCCGCCCAGAAACATGGGAAGGGTAAAGGCACAGGCCAGGCGCATCGCCAGCTCCATCATGCCGGAAAGGAAAGGCGTGATCGTGTCTCCAAGGCCCTGGAGGGCGGAACGGTAAATATTTAATAAGTAGAGAATGGGCAGAAAAACCGCCAAAACGGCCAAATAGCTCATGGCTACCTGCAAGGCTTCCTGGGCGTTCTCACTGCCGGCGTTGATAAACAGGGAGGTCAAAGGCCGGCTGAAAATCAGCGCCAGGGCCGTGATCGCCAGAGAGGTGGCGATAGCCAGCACCGTCGCGGCGCGGATTCCCTTTTTGATCCGCTTGATTTTTTCCGCACCCATGTTTTGGCCGGTATAGGTAGCAATGGAATAGCCGAAGGCGATGGCGGCAAGCTCTAAGGCGCCGTAAAGCTTGTTGGTAGCGGTAAATCCTGCTAAAAAGGCGACACCGTAGGTATTAATGATAGACTGGAGCACCATGCCGCCGATGTGGATCACCATATTCTGCACCGCCAGAGGGCTGCCTAGGGAAAACAGCTTTTTCAGCAAGGGCCGGTCAAGCCGCCAATCCTCTTTGGAAAATTTCAGCAAGGAGAGCTTCCGGAAACGGTAAGCACAATAGAGGCAGGAGACAAGCTGGGCGGTTACCGTGGCGCCGGCCGCCCCGCCGATTCCCCAGTGAAAGGCCGCGACAAACAGAAGGTCAAGCCCGATATTCACGGCGCAGGCCACGCCCATGGCCACCAAGGGAGTGGTGCCGTCACCCAGGCTTCTCAGCACAGAGGCCAGCAGATTATAGGCCATTACCACCGCAAAACCGCCGTAGGAAATCCGCAGGTAAAGCAAGGCCTCGTCTAAGACGGCAGGGTCTGTGTTCAGCAGCCGCAGCACCGGCTCCGCCAAAATCTGCAGCAGCACCGACATGACCACAGCGATGGCTGCGGCTAAAACAATCGACATGGCGACAGACTTCCTCAGCAGCCTGTATTCCTTAGCGCCGAAATGCTGAGCGATTAAAATGGCAAAGCCCTGGGTCAGTCCCACGCAGAAGCCGAGGCAAAACCATACCAGCCAGTCGGTAGAGCCTAAGGCCGCCAAGGAGTTAACGCCGCAGAATTGTCCCACGATGGCGGCGTCAACCACAGTGTATAAATGCTGAAAAACACCTCCCAGCATCAGCGGGAGGGCGAATTTAAGAATCAGCTTGGATGGCTTACCGCTGGTCATATCGGTAACGCGGCTCTCCATGAAAACAAGTCCTCCTTTATAATGAATCTCAAAGCCATTTTATTTGGATTTGAGATTCATTATAAAGGGGGACCGTTTTAATTTCAATAAGTTTGCAAAGAAAATAAAGAAAATATAAAGCCGCCATAGAGCGCGTCGGATATCAGGTGCGTCTAGGACGCCGGCAAGGGCTCCAAAGAGAGCCTTGCTGCCCGCGCCGGTTACAGCCCGCAGGAGCAGCTTCCGTCCTCGTGGCTGCATTCCGCTACCGGACCCACGATAGGAAGGGGATCCACCCCGATGCGGGTGTAGTAATCGGAAAGAGCCGCTTTAATAGCCTGCTCCGCCAAGACAGAGCAGTGCACCTTTACCGGCGGAAGCCCGTCCAGGGCTTCCATAACCGCCTTATTGGTCAGCTTCAAGGCCTCCTCAATGGTTTTTCCCTTGACCATCTCCGTGGCCATAGAGCTGGTGGCGATGGCGGCGCCGCAGCCGAAGGTCTTGAACTTCACGTCGGTGATGACGCCATCCTTGATTTTGAGATACATTTTCATAATATCGCCGCAGGTGGGGTTGCCTACCTCGCCGACGCCGTCGGCGTCCGGTATTTCTCCCACGTTTCTCGGATTGGCGAAATGATCCATTACCTTTTCACTGTATGCCATAAATATTTCCTTCTTTCTGGATGCTGGAATTTCTATTGTTATGAATCGTTATTAGCTTTAGCCCGATTAGCCGGAAGAATTTCTAAATAATCAAGGCGCAGGAAACGCCTTGGAGCTTTCACCTTTCGAAGCCGTCGCCTGCTCCGGCCGGCAGAGGCGGAAAACGGTGCTCTGCGATGGGAATTTGGCCTTTGAAATGGGAAAGCCCTTTTGCGGGTGCTGAAAGCTTCCGGATTTTGGCCTGCTCTCTGACGCATTAAGCCTTCAGAGGGCAGGGCTTAAGCCGGTTTAGCGGTCCTGAAACTGAAAGGGAGGACGGTTTTCTTTTTGAATCCGTTCCCACAAGGGAGACATGCTTCTGAGGCGCTCTACAATGGGAGGAAGAACCTCTAAGATGTAGTCTACATCTTCTTCCGTGTTCTCGTCGCTCAGAGTGAGCCGCAGAGAGCCGTGGGCGATTTCGTGAGGCATGCCCAGGGACAGCAGCACGTGGCTGGGATCCAGGGAGCCGGAGGTGCAGGCAGAACCAGAGGAACCGCAAACGCCCTTCAGGTCCAGGCTCAGCAGAAGGGATTCCCCTTCGATCCCCTCAAAGCACATATTAAAGTTGCCCGCCATGCGCTTAGTGGGATGGCCGTTCAAATGGGAGCGGTCGATCTTGGAGGCGCCGGCAATCAGCTTGTCCCGCAGCTTTGTCAGCCGGGCGACTCTGCCGGGAATGTCTTTTGTGGCTTCCTTTACCGCGGCCGCCAGGCCTACGATGCCCGCGGTATTTTCCGTGCCGGCCCGGCGGCTTCTTTCCTGGGCGCCGCCGTCGATCAGGTTCTGGAGGCGGACGCCCCTGCGGATATACAAGGCGCCGCAGCCTTTGGGACCATGAATTTTATGGCCGGTAAAGGACATCAGGTCAATGCCCTGGGCTTTTACGTCGATGGGCACGTTGCCTACCGCCTGAACCGCGTCAGTATGGAACAGAACCTTGTGCTTTTTGCACACCGCCGCCAGCTCAGGAATGGGCTGAATAGTGCCGATTTCGTTGTTAGCGTACATAATGGTCACCAGAGCGGTGTCATCCCGGATCGCCGCTTCCAGCTCCTCGGGACGGACGATGCCGTCGCTGTGGACCTCCAACAGGGTGATTTCAAAGCCTTCCTTTTTTAAGGCATCCAGGGAGTGAAGCACCGCGTGGTGCTCAAACCTGGAACTGATGATATGTTTTTTCCCCTTTTTCGCCAGCTCATGGGCGGCACCCTTGATGGCCCAGTTGTCAGACTCGCTGCCGCCGGAGGTGAAGAAAATTTCGCCGGGCTCCGCGTTGAAGCAGCGGGCAATGTCCTCCCGGGCGGTTTCCACCGCCTTTTTCGCGTCCCGACCCACGGAATACAGGCTGGATGGATTGCCGTAGTGCTCTCTATAATAAGGAAGCATGGCTTCCATCACGGACTGCGATACCGCGGTAGTGGCTGAGTTATCTGCGTAAACAAAACGTTCCAAAGCTATCACCTTTTTCTTTAATAAAAGTGTTATGGTTTTGTGATCGATTTTAATATACACCTTTTTGGTATAGATTTCAATAGGGAGCCGGTAAAATTTTTACCAGGTTTTTCTGAATTTTCTGTGAATTACAGGAATAAATTAGGGTTGAAAGCCCCGGTTTGATTAAGGAATCCCAAGATGGGCCATGCTAACAGGGAGATATCCGTCAGGACGCCGGCGGAGGCTATCGCTTGACAGTCAAGGGAAGTAAGGGTACAATAAACATAATATTTGTGTTCGGAAAAGGGAAACAGCGGCTGCCGTCACTCGCCGCTAGTATTTCCCGGTGATTAGAGTATCATTCAGAGAAAACGCCGGTGAGCGGCGTAAGAGCTGGTAAAATCGTTTTCGTCATAAATAAAATTTGAAATGTACTTAGCAGAGCGGCCTTTCGCGCTGTGGCACCGTTTGTCGGCCGGAAGGAAAACCGTATCTCAAACAATTAATGGAGGTTATTTTGTGAGTTTAAATGAAAAAAGAATAAAGCCAGGGGCGGCGAAGCCCATCACTGGGATTAAGCGGCAGCCTGCCAGGAACCAGATTGGCAAACAGGCCGATCAGGCCTTGTCTACAGCGAGGGAGCCGATTTCCATGCCGGAGGGCGGCGCGGCGGCGGAGGCCAAGCTGTTTGAAAAGGTGACCGCACGCAAGGAGCCCCAGCAGAGGAGAAAATCAACGGGCGCTAAAACCGCCGGAGGCGCGGCAAGGTCTGCGGCAAAGACGGCAGCGAAAAAAGAAGACCCAAAGACAGCGGGCAGGAAAAAAGAGAAGGCGGCGCCGGAAAAGAAAGGCGCGTCCAAGACCGCGGCGGAAACGAAAAAAGCGGGCAGAACAACTACCCGTACCGCCAAGCGGGGACAAAAAAAGTCCGCTAAGCCTTCGATTAAGGTGACGTTTCTCGGAGGCTTGAACGAAATCGGGAAAAACATTACCCTGTTTGAGTGCGGCAAGGATATGTTCCTGCTGGACTGCGGCATGACCTTCCCCGATGGAGATATGCTGGGCGTGGATCTGGTGATTCCGGATTTCTCCTATGTGGAGCGGAACAAGGAAAGAATTAAGGGCCTGGTGATTACCCACGGCCATGAGGATCATATCGGCGCGATCCCTTACCTTCTGAAAACCTTTAACGTACCGGTTTACGGCACCCCTCTTACCATTGGCCTGGTGAGCGGCAAGCTGAAGGAGCATAACCTGCTTGGAAAGGCCAAGCTGAATACTGTAAGGCCCGGCGACCGGGTGAAGCTGGGCTGTATGGAGGTGGAGCTGATCCACGTAAATCACTCCATTCCCGACGCGGTGGCTGTGGCGATCCATTCCCCAGCGGGCACGGTGGTTCACACCGGCGACTTTAAGATCGACTGTACCCCGCCTCAGGGCGAGATGATCGATTTAGGACGGTTCGCCGAGCTGGGCAAGGAGGGCGTGCTGGCTCTGCTGTCCGAATCCACCAACGCGGAGCGCCCGGGCTACACCATGACCGAGCGGAAGGTAGCCGATTCCTTTGAAAACCTGTTTTTAAAGGCGGAGAATAAGCGGATCATCGTGGCTTCTTTCGCCTCCAATATCAACCGGATCCAGCAGATCATCCACTGCGCCCAGCGCCACGGCAGAAAAGTAGCGTTTTCCGGCCGCAGTATGCTGAATTATGTGTCCATCGCCAACGAGCTTGGTTATATGGACGTTCCGGAAAGCGTAATCATAGATATCGATTTAATCAACCGTTACGCCAAGGATCAGATTGTGCTGATCACCACCGGCAGCCAGGGAGAGCCCATGTCGGCCCTGGCCCGGATGGCGACCTCCGACCACCGGAAGGTGGAGGTAGGGCCCGACGACTTTGTTATCATATCCGCCCGGCCCATCCCCGGCAACGAAAAGACTGTGGGCAACGTGGTCAACGAGCTGATGAAGCGGGGCTGCGACGTGGTTTACGAGTCTATGTATGAGGTTCACGTCTCCGGCCATGCCTGTCAGGAGGAATTAAAGCTCATGCAGGGCCTGACCAAGCCGAAATATTTCATTCCGGTTCACGGCGAGCAGAAGCACCTGCATAAGCACGCCCAGCTGGCGGAAAGCATGGGGATTCCCAAGCAGAATATTTATATCGGGGATATCGGCGGCGTGGTGGAGATCAACGAGGACTTTATGCATCCTCTGGCGCCGGTGCCCGCCGGCCGCGTCCTGGTGGACGGCTTAGGCGTGGGAGACGTTGGCAGCATTGTGCTTCGGGACCGGAAGCATCTGGGCCAGGACGGACTGATCGTGGTGGTGGCCACCATCGATTCCAGCGACGGCCATGTGATTTCCGGCCCGGATATTGTATCCCGCGGCTTTGTCTACGTGCGGGAGTCAGAGCCCCTGATGGATGACATTAAGCGGCAGATTGTTTCTGTCTTTGAAAGCTGCGCCGACCATAAAGTCCACGAATGGGGCGTGATCAAGAATAAAGTGAAAGATGATTTAGGAAAGCTTTTGTATGACCGGACCAGGCGGACCCCGATGATTTTGCCGATCATTATGGAGGTCTAAGCCGGGGAAAGGGGAATATGCCTCCAGCGTGGCTTTGAAGCCGCTGCGCGGCGAAAAGCCATCGGGCAGGTTCTCCCCCGGCGGCTTCCCGCAGCCTGTGGGAAGCCGCTTTGCGACTACGCTCTGGAAAGGAGGGCGACGCTTTTGAAAAAGAGAAGGGTATGGGCGGCATCTCCATATTATCTGATTATCACCGCGGCTATGGTGGTTATGACATTTATCAGCTATTTTACTGCCAGCCGCAGTGTGTTTTATCTGTTTGCCGCCCTGACCTTAGTCTCCGGCGGGGTGGTGCTGATCACTGTGATCCGATTCCGCTCCTACGCTCAGACCGTGCTCCGCAGCGCGTTCAAATCCTTTGACAGGGATCAGGAAAGCTATCTTTCCAAGCTGTCGTTCCCAGTGGCGATCACGGGAAAATATGACGAGCTGGTTTGGGGCAACAGCCTGTTCAAGGAGATGCTCTGTGAAAATAAGGACTGTGTCGGGGAAAGCATCACCGCCTTTACCTCCGGCGTCCGGCTCCAGGACATCGTGAAGGGCAACGGCACAAATATCACCCACAACGGGCTGAAATACACGGTTTACGCGGTGAAGCTGAGAACCAGCTGTATTTTATATTTTATTGAGGACACCTACTTTAAGGACACCGTAAGAGAATTTCTGGACAGCCGCCCGGCGGTGGCTACCATTATGTTCGATAACCGGGAGGAGCTGCTGAAGGACGCCAGCGACGGTCAGGGCACCCAGCTGGTGGCCATGGTGGAAAAAACTCTGCAAAAGTGGGTTTCCTCCACCAGCGGCTTTTATAAAAAGCTCAGCGGCGGCCGTTACCTGATGGTGATGGAGGAGCGGCATCTGCGGCGGTTTGTGGAAGAAAAATTCAGCATTTTAGATGCGATCAGAAATATCAAGCTGGATGAGCACCGGTACGCTACGATTTCCATCGGCGTGGGCCGGGGCGGCAAAAGCTTGGCTGAGGATGAGAATTGGTCCCGGAAAGCCCTGGATATGGCCCTGGGCCGGGGCGGCGACCAGGTGGCGATTAAAAACGGGAACACTTTCGAGTTTTTCGGCGGCGTTTCCAAGGGCGTGGAGCGTCACGACAAGGTGCGCTCCCGAGTTATCGCCCTGACCCTAGCGGATAATATCAAAAACAGCGACTGCGTGTTCGTTATGGGACACCAGTTTTCCGACCTTGACAGCGTGGGAGCCTCCATTGGCCTATGGAGCGCTATTACCAAGGGGCAGGAGAAGCCCTGTTATGTGGTGCTGAACCGGGAGCAGACCCTGGCGGGGGCCCTGGTGGAGACCGTCGAGAAGGCGGGCAACACCGGAATGTTTTTATCTCCCCGGGAGGCCCTTTCCCTGATTACGGACCGTTCCCTTCTGATTATCGTGGACACCCATTCCGAGAGCTTTGTGGAAAGCCGGGATCTGTACAAATACAGCAAGCGGACTGTGGTTATCGACCACCACCGCATGATGGTGAAGCATATTGAGAACGCCATTATTTTTTACCACGAGCCTTACGCCAGCTCGGCGTCCGAAATGGTGACGGAGCTGGTTCAGTATCTGGGAGAAAACGCCATCGGCAGGCTGGAGGCTGACGCCCTGCTTGCCGGCATTACCCTGGATACTAAGAATTTTGTGCTCAAAACCGGTGTGCGGACCTTTGAGGCGGCGGCGTTTCTGAGAAGAAAGGGCGCCGATACGGTGGAGGTCAAACGGCTGTTTTCCAACTCCATCGATACCTACCGGGCGAAATACCAGCTGGTTTCCAACGCGGAAATCTATAACAGCTGCGCCGTTACCGCGGCGGACGAGGATTGTCCGGATATCCGGATCGCGTCGGCTCAGGCGGCGGATGAGCTGCTGGGAGTCCAGGGGGTCAACGCCTCCTTCGTCTTATACTCGTCGGCGGGCACAGTGAATATTTCCGCCCGTTCCTTGGGCGCCGTAAACGTCCAGGTGGTGATGGAAAAGCTGGGCGGAGGAGGCCATCAGACCATGGCGGGCGCCCAGCTCAAGGATACCACCGTCACGGCGGTGAGGGAGCGGCTGATTGAGATTTTGAACGAAACCCAAATACATAAGGAAAATTTATAAGCGCAGGAGTGAGTATTATGAAAGTGATTTTATTGGCCGACGTTAAGGGCGCCGGAAAAAAGGGCGAGCTGGTCAACGCGTCTGACGGCTACGCCAGGAACTACCTGATTCCCAGAAAGCTTGCCAAGGAGGCTAACGCCCAGGCGATGAACGAGCTGAAAAATGCCGAGGCCTCTAAGCAGCACAGGATCGAGGTGGAGAAGGCGAACGCCAGCGAGGCGGCGAAAAAAATCGATGAAAAGACCATCAAAATGACCGCGAAGGCCGGCCAAGGGCGGCCGGCTGTTCGGCTCCGTTACCGCCAAGGAAATTGCCGAGGAGCTGAAAAAGCAGTACGGCGTGGATGTGGATAAGCGGAAAATCGAGCTGGACGGGGACATCAAGGCGTTCGGCACCTACCGCTGCGAGGTCAAGCTTTACACCGGCATCAGCGCCAAGGTGTATGTGGTGGTGACGGAGGCTTAAGGGCTTCCGCGGGCCGAATGGGACGGATAGGAGATATCCGTCCTTTTTCCATCAAAGAGAGGAGGAGAGCGCATGGCTGATATTTCAGTGACCTCCGGCTACGACGGGCTGAACCTGCCCTACAGCCCGGAGGCGGAGCAGTCTGTTTTGGGAGCGGTCCTGCTGGATTCCTCCTGCTTGGACCGAATCGCGGAGATCCTTCCGAGGGCCGAATACTTCCACCTGGCCAACCACCGGATGATTTACGACGCTATGCTGGAAATGTTCACCCTGGGCCAGCCGGTGGATTTCGTCACCGTGCTGGACAAGCTGAAGCAGAACCCGGCCTTTGACCAGGTGAATGGGAAAACCTATCTTTTGCAGCTGGCTCAGATCGTGCCTTCGGTTTCCAATGTGGAAACCTACGCGGGCATCGTCCGGGATAAATACGACATCCGCACTCTGATCACTACCGCCAGGGATATCCTGGAGGAGGCATCTGAGGGAGGAGACGACGCGGCCACCCTGCTGGATTCGGCGGAGCAGCGGATTTTTGATATCCGCCGGGGAAAAAATATGCAGGGCTTGCAGAGGATCAACGAGGTTATTATCGAGACCTTTGACCGGCTGGACCTTCTCAATTCCCCGGACAGCGACCAGTTTAAGAGCATTTCCACCGGGATCCGGGATTTGGATGAAACCATCACCGGCCTGAACCGTTCCGACCTGATTCTGCTGGCGGCCCGTCCCGGTATGGGAAAAACCAGCTTCGCACTGAATATCGCTAACCACGTGGCGGTGAAGGAAAAAAAGAGGGTAGCCTTTTTCTCGCTGGAAATGACCAAGGAGCAGCTGGCCTCCCGTATGCTTTCCACCGAGGGCGAGGTAGGCGGCACTAAGCTGCGGACCGGCAAGCTCACCGAGGACGAATGGGTCCGGCTTATCGAGGCGGGGGACATTCTCTCGAAGACCCAGATTTATTTTGACGATACCCCCGGCATCACTGTGCCGGAGATGAAAGCTAAGCTGCGCCGGCTGAAGGACGTGGATCTGGTAATTATCGACTATTTGCAGCTAATGTCCGGTGCCAAGCGGATTGACAACCGGGTGCAGGAAATTTCTGAGATTACCCGAAATTTGAAGATTATGGCCAAGGAGATCAACGTGCCGGTAATCACCCTGTCCCAGCTGTCCCGTGCCAGCGAGCAGCGTACGGAGCACCGCCCGGTGCTTTCCGACCTGAGAGATTCCGGATCTATCGAGCAGGACGCGGATATCGTTTTGTTCCTGTACCGCCCGGATTACTACAATACCGACGACGCGCCCAGCGACGATAAAAACAGCGGCGAATGCATTGTGGCGAAAAACCGCCACGGCGAGGCGAGGACTGTCCAGCTTCATTGGCAGGGCGAGTTTATGCGTTTTACCGCTATGGAGGGCGGCCGCAGTGATTACTAAGGTTTTGAAGACCATTGAAGCCTATCAAATGCTTTCTCCCGATTCCGCCGTGGTGGCCGGGGTTTCCGGGGGAGCCGATTCCATGGCGCTTCTTCACGTTTTGCAGAGCCGGCGAAAGGACTGGCCGGAGCTGAAGGTGACGGCGGCCCATGTAAACCACTGCCTGCGGGGAGCGGAGGCGGACCGGGATGAGGAACACGTAAGGCGGTACTGTCAAAGGGAGGGCATCCCTCTGGAGGTGCTGAAAATCGATGTCCGGGAGGAGGCCGCGAAGCGTAAGCTGGGGTTGGAAGCCTGCGGCAGAGCCGTACGCTACGAGTTTTTCCGGCGGCTGGCCGGGGAAAACGGAGTGATCGCCACGGCCCACACCCTTTCCGATTTGGCGGAGACGGTGCTGCTCCACCTGACCCGGGGAACCGGGCTCAAGGGGCTGTGCGGGATTCCGCCTGTGCGGGAGAACATCGTCAGGCCTCTGATCGACTGCAGCCGGCGGGAAATCGAGGATTACTGCCGGGAGCATAAAATCCCTTATGTCACCGACAGCACCAATTTGGAAGCCAGGTATTCCAGGAATAAGGTGCGCCTTCAGGTGCTTCCGGCCCTAAAGGAGATCAATCCAGCCTTCGAGGAGGCCGTGGGCCGTATGGCCCAAAGCCTGCGGGAAGACGACGGCTGCCTTTGTGAGGAAGCCCGGGAGCTTCTGGGCCGGGCGGCGCTGGAAAAGGGCGGATGGAGCTGTTCTGTTCTTTCCCGGGGCAGAAAGCCGGTGAGAATCCGGGCGATCCGTCTTTTGCAGGGCGCTTCCAGGCCGGAGGCCCGGCATTTGGAGGAGATCGACCGGATTATACTGGCCGGCCAGGGGGGCGTCAGCGTGCCGGGAGGGCTGGATTTTCACGCAAACCGTGGCGTTCTGAGAACCGTGCCCCATAAAAGAGAAAATTCCCCAGTAATTCACAAATTGTTATTCAATAATTTCGTTTAGTGTGGTACAATAAGCCGAAGGCTGACTTCAAAAGGGGCAGAGGAGTTATGGACATGAGTGTGAAATGTAGAACGGATCTTATTGAGCCGTGAGGACCTGGATCGGATTACCAAAATTTGGGGGAACAAATCACCAAGGGACTATCAAGGGCAAAAAGCTTTTTGATGGTGGGAATCTTAAAGGGCTGCTTTATGTTTATGGCGGATCTGATGCGGTATGTGGAGCTGCCCTGCCAAATGGACTTTATGATCTGCTCCAGCTATGGGGCGGGCACCGAGTCCAGCGGCCAAATTAAAATAGTCAAGGATTTATCCGTTCCTATCCAGGACTGCCATGTCCTGATTGTGGAGGATATTATCGATAGCGGCAACACCTTGTGTTATGTGAAAAACCTGCTCAAAGAGAGAGGCTGTAAAAGCATTAAGCTTTGCACCCTGTTTGACAAGCCTTCCCGCAGGGAAGCGCCTGTTTACGCTGATTACATAGGCTACGAGGTAGCCAATGAATTTATCGTAGGCTATGGGCTGGATTTCAACGAGCGTTACCGCAATTTGCCTTATGTGGGAGTTTTGAAGCCGGAAGCCTATCAACTTTAATGGATAGAACAGCCTGTTTCCGGTAATTTTAAAGGTGAAGGAGTGGTTCCTCATTGGAAAATAAAAAAAGTTGGCGCAGCTTACTGCTGTATCTGGGCATCCCTATTGTCATTATCATTATTATCGTGCTGGTCATCGGGAACATGCCCCAGAAAACCATGAAATATTCTGAAATCCTCAATTACTTCGAGACGCAGCAGGTAACGGAATTCGACCTGGATTTAGGCTCCGGCGCCATGGTTCTCACCCTCAACGACGGTGACGAAAGCAAAAAGAAAGAGCCGACCCAGATTCAGTATTCGGTTCCGAATGTTACGATCCTGTATGAAGATATTAAGCCTTATATCGAAGAATACAACAAGGACCATCCCGACGCCAAGATGGTGTATAACTATCAGCGGCCCAGAGATAATTCCTGGCTGATCCGCTTTGCTTCCCACCGTCCTTTTGTTCGCGGGGGATCGGCGTTTTCTATTGGATCTTTATGAAAAAGTTTGCCGCTATGGGTATGGGCGGCGACTCCAAGCAGATGAATTTCGGCAAGGCGAAAATCAAGGATATGAACGACGAGAAGCGCAAGACCACCTTTGCCGATGTGGCCGGCGCGGATGAGGAAAAGGAAGAGCTCAGAGAGATCGTGGAGTTTCTGAAGAATCCTAAACGGTTTAATGAGCTGGGCGCCAGAATCCCCAAGGGCGTTTTGCTGGTGGGCCCTCCCGGAACAGGTAAAACCCTGCTGGCCAGGGCGGTAGCCGGAGAGGCCGGCGTGCCCTTCTTCTCTATTTCCGGTTCCGACTTTGTGGAAATGTTTGTAGGCGTCGGCGCCTCCCGTGTGAGAGACCTGTTCGACCAGGCGAAGAAAAATTCCCCCTGTATCATCTTTATCGATGAGATCGACGCGGTGGGACGTCAGCGCGGCGCAGGCTTAGGCGGAGGCCACGACGAAAGAGAACAGACCCTGAACCAATTGCTGGTGGAAATGGACGGCTTCGGCGCCAACGAGGGCGTCATTATGATCGCCGCCACCAACCGTCCCGATATCCTGGATCCTGCCCTGATGCGTCCCGGACGTTTCGACCGCCAGGTTATGGTAGGCGCGCCGGATATCAAGGGAAGAGAAGAAATCCTGAAGGTCCACGCTAAGGGAAAGCCCCTGGCGCCAGACGTGAATCTGAAGACGATCGCGGCCTCTACCGCCGGCTTTGTAGGCGCGGATTTGGAAAATCTGCTGAACGAAGCGGCTTTGCTGGCGGCACGCAAGAACTTAAAGGCCATCACCCAGACCGAGATCGAGGAGGCCACCATTAAGGTGGTGGTAGGCACTGAGAAGAAGTCCAGAGTCATGACGGAAAAGGAAAAGACTCTGACCGCTTATCATGAGGGCGGCCATGCCGTCGCGACCTATTACTGCTCTACCCAAGACCCGGTGCATCAGATTTCCATTATTCCCCGCGGTATGGCCGGCGGCTACACCATGAGCATTCCCACTGAGGACCGGAACTACCGCTCCCGTAAGGAGATGGAGGAAAACATCGTCACCCTGCTGGGCGGGCGCGTGGCGGAGGCCCTGGTGCTGGGGGATATTTCCACCGGCGCTTCCAACGATATTGAGCGCGCTACCCAGATCGCCCGGGCTATGGTCACAAAATACGGCATGAGCGAGCGTCTTGGGCCGATCTGCTATGGTTCGGACAACAACGAGGTGTTTATCGGCCGGGATATGGGCCACATGAAAAATTATTCTGAAAAGATCGCCGCGGAAATCGACGAGGAGATTCAGAAAATTGTGGGCCGCGGCTATCAGAAGACGGAGCAGCTGTTAAACGAGCACATGGATAAGCTCCATAAGGTAGCCCAATTCCTGTTTGTCAATGAAAAGATGAGCGGCGCCGAGTTTAAGGAGCTGATGGAGGCTCCCGCTCCGGAAAAGCTGGAGGAGCCCGATCCGCAGCCGCTGCCTGGTGAGTCTGAGAAAGAAGAGGCTTCAGCGCAGGAGGAACGGACGGAGGAAGCTCCGGCAGAAGGAACAAAAGAATAAGGATAAAATTCAGGGGATGGAACGGGATTTTCCCAGCCTGCCGCGATACGGGGCTGGGAAAAACCAGCCATCCCCTCGCTTTTGCGATTTTTCCCTTCAAGCCCGGCAGCCTTGCCGGGCTTCTGCTGAGCCCGGCGGCTCCCAGAGGAAAAGGATCCGCGGCGGCGCCATGAAGGCCAGACCGTGCGCCGGTTCGGCCGGGAGGCGTGGAAGACGGGAGGATAGGCATTTTCCGCTTTTTTCGGGGAGCGTCCGCTCCTAGATCTTGATTTTGCTTGACATTGAGACCCCAAATAAGGTAATGTATAATTTGTATGAGATTTTGAAAGAATCCTTTTCAGAGGTTTGTATGCATATAGGAGGGCGCGTATGGCGAAGAAGGCAGTGGAATATGGGAACGAAAGTATTTCGTCCCTAAAAGGCGCGGACCGGGTCCGGAAACGTCCGGCGGTCATTTTCGGCTCCGACGGCATTGAGGGATGCCAGCACTCGATTTTTGAGATCCTCTCCAATTCGATTGACGAGGCGAGAGAGGGCTTTGGGCGGGAGATCGTGCTGACCCGGTTTGAGGACGGCTCCATTGAGGTGGAGGATCACGGGAGAGGTATTCCGGTGGACTACAATAAAAACGAGGACCGGTACAACTGGGAGCTGGTGTTCTGCGAGCTGTACGCCGGCGGCAAATATAACAACGCTTCCGCGGAAAGCTACGAGTATTCTCTGGGCCTGAACGGCCTGGGCTTGTGCTCTACCCAGTACGCATCGGAATATATGGATGTGGATATCCGCCGGGATGGGCTCCGGTACACGCTCCATTTCGAGCATGGGGAAAACGTGGGCGGACTCCACAAGGAGCCTTACGCAAAAAAGGACACCGGCTCTAAAATCAAATGGAAGCCGGACCTTCAGGTTTTCACCGATATTGACGTGCCGGTAGCTTATTTTCTGGATATGATCAAACGCCAGGCTATTGTCAACGCGGGAGTCAAATTCGTGTTCCGCAACCAGGCAGGCCGGAGCTTTGAGGAGACGGTTTTTAATTATCAGGACGGGATCACCGACCATGTGAAGGAGCTGGCGGGGGAGGACGCCCTGACCCCGGTGCAGAGCTGGCAGGCGGAAAAAAAGGTGAGGGACCGGGCGGACAAACCAGAGTACAAATGCAAAATCAACGTGGCCCTGACCTTTTCCAATAAGATCAGCGTAGCGGAATATTATCACAACTCCAGTTGGCTGGAGCACGGCGGCGCGCCGGAAAAGGCAGTGCGAAACGCCTTTGTTTACCAAATCGACAGCTATTTGAAGCAGACGGGGAAATACAATAAAAATGAGAGCAAAATCACCTTTGCCGACGTAGAGGACTGTCTGGTGATCGTGATATCCAGCTTTTCCAGCGTCACCTCCTATGAAAATCAGACGAAAAAGGCTATCACCAATAAGGGAATCCAGGAGGCAATGGTGGAGATGCTCCGGCATCAGCTGGAGATCTATTTTATCGAGAACCCTCTGGACGCGGACAAGATTGCCGGCCAGGTGCTGATCAATAAGCGCAGCCGCGAGGATGCGGAAAAAACCAGACTGAACCTGAAGAAGAAGCTGACCAGCAACATGGATATTACCAGCCGGGTGGCCAAATTTGTGGATTGCCGCAGCAAGGACGTAAATCTTCGGGAGCTTTTCATTGTGGAGGGTGATTCCGCTCTTGGCGCCTGCAAGCAGGCCCGGGATCCGGATTTCCAGGCGATCATTCCCATACGGGGTAAAATTTTAAACTGCTTAAAGGCGGACTACGATAAGATTTTTAAAAACGACATTATCACCGATCTGATTAAGGTGCTGGGCTGCGGCGTTCAGGTAAAAAGCAAGGCCAACAAGGATCTGGCCTCCTTTGACCTGAATCAGCTTCGCTGGAGCAAGGTGATCCTGTGCACCGACGCCGACGTGGACGGCTTCCAGATCCGTACCTTACTGCTGACTATGATCTATCGGCTGACCCCCGCGCTTATTGAGGCGGGTAAAGTGTTTATTGCGGAATCTCCCTTGTATGAGATTACCTCGAAAACCGACACCTATTTTGCCTATACGGAAGCGGAAAAGCAAAAATTTCTGGATCAGCTGGAGGCTGAGGGAGGCAGGTTCACCATTCAGCGCTCCAAGGGACTGGGTGAGAATGAGCCGGATATGATGAACCTGACCACCATGAATCCCCAAACCCGCCGGCTGATCAAGGTGATGCCTACGGATATGGAAAAAACTGTCGAGATGTTCGACTTGCTGCTGGGGGACAACCTAAGCGGCCGAAAGGACTACATCGCGGAAAACGGACACTTATATTTGGATGTGGCGGATGTTTCGTAACCGGCTTTCTCCCGCGGAAGCCGCCCAGGGCTTGGCTTCTGTTTTTAATATTTTAATTTTAAAACGCAGGCGGATTGCTGAGCCGGCGCGCCTGGGCCGGGAGAGGCGATTGCCTCGGGCCTGGACGGCGCAGGAAATCTGCGTCCGGAAAAGTGCCTGCCAGCCGCTTTTCTCCTATTGCTTTTCCGCTCAAACCGGCGGCAAGGCGCTTGGATCAGGCTGGCCGCTGTTCGGGAGAGCCGAACAGCGCGGCGGGATTTTTTCCCGTGGGGAACCGGCAGCCTGGATATTTTAGCGGCGCCGTAAGCCGCCCTGTGTATGGCGCGGGACCGGCAATGCTTTATCCAGCTTCCCGATGACTGCCCGTTCTCTCTTTTCAGCCGCTTTCCGGCACATTTGCATTTTTATTTCAGCCTGGCAGAGCAGCTTTGAATCATAATGAACCATAGGAACGACATTTTAAGCGGAGATGATGACGTGGCTCCAAGAAAAAAGAAGACTGCCCCTAAGCCCCTGCCTCAAACCCATGGGGTGATCGAAGGGGCTGGGTCGGTAGTGGAACAAGAGATCGACCATACCCTCGAAACCAACTATATGCCCTACGCCATGAGCGTAATTTTATCCCGTGCCCTGCCGGAGATCGACGGGTTTAAGCCGTCACACCGGAAATTGTTATACACAATGTATAAAATGGGGTTATTAAACTCTGGGAGAACAAAATCCGCCAACATTGTGGGACAGACCATGAAATTGAATCCTCATGGAGAGGGCGCCATTTATGATACCATGGTGCGCCTGAGCCGGGGCTACGAGGCCCTGCTGCATCCCTTTGTGGACAGCAAGGGAAACTTCGGTAAATTCTATTCCCGGGATATGGCCTGGGCTGCCTCTCGTTACACGGAGGCGAAGCTGGACGCCATCGCCCAGGAGCTGTTCCGGGACATCGATAAGGACACCGTGGATTTTGTGGACAACTACGACAATACCATGAAGGAGCCGTCCCTGCTGCCGGCCACTTTCCCCACGGTGCTTGTCAACGCCAATACCGGCATCGCTGTGGGGATGGCAAGCTCGATCTGCCCCTTTAACTTAAAGGAGGTCTGCGAGACTACCATCGGCTTGATACGGGATCCGGACTTTGACGTGATGTCCACCCTGCTGGCGCCGGATTTCCCCGGCGGCGGACAGATTATCTGCGACCGGAACGCCTTAAAGCAGGTGTACGCCACCGGCCGCGGCGGCATCAAGGTGCGGGCGCGGTATTCCTACGACCAGTCCGCTAACTGCATAGACGTGACCAGCATCCCTCCTACGACCACCTGCGAGGCCATCATCGAGAAAATCATCGAACTGGTAAAGCAGGGCAAGCTGAAGGAGATTGCGGATATCCGGGATGAAACTGGGCTGGACGGCTTGAAAATCACCATTGATTTGAAGCGGAGCGTGGATCCGGAAAAGCTGATGCTGAAGCTTTTCCGCATGACGCCTCTGGAGGATACCTTCTCCTGCAACTTTAACGTGCTGATCGCCGGAGTGCCCAGAGTGCTGGGAATCCGGGAGCTTCTCGGTGAATGGATCGCTTTCCGTATCGAATGCGTCCGCCGCAGGACTTATTTTGACCTGCAGAAGAAGAAGGACAAGCTCCATCTGCTGAAGGGGCTGAAACGGATTCTTTTGGATATCGACAAGGCGGTAAGGATCGTCCGGGAAACCGAGGAAGAGTCCGAGGTGGTTCCCAATCTGATGATCGGATTCGGCATCGACGAAATCCAGGCGGAGTTCGTGGCAGAGATCAAGCTGCGCCATTTGAACCGGGAGTATATTTTAAAGCGCACCCAGGAAACCGAGCAGCTGGAGACGGAGATCGCCGAGCTGCAGGCTGTCATGGACAGCAAAAGCAAGGTCAAGGGCATTATTGTCAGCGAGCTGAACGACGTGATAAAAAAATACGGCAGGCCCAGAAAGAGTATGCTGGTTTATCCCAGCGAGATCCAGGAATATGAGCCGGAGGATGATATTCCGGATTATCCTGTGACATTATTCTTCACCAAGGAGGGCTACTTTAAAAAGATTACGCCCCAGTCTCTGCGGATGAGCGGGGAGCAGAAGCTGAAGGAGGAGGATTCCATCGTGCAGACGGTGGAGGCGACCAATAACACAGAGCTTTTGTTCTTTACCGACCGGTGTCAGGTGTATAAAACCAGGGCCAGCGAATTCGCGGATACGAAGGCCAGCGTTTTAGGCGACTTTGTAGCCGCCAAGCTCGGCTTTGACGAGGGAGAGTCAGCCGTCGCTATGATCGTCACCACCGATTATAAGGGCTGTCTGCTGTTTTTCTTCGAAAACGGAAAGCTTTCTAAGGTGCCGCTGGACTCCTATGCCACCAAAACCAACCGTAAGCGGCTCGCCAACGCGTATTCTGAGAAATCGCCCCTATGCAGGGTTTACCATATCCAGGAGGATCAGGAATTTCTGCTGACCTCCTCCTCGGGAAGGATGCTTTTGGTTCATACCGGCGCTGTAGCGGAAAAAGCCACCCGGAATACCCAGGGCGTGGCGGTGATGACCCAAAGAAAGGGCCACCGACTGCTGAACGTGGAGCCTTTTAAGGAGGATATGCTGAAGAAGCCGGCCAGGTACCGGACGAAATCTCTGCCGGCGATGGGGTCGATGCCAGCACCGGAGGAAACCCAGGGAGAGCAGATGAAGCTTTCCTAGCATAGGAAAGCGCGGCATTGGAACAGCGGTAACAGCTTTTGCGCCGGCCGCGCGGGTTTGGCCGTGCGAAGCGTCTTGTCCCGTGGTTCGGTTCTGGCTTTCCGCCGGGAAGGTTGAGCCTCCCTAATTCATAACAATTCCACGGTGTTTTCGGTTAAACACAGAGCGCGGCCGGATTCTGAGGACGCAATAAAAAACCACGGATTCGCCTGAGCAACAGGCAAATCCGTGGCGTTACTCCTAAAACGGCAAACGCATTTCGCTTTAAGAGCTTGCTATTAGTATTACGGCCCACAGCGTTTTTATCCATAAAATAAAAATTCTTTTTTAGGCAAGTCCCGCAATTTGAAAATAAGCCTTGCAAAACCTCGTAGGAAGTGTTATACTAATCTAGTATCAGTTTCAATGACTTTCGGAGGTGTTATTCCTTGTCAACGATTGAGTGGGTATTTGGCATTATTCTTGCCATTTTCGCCATTGCCATTATCATTGTGGTGCTTTTACAAGAAGGCCATCAAAAGGATTTGGGTACCGTAACCGGCGGCGCGGATACGTTTTTCGATAAGAACCAGGCCCGGTCTATTGACGCGTTCTTGGCCCGGTGGACCAAGGTTATCGCGGTTGGCTTTTTTATTTTGGCGATCGTGATTAATGTTATCAGCTTTTTCAGCACAAAGGCTGGCTGAGAAGAAGGAAAAAACCCCGCAGTGATGCGGGGCTTTTTTTATGCGGCCTTGGCGGGAGAGGCACGGCGCGGCACTGGAAAGAAAAAGGGACGGGCAGAAAGCGGAGAAACTAAAAACGAACCATTTTTAGCTTAAAACGAAAAGAAAGTTATTTGGCTTTGCCGGAAGCAAAAAGCGAATAGGAGGATCGGGGAACCGCTTAAACAGGAAGGCTCCATAAAGTAAATGGAAACGGCCCGGGTTTTTCTAAATATCGCTGCTTGCGGCCTTTTAGGGCTGATACGGGTAAGCATTTCTGTTATTTATATTATACCGGAATAAAAAGCAAACCTGGGATAAAAACAGGGACAGCACACAAAATAATTTTAGAATTAAGACAGGAGGAACTATGACAATAACGATAAAAGAAAAAATTACAGAAGCGCTGGAGAATTACCGGGACGCGGCGGAGCCTTTAGAGCTGTTCCGGGCCTTAGGGCTTAATGATAAGGATCAGTTTGCCGCCGCGGTTCAGGAGCTGGAGCAGGAGGGCGTGCTGGTCGCCACGAAAAAGGGAAGATTACTGTCTGTAAAAAGCGCGGGGCTCACGCCTGCTCAGATGATTTCCCAATCCAAGGGGTTTTCCTTTGCCCGCCCGCTGGAAGGCGGCGAGGATATTTACGTTGCTCAGGAGGACCGAAAGCGGGCCATGCTTGGAGATACGGTGCTGCTGAGAGACATCCGGGACAGCGGCAAGGGGCTGAGCGGAAGGGTGGAAAAGATCATCCGGAAAGGAAACCGCCTCTTTACTGGAACCGTAGTCCGCCGGGGCCGGGACTTAGAACTGGAATTGGATGGCGCTTTTCGTTATCAGGTGCCGGTTGAAAAGAAAGGGTCTCTGCACGGGAAGAACGGCGATAAGGTGCAGGCAATTCTTTCCTATGGGCCCAGGAGCGGAAAGCTGACCGCTAGAATCCTGAAGGTTTACGGCAAGGCGGCTTCCGCCAAGGTATGTGCCGACGCGATCATCGACGCCAACGGGATACCAAAGAAATTTAAAAAGGAAACTTTGCGTGAGGCGGAGAAACTGTCCCGGGAGCCGATTACCCCGGCGGAAAGAAAAAAGCGCGCCGACCTGCGGGAACAGCTGATATTCACCATCGATGGCGCCGACGCCAAGGATTTGGACGACGCGATTTCAGTAGAGAAGGACGGCGCCGGCTGGAAGCTGGGCGTCCATATTGCGGATGTATCCCATTATGTAAAGGAAGGATCTCTGGTGGACGAGGAAGCGAAGCAGCGGGGGACCTCGGTGTATTTTGCCGACCGGGTAATCCCCATGCTGCCGGAGGCTTTATCCAACGGCTGCTGCTCGTTAAACGCTGGGGAGGAAAAGCTGGCCTTTTCCTGCTTCATGACGCTGGATAGGAAAGGCAATTTGAGGGGCTACCGCTTTCAAAAAAGCGTGATTTGCTCCAAGGTGCGCGGGGTTTACGATGAGGTGAACCAGGTTCTGGAGGGATGCGCTGCTGAAAGGCTGAAGGAGAAGTACCAGCCGGTGCTGGCTTCTCTGCAGGCGGGACAGGAGCTGGCCCAGCTCCTGGAGGCCAAGGGCCGCCGCCGGGGCACCATGGATTTTGAGAGCAGTGAAGCCCGGTTTTTCTTGGACCGGAATGGGACTTGCGTGGACATTCTGCCGCGCAGTCAGGGCTTATCTGAAAAAATGATCGAACAGTTTATGATACTTGCCAATCATGCGGCGGCGCTGTACGCGAAATGCCTGGAAATCCCCTTTGTGTACCGTGTCCATGAAGACCCGGACCCAGAACGTCTCAACACCCTTCAGCAGCTTGCGGCGGGACTGGGACTGCGGGCCAGGAGAATCCAAGAGGGAGTCCGGTCTGCGGATTTATCCGATCTGTTGCGGCAGGCGGAGGGAACCCCCGCCCAAAATATTATCAATCACCAGGTGCTGAGAACCTTGGCCAAGGCCCGGTATGATAATAAGCCCTTAGGGCACTTTGGATTGAATCTGGATGATTACTGCCACTTCACCTCGCCGATCCGCCGTTATCCGGATACCGCCATTCACCGCATTCTGACCGGAGTGGCGGAAGGGATCACTGTGGATAGGCTTCAGAAAAAATATCAGGATTTTTCCAGAGAGGCCGCCGTGCTGTCCTCGGCGTGCGAGCTGAGAGCCCAGCGGGCGGAACGCCAGGCGGAAAAGTGCTATATGGCGGAATATATGCGCCGGCATTTGGGAGAAACCTTTGACGGTATCGTCAGCGGCGCTACGGCCCGGGGAATTTTTGTCCAGCTGGCAAACAGCGTGGAGGGCTTTGTAGGTGTGGAGGACTTTCCGGACTGCGAATTCCAGTTCGACGGCCTGCTGACCCATACGGATGTCCGGAGCGGCCGCAGGCTGACGGTTGGAGACCCTATGAAGGTTCAGGTAGCGGCGGCGGATGTGGCCACGGGCAGAATCGATTTCACCCCGGCAGAATAAATTCGTCATAAAGTCAGTGTATTCCAGCATAAGCTTTCTTAGGACTTGCTTTCGGCTTCTCGCTCTCCTCCATTTGGATCATGGTGAAAAAACGTAAAAGCGATTCTAAGAAACCCGCTGGAAAAGAGGAAATGACGAATGGAAAATTGGATCATTTGGCTTATATTCGCAGGAATTTTCTGTGCTTTGCTGGTTCTTCACGTTGCCGCCGGTTCTAAAAAGCCCTTCCGTAGGGCGTTGGGCAGCGCGCTGAATGGATTGGTCGCCTTAGTGCTGGTGAATATCACCGGGGGCTTTACCGGAGTAACCCTCCCGGTGAGCCTGCTGTCCTTGGGAGTGTCCGCCGGCTTGGGGATTCCCGGAGTCACGATGCTGCTGCTGTTAAATCTTATTTGGGCCTGAGGCTCTTTTAGCTTCCTTGGATTAGAATCTACCGGTGGAAGCGCTCTATGAAAGGGGCTTTGGGTTCTAGAATAGGGCGGAGCGAGGCGCTGGCGGCAGCGGCAGGCTGATGGGCCGCGTCTATGTCCTTTTTCACCTTCCTTACTTCTTCCGGGACGACAGCCTTATGGCGGTGATAAAATCAGACTGCCGGCGGGAATTTGCTTGAGCCCAAAATGAGAAATGGAGGCTGGTAATGAGGTGAGCAGGCTCCTGCTTCCATAGCTGGCTGTAGGTGTGGTCATTATGGCATAGAGGTTTCTGACCTGCGTCTGGCTGAAAATATGGTTCCGCTTTTGAAGGATGGGCCTTCCAGCGCGCCGTTCAAGAAACCCTCATAAGGCCAATAAAACCAATTTTTGTATATTCGTTATTTTATTATACAAATAGTTTATAAATTTACAGCTTTTGTCGCAATTTTAGAGGCAAATATCTCGTCATGCTCTACAAAAACCAGAGTAGGCTTTCCCGCCAGCAAAAGCTCCTCGATTTGGATTCTGGTGAAGAGGTCAATATCGTTCAAGGGTTCATCCCAGAGGTAAAGGTGAGCGGCTTCACACAAGCTTCCGGCGATCAGGACCTTTTTCTTTTGCCCGCCGCTGAAATCGGAGCAGTCCTTTTCCAGCTGGCCCCGGGAAAATCCCATTTTCCGCAGCATAGCTTTTAAATAGCTTTCCTCCAATCCGCGGGCTGCCGCATATTCCGTCAGGCTGCCCTTCAGGCGGGAGGTGTCCTGGGAGACATAAGAGATGTTCAAACGGTTGTCTTTTGTCAGCTGGCCGGAAAATGAAAGCGCTTCTCCCAGCAGCAGCTTTAATACGCTGGACTTGCCGCTGCCGTTTTTTCCTTGAAGGACAATTCGGTCACCAGGCTCAATGGCAAAGCTGACGCCCTTACAGGCGGTCAGGTTTCCATACTGAATGGAAACCTCTTTCAGTTCGGCCAGCCTGCGGCCGGAGAAGGGCAAAGGCTTGATTCTTAGGTCTTCCGTATGCTCCAGATTTTTCAAAAGCTCTTCCTTTTCCCGCAGCGCATCCAGACGCCTGGTTTCCAAGGCCTTGGCCCGTTTCATCATCTTGGCGGATTTATGGCCAAGATAGCCCCGGTCGGGCCGCAGGCCGGAGCTTTGAGAGCCGTATTTTTCCCTTTCTACCCGGCCTGCCCACTGAGAGGCCTGCCTTGCCGCACCGGACAGCCTGCCGATTTCTTTTTTCAGCTTCTCGCTTTGCGAAAGCTCAAATTGATCCTGGCGGCGTTTGTTTTCCTGCCAAGAGGAGAAATTCCCTTTTTGGATTTGAAGCTCAGAGGGGTTGATAGATAAAATATGATCTGTACACCGGTCTAAAAACGCCCGGTCGTGGGAGACCAGGATAAATCCCTGTTTGCCCGCCAGATAGTCACCCACCAGCCTGCGGGCGGGCTGGTCCAGGTGGTTGGTAGGTTCATCGATAAGAAGAAAACGGTTTTCCTTGGCGAACAAAGCGGCCAGCAGAATTTTAGTCCGCTCGCCTAGGGAAAGAGTGATATAGGGCCGGCGATAGGTTTCCTCTTCGATTTTCAGCTTGGAAAACTCCCGCAGAAGAATCCAATCAGGACAATCAGGACAAACGCCCAGGGCCGCCTCCAGGGCGGACTGGCGGGGATCCTCAATCGTGAAGGGAAAATAGTCGAATTGAGTGTCAGCCGAAATCTGTCCCTGATAGGAATATTGCCCCATCAACAGCTTTCAAAAGGGTGGTTTTTCCTCTGCCGTTTCTGCCGACCAGCCCCAATTTCCAACTGGTATCTATTTGCAGAGAAAGATTTTCGAAAATGTTGTCATAGCCGCCTTCATAAGCGAAGGTAAGGTTTGAAATTTGAATCATTGACATAAAGAGCCTGTACCTCCTGCCGTAAGATTTTATTATCACCGGTAGTTCGGGAAAGCTGGAATTGCTTTTGACGCCGATAAAAAGAAAGGCCGGAATTTTTCTGCTGCCATATAAGGGGCTTCCCGTTGTGCCAATAAAACAGGCGCCTGATTGTCAAGCTGCTTTACCGGCGGTTAGCAGCAGATTCTTTAGAAATCTGCCGCCGCTCTGTTTTTCCGGAGCCAAAAAATTTAAGGCAAAACAAAAAGCCAACAGGAAAGATAAACCCTTTCCTGTGGCTAAAACAGCAAAAGAACCCATATTGTATGGAGCGGTATCAGCCTCAGTAAAAAGAAAAACGCAACTTCCCTGCAACCGGCGGCAATTCCCTGCTGCTTTCCCTGGAACTGACGCCATATTTATGGTTAGCAAGAA
>ENA-OQIL01000087-OQIL01000087.1-human-gut-metagenome-genome-assembly--contig:-NODE-87-length-46076-cov-4.323707_pt1 | contig 46076 bp, 39 predicted proteins | sample MGYA00242583_ERZ504748 | MGnify/ENA primary metagenome ERZ504748 (study PRJEB26092, sample SAMD00036191) | human gut metagenome | host: Homo sapiens | study: EMG produced TPA metagenomics assembly of...
GCTCGAACCGCACGCCGGGTGGGCGCTCTGACCGCGCATTCGGGGACCCGCGAGGCGGGCTGCGCGGCGATTCTGGGCGAGGACGGGAGCCTGCGCTTAGGGTGTCCTCACTGTATCGCGGAGGCGGGCGCGGGCGAGATGTAACGCTCCCGACGGGGCGTTGTCTGGCCTCAGACCGCTCCTATTCGATAGTGTTGAGACCGTGAGTACACCGAACGAGCCCATCCACACTCTCACTCCGCGTCAGCGATTCCTGCGCGAGCGTCAGGAGCGTCAAAATCTGACGTTCGCGATCGTGAGCGTCGCGATGATCGTCATTGCGGCGCTAGCGGCCCTCGTGTTCTCGGGGATCGTGTCGATTCCTTTCGGTAACAGCTTCTCCGCGAAGGTTAAGTACGCCGAAGTGGGCGATATTCCCTGCCCGACGGCGGATTCGAAGCCGGTGGCCCCCTCTCAGGTGTCGGTCACGGTCATCAACACGACTCAGCATCAGGGTCTGGCCTCCAAGGCCACGGACATGCTCACAACCGCCGGCTTCCAGACGGAAGAACCCCAAGAACGATGACATCGAATACACGGGCAAGGTGCGCATTACCGCCGGAGTGAACGGCGTCGACAACGCGTACTCGGTGGCCCGATTCTTCCCGGGTGCCCACGTGCGCCTCACTGAGGCGACGGACTCCACCGTCACGGTCGAACTGGGTACGTTCTACGACGACGCGATGAGCGCCGAGGACGTGCAGCGAGTGCTCAAGTCCAACGACTCGATCGGAGCAGCCCGAGAAGTGCCGACCGATGTCGGGCACGAAGCAGGACTGAGACAGAAGAAAAGGCCGCCCCGAGTGGGCGGCCTTTTCGCATCGGCTCGGCGCTCATTGAGCGCAGAGCGTCGCTGATCGGTCGCGGGTGCCGCGGTCAGCGGCCGGTCAGCGGCCCGGCCGTGCCACGGCCTCGAATGTTCTCCAGGAGTGCCTCGCCGTCCGAGCCGTACCAGACGGGGATGGACTCGGGGACGGTCCACAGGGCGTCGGGCACCATGGCCTCGAAGCTGCCGTGCGCCATGAACTGCTCGATCTCGGACAGGGAACGGATCGCGATGCCCGCGACGCACTGCGGGAACTCGCGGGCGAACTCCGCGTAGATTTCCGGGTCGTGCTGGCCGTCGTCGCCGACGAGGAGGCGTGCCGCCTCGAGCACTGCCTGTGCGAGGACTCGTTCCGGAAGCTGGTAACCGCGCTCGACGCGCGCGGCTGAGAGCGCTCGGTTGACGCGCGGCGGGTCGCCCGGTATGATGGCGGCCCGGGCCTCATGGCCCGCAACCCAACGAAAGGCTCTCCTCTCATGACTGTTCCTCCCAACCGCTAAACCACGCGACACATCCGTCCCATCCGCTGCCGCGCCGCGCGCGGCCGCTTCGTGATGGGCGCTGCCCGTCCGCCTGCCGCCGCTGCGAGCGGCCGTTTTGCGATGGGCCGTCCGGTTGAGATGCACAGACAATCAGAGAGGTTCCCTGTATGAAAAAGCTGAATAACGGCGTGGTGCCGCCTGTGCCCACCTTCCATTTCGAACGTATTCGGATTGCGAAGGAAGGCAACAACCATCATGAAAACGAGTATATGGCGCGTGGAGGCGACCGCCGCGCCGGTCGCGCTGCGCCCTTGTGGGACCTGCGGTGCTGACGCGGAGTTCGCGTCCACGGGCCTGTTTCGCGTGAACGCCCAGAAGAAACGTCTGGACGTGTGGCTCATCTACCGGTGCGCCACGTGCGGAAGCGTGTGGAACAGCGCCGTGATCAGCCGTGGGCGTCCGGGAAGCATCGACCGCGAAGAGCTCGAGCGGTTCACGGGCAACGATCCCGTGATGGCGCTGTGGTGCGCGCTCGACGTCGGCTTGCTCAGGCGCAACGGCGCGCGCCGGGGCAAGGTCGCCTTCGTCGTCGAAGGCGACCGGCCCGCCGGCGGCGAGGACTGTCGGGTTGAAATCGACGGCGGCGACCTTGCGGGCCTGCGCCTGGCCGAGGTGCTGCGGGCCAAGTTGGGCGTTTCGCGCAGCGGCTTGGAGCGCCTCGTGGAGGCGGGCGACGTGAGCGCCGCCGACGGAGCCGACGTCCTCGCCGCGAAGCTCCGTCCGCACCAGACGATCCTCGTGCGCGGGCGGCGCGAGCAGTAGGCGGGCAGGCGGCCCGGGACCACGCTCCCGGGCCGCTCCCGGCCCCCTGCCCCCCCACCGCGCCCGCCACCGCGGACGCCCGGCCCCTTTCCCGATGTTTCACGTGAAACATTCGTTCTATGCGCACAGGTGGGGTGCGACCGTGGGAGTGTGCTATCATGACGGCGAACACAGCGGCCATGCAAAGGAGCCATCATGTACGGATTGAAAACCGAGGCCAGCTTCGACTCGGCCCACTTCCTGACCGATTACTACGGCAAGTGCGAGAACCTGCACGGCCACCGGTGGAGAGCGGTGGTGTACCTCGAGGTCGCCGACCTGCAAGCCGACGGCACGATGAAGGACATGGTGGTTGATTTCGGCGTGTTCAAGCGCGCGGTGCGCGACCTGGCCGAAGAGCTGGACCACACCTTCCTCGTGGAAGAGGGCTCGCTGGCCGCGACGACGCTGGCCGCCCTCGAGGCCGAGGGCTTCAGCCTGACCGTCCTGCCCTTCCGCACCACCGCCGAAAACCTGGCGCGCTACGTCTGCGACCGGCTGACGGAGCAGGGTTTCCCCGTGTCCCAGGTGGACCTGTACGAAACCCCCAACAACTGCGCCATCTACCGGAGGACGGCATGAACGTTTCGGTCATCCTGGGGCATCCCTACGACGGCAGCTTCAACGCGGCCATCGCCCAGACCGTGGTGCAAACGCTGGAGGAGGACGGCCATGCGGTGGCGTTCCACGATTTGCACGCGGAGGGCTTCAACCCGGTGATTCCCCCGTCCGAGCTGGTCAGCGATGTGCCGGCCGACGATCTGACGGCCCTGCACCAACGCGAGATCAAGGAGGCCGACGGCATCGTCGTCGTGCATCCCAACTGGTGGGGACAGCCGCCCGCCATCCTCAAGGGATGGGTCGACCGCGTGCTGCGGGAGGGCGTGGCCTACGGGTTCGCCGAGGGCGATTCCGGCGGCGGCCTGCCCATCGGCCTGCTGAAAGCCCGCGCGGTGCTCGTGTTCAACACGTCGAACACGCCGGAAGCGCGCGAGCTCGAAGCTTTCGGCGATCCGCTGCAGCGGCTGTGGCGCGACTGCATCTGCGACTTCTGCGGCGTGACCACGTTCGATCGGGTTATGTTCCGCGTCGTTGCCGACAGCACGCCGGCCGACCGCCGCACGTGGCTTGAGCAGGCGCGCACCATGACGCGCGAAAGTTTCCCGTCCGAATGGAACAGCGCTGCCCGATCGGACTAGAACCGTCTGCCCCGTTGCCGCATACTGTCTCCGATATAAGTAACCCTTGGCTAACAAGTAAGGAGACCTTCATGGCAAGCAGCGTCGCATCGACGGCGAGCCCGGCACCTTCCCCGAGCGAGGGGAAGGTGCTCAAGGGCCGCGACCTCATCAACATCGGCATCTTCACGGCCATCTACTTCGTCATCCAGTTCGTGTTCATGCTGTGCGGTGGCATCCATCCGGCGCTGTGGGTGTTCATGCCGGCGCTCGACGGGTTGTTCGCGGGCATCCCGTTCATGCTCATGTGCGCGAAGGTGCAAAAGCCCGGCGCCGTCGTCATCATGGGGCTCATCGTGGCGCTCATCTACTTCGCGACGGGCATGTTCACGCCGCTCATCCTGGCCATGATGGCGGCATCTTGCGTTGTCGCCGAGGTCATCCGCGCGGTTGCGCGCTACCGCAGCTTCCTCGGCAACGCGGTGGCGTACGCGGTGTTCGGCCTGGGCATGTGCGGAAGCCCCCTGCCGCTGTGGGTGTTCCACGACTCGTTCGTCTCCCAGATCGCCGAGCAGGGTATGGGCGCCGACTACCTGGCGTCGCTTGACGCGCTGTCCACGACGCCGATGCTGATCGCCATGTTCGCCGTCACCATCGTGGCGGGCCTCGCGGGCGCGTATATCGCGCGCTGCCTGTTCAAGAAGCACTTCGAGAAGGCGGGGCTCGTCTAATGCAGGCCACCTACGCGCTCGAGGATCGTCGCGTGCTGGGCCGGGCGCCGCGCTCCGGCGTGCTCGACCTCGACCCGCGCACCATCATGGGCGTGCTGCTGGCGGCGTCGGTGGTGGCCTTCATGTCGAAGAGCCTCACGGTTGAGCTGGGCCTCGTGCTGGGCGTGGCGCTGCTGCAGGCGCTGACGGGGCACGTGAGGATGGCGCTTGCGTTCGCGGGCGGCTACGCGGTGCTGTGGGCGGTGCTCAACCTCGTGTTCCCGCACGTCGGAGGCGTTGCAGCCACCATGTTCACCATCAGCTTCACGTTCTCGCGCAAGATCTTCCTGTGCCTCATGGTGGGCTCGCTGCTGGTGGCCGAATGCTCGGTGCACCGTCTGACGGCCGCGCTCGAGCGCCTGCGCGTGCCGCAGGTGGTGCTCATCCCGCTCACGGTGACCATGCGCTACTTCCCGGCGCTCAAAGACGAGATGGCGCACATCCGCGACGCCATGCGCCTGCGCGACATCCCCGCTTCCGAGCGGCTGGAATGCTTCGTGGTGCCGCTCATCATGTCGGCCACCACCACGGCCGACGAGCTGTCGCGCGCCGCGACCTGCCGGGGCATCGAGAACCCGGTGCGCTCTACCGACACCGAGCGGCTGCGCATGCACGCCGCCGATTGGGCGGTGCTCGCGGCGTCCGCGGCGGCGGTCGTGGTCGTGGCGCTGTGGGGAGGGGCGTACTGATGGCGGCGGCTCGGCAGTGCGCTGAGGCGCGCGGCGGCGGGCGCGCCGCGGCGCGCGGCGACGAGGCGCCGGTCGTCGTCCGCCTGCGCGATGCGTCCTGCCGCGGGGCCGGCGACGCGCTCATCCTGGACGGCGTGGACCTCACCGTGCGCCGTGGCGAATGCGTGCTGCTGTGCGGGCGCTCGGGCATGGGAAAGACCACGGTGACGAAGCTGATCAACGGCCTCATCCCGCAATTCGAGCCCGGGGTCGAGCGCACGGGCGAGGTGGAGGTGTGCGGCTTCGATCCGGCGCGCTGCGCCATGCACGAGCTCGCGCGGCACGTGGGCAGCGTGTTCCAGAACCCGAAATCGCAGTTCTTCAACCTCACCTCCAACGATGAGCTGGCGTTCGGCCTGGAGGCGGCGGGGGTCGACGCCGACGCGATCGAGGAGCGCATCCGGGCGACGGTGGGGGCGCTGCACGTCGAGCACCTGCTCGACCGCGGCGTGACGAAGATGTCGGGCGGCGAGAAGCAGAGCCTCGTGTTCGCCTCGGTGGACGTGATGGACCCCGACGTGTACGTGCTGGACGAGCCCACCGCGAACCTCGACGCGCGCGCGATCCGCGTGCTGCACGACCAGATCGCCGCCATCCTCGCGCGCGGCAAGACGGTGATCGTCGCCGAGCACCGGCTGTACTTCGTGGCCGATCTCATCGATCGCGCGGTGCTCATCGAAGGGGGCCGCGTCGCGCGCGAGTTCTCGCCCGAGGACTTGCGCGCGCTGTCGGAGGAGGAGCGCGCCCGCCTGGGCCTGCGCGCAGTCGACCCCGCCGTCGCGATGGCCGTGACGTGCCCGGCGGCCCCCGCGTGCGCGACGGGTGCGCTCGAGCGCGGGCTGTCGCTGCGCGGTTTCGCCAGCCTGCGCAAGAAGCGACGCGTGTTCGCCCCGGTCAGCTTCGACGTCCCGCGCGGCGCGGTGGTGGGCGTGACGGGCGCGAACGGCGTGGGGAAGTCGACGCTCGTGCGCGCGATGGCGGGCCTCGAGCGCGCGACGGAGGGGGAGCTGCGCTTCGACGGCGCACCGCTCGATGCCCGCGCGCGCCGCCGCCGGTGCTCGCTCGTCATGCAGGACGTGAACCATCAGCTGTTCAGCGACAGCGTGCGCGGGGAGTGCGAGCTGTCGGCGGGCGGCGTCGACGCGGCTCGCGTGGACGAAGTGCTGGCGGCCCTCGACCTGGAGCATCTGGAGGCGTGCCACCCCATGGCGCTGTCCGGCGGCCAGAAGCAGCGGCTGGCCGTGGCCTGCGCCCTGCTCGCCGGGCGGGAGGTGCTGCTGTTGGACGAGCCGACGAGCGGGCTTGACTTCGGGCATATGGTTGAGGTAAGCCGGTTGGTGAAAGGGCTGGCTGAACGGAACATCTGCATCGTCGTGGTCACGCACGACTGCGAATTCCTCAGCCGCAGCTGCGATTTCGCGTACGAATTGGAGGCGGGCTGATCGATGGGCGAGGCGGGCGATGTGCTGTCGTGCGTGATGGCGGGTGGCGAAGGCGTCGTGGAGGAGCGGCCGGGAGGGGCCGTGCTCCGTGTGAAGAACGACACGGGCGAGGGATCCATGGCCTTCTGCCAGGTGTTCGACGGCGTGGGACTCTCGTTCAACGACTTCCGGCTGGACGCGTACGATTCGGGGTTCGTGGCCGGCCCGGACATGCTGTGCATCGACCACTGCCGCGAGGGGCGCATCGAGCAGCCCGTCGCGGGCGGCGCTTACTCCTACGTGGCGTCCGGCGACCTCAAGATAGACGACCGCTCCCGCCATACCGGCATGTTCGTCCTGCCGCTGGGTCACTACCGCGGCATCACCGTGTCCTTCGACCTCGCCCGCGCCGAGCGCTCCATCGCCCAAGCGCTCGGCGGGTTCCCGGTTGATCTGCGCGCGCTGCGCGATCGCTTCTGCCGCGGCGGCGACCCCTTCATCATGCACGACGCACCGGGCGCGGAGCACATCTTCTGCGAGCTGTACTCCGTGCCCGACGAGATCCGCGCGACGTACTTCCAGCTCAAAGTGCTGGAGCTGCTGCTGTTCCTGCAGGTGCTCGATCCCGGCCCCGTGCGCGAGCGTCGGCCGTACTTCTACCGCGCGCAGGTGGAGAAGGTGAAGGCGGCGCGCGACTTCATGGTGTCCGACCTCACCGTCGAGCACACCATCGACGAGCTGGCCGACCGCTTCGATCTGCCGCCCACGGCGTTCAAGACCTGCTTCAAGGGGGTGTACGGCCTGCCGCCGTACGCGTACCTGCGCACCTTCCGGATGGAGCGCGCCGCCGCGCTTCTGCGCGAAACCGACCTGCGCGTGGCCGACATCGGCCTGGCCGTGGGCTACGACAGCCCCTCCAAGTTCACCGCCGCCTTCAAGGCCGTGATCGGCCAAACCCCCACCGTCCACCGCCGCGACCGCGCAAGGTACGTGCGATAGCGCGATAACAAGTTGCTTTTTGACTGATTTGTAACTTGCTATTTGTATGATATACTCATTGCGAAATACTTGATTGCCGTCGGTTTCGGAGGGATTTCCATGACGCTCACACCCACGGGGTATAGACCTCGCGTTATCGATGCAGAACTTGCGCGTTGCCTCAAGTTGTTCGGTGCCGTGGAGATACGTGGGCCGAAGTGGTGCGGCAAAACATGGGCAGGACTCAATCAGAGCGTCGACGAGGTGTACATCGCCGACCCCTCGGATGGCTACGTGACGCGTCGACTTGCTCGGCTCGATCCGGATTCCGTGCTGCAAGGCGACCATCCGCTCCTTGTGGATGAGTGGCAGGCTGCGCCAGGCGTATGGGATGCGGTACGCGCCTCGGTGGATCGTGCGCCCGAGCCTGGTCGGTATATCCTCACTGGTTCGGCGCAACCGCTTCTCAAGGACACCGTGCACAGCGGAACCGGGCGAATCGTCAGCATCGATATGCGGCCGATGACCCTGTTCGAGTCGGGCGACTCGACGGCCGAAGTGTCGCTCGAGGAGCTTTTCGACAATCCCGGGAAAAAGATACGAGGGCGCTCTTCCCATAAACTTGACGACATCATCGCATTGGCTGTTCGCGGTGGATGGCCCCGCGCCGTTGGCCTTGATCCGGGGGACGGTGCTCTCATCGCACGGCGATACATAAAAAGCATCGTCGGCGGCAAGGATGTGGAGTTTGAAGGCGTGCGGTACTCGCCTGCCAAGCTTGAGGTGCTGCTGCGCTCCTTATCTCGCAATACGGCCACCATGACGAGCATGTCCACCATTCAGAAAGACGTTTCGAGCGTCGATGCGAACGGATTGTCGCGATCGACAGTTCTCGCGTACGTTGATTATTTGCAGCGCATCTACATGATATGGGAGCAGCCTGCATGGCGGCCGGAATTGCGTTCGGCAACGCGCCTGCGAACCACGCCCAAACGCCACGTTACCGACCCCTCCCTTGCGGCTGCAAGCTTGAAGGCGGGGCCGAATAAGCTCAAGAGCGATTTGAACACGTTCGGGTTCGTTTTCGAGACCATGGCGGCGCGCGACTTGCATGTGTACGCGCAGAGCCTGGGGGGTCAGCTGTGCCATTATCGTGACAATTCGGGCTTGGAGATCGATTCGATAATCGAGCTCGACAACGGGGGCTATGCCGCTATCGAAGTGAAGCTCGGGGCCGATCAAGAGGATGAAGCGGCTGCGAACTTGATTCGTTTCGCTAGAAAGATGGAAGCGGGAGGTATCGATGCCCCCGCTTTCCTCGCTGTGGTGGTGGGTACTGGAGGGTTCGCTTACACGCGTTTGGACGGTGTGCATGTTGTGCCTATCGGATGTCTCGCGCCGTAGAGAGAGGTAAGTCTTAGATAACTTCCCACCTGATTGGAACAGGGCTGGCTTGATGGAGCGGAACGTGCCTGCTGGGAGCCGTATAGTCAGGAGCGTTCGCATTCCCAACTGAGAAGGTGGTTTTGGTGGCTCCTGTGACAGAAACGCCCGCGAAGGCATCGTGGCTGGCCGTGCTGCTTTCGTACGCCGGCCGCTGCCGGGGGAAGATGGCGGTCTCGCTGCTGTGCTCGGTGGCCAGCGTGGCGGCCGGGCTCGTGCCGTTCTACGCGGTGTACCGCATCATCGACGAGGTGATCGCCCCCGCGCCCGACGGCGGTGCCGTGCTGGCTTGGGTGGGCGCGGCCGCGGCGGGCTACGTGGCGTCGAAGGTGCTGTTCGGCGCATCGACGCTGCTCTCGCACGTGTCCGCGTACACCATCCTCGAATCGCTGCGCGACGACGTGGTGGAGAAGCTCATGAAGACCTCCCTCGGCACCGCGGCGTCGAAAAGCATCGGCCAGATCAAAAACGTGTTCGTCGATCGCATCGAGGGCGTGGAAGTGCCGCTGGCGCACATGATCCCCGAGCTTTCGGGCAACGTGCTGCTGGCGGCTGCCATCGCGGTGTGGATGGCACTCATCGACTGGCGCATCGCGCTTGCGTGCCTGGTCACCGTGCCCATCGGGCTGGTCGTGTTCGCAAGCGGCCTGGGGGCGTACAACAGGATGTACGCCGCCTACATGGCCGAGGGCAACCATGTGAACAGCGTGATGGTGGAGTACGTGGAGGGCATCCAGGTGATCAAGGCGTTCAACCAGGGTTCGAACTCCTACCAGAAGTACGCCAACGCCGTCCGCTCGTTCAAGGACTTCACCCTGGGCTGGTTCAAGGCCACCTGGGTCAGCATGAACCTCGCGTTCTCCATCCTGCCGACCACGCTGCTGGGCGTGCTGCCCGTCGGGCTGGCGCTGTACCTGGCGGGAGACGTCACCCCGGCCGAGCTGGGGTTGGAGTTCGTGCTGGCGCTGGCGGTGGTGGCGCCGCTCATGAAGCTGTCATCGTTCCTCAACGAGGCGAAGGCGATGGAGTACGCCGTGGCCGACGCGAGCGAGTTTCTCGACCTGCCCGAGCTGCCGGAGCCTGCGCAGCGCGCGGCCGTGCGCGACGAGGGCGTGGAGTTGGCGAACGTGTCGTTCTCCTACGAGAGCGGGGAGGAGGTGCTCCACGACGTGAGCCTGCGCGTGCCGCGCGGGTCGTTCTGCGCGCTCGTGGGGCCGTCGGGCTCGGGCAAGTCCACTCTGGCGCGCCTGATCGCGCGGCATTGGGATGTGGGCGCGGGCGCCGTGCGCGTGGGCGGCGTGGACGTGCGCGACATGCCGCTGGACCAGTTGTCGCAGCTCGTGAGCTTCGTGGCGCAGGACAACTACCTGTTCGACTGCTCGCTTCGCGAGAACATCCGCATGGGCAAGCCCGACGCCACCGACGACGAGGTGCTGGCCGCCGCGCGCGCCGCTTGCTGCGACGACTTCATCGGCCGCCTGCCGCATGGCTACGACACGCCGGCCGGCGAGGCGGGGCACGCGCTGTCGGGCGGCGAGCGCCAGCGCATCTCCATCGCCCGCGCCATCCTCAAGGACGCGCCCATCGTGGTGCTCGACGAGGCCACGGCCTTCACCGACCCGGAGAACGAGGAGCGCATCCAGCAATCCATCGCCCGGCTGACGCGCGGCAAGACCCTGCTGGTCATCGCGCACCGCCTGTCCACCGTGGCGGCGGCCGACGACATCGCGGTGGTGGATCACGGGCGCATCGTCGCGCACGGCACGCACGACCGGCTGCTTGCCGCCTGCCCGCTCTACGCGTCCATGTGGCAGGCTCACGTGTGCGCGAAGGCGTGGTCTGCCGTTTCCCGAAAGGAGGCCCTCGATGCTTAAAGCGCTCAAGCGCATCATCGCGTGGACGGGACCGTACCGGCGCAACCTGTACCTGGGCTGCGTGTGCTCGTTCTTCATGACGTGGGCCACGGCGGCCCCCGTGATGCTGGCCGCGTGGATGCTCGCGCAGGTGGTGGACGACGCGCGCGGCGTCTCGACGCTCGACCCGTCGGCGGTGTGGCTGTCGCTGGCGGCCATCGTCGCGTGCATCGCCGCCCGGTTCGCGTTCTCGTACGGCAAGAACCGTCTGCAGGAGAGCATCGGCTACGAGGTGGCGCCCGAGGTGCGCATCCGCATCGGCACCATCCTCAAGCGCGTGCCGCTGGGCTACTTCTCCCGCATGAAGACGGGCGACATCCTCGCGACCACCACCACCGAGCTGGGCATGCTCGAGCTGAACGGCATGAAGATGATCGACGCCGTGGTGAACGGCTACGTGTCGGTGGCGGCCGTCATCGCGTTTCTGGCCGTGATGGACTGGCGCTGCGCGCTGGCGGCGCTGGCGGGCGTGGGGCTGTCGGCGCTCGCGCTGGCGGGCATCAACCGACGCAGCCGGAAGCTCACGCCGGCCACGCACGAGGCTTCCGAGCGCCTGTCCGGCGCCATCGTGGAGTTCGCGCGCGGGCTGGGCACGGCGAAGTCGTACGGCCGCGGCAGCTCCGCGCTGCAGCCGATGTACGCGGCGTGCGCCCAGGCGAAGAAGGCCCGCGTCGACGTGGAGTTCGGCTTCACGCCGTTCAACGTGGCGCACCTCGTGGCGCTCAAGCTGGCCAGCGTGGCCCTCGTGGGCTTCGCGGCCTGGGCGTGCCTCGGCGGGACGCTGCCGCTGTGGATGTTCTTGGCCATCGCCCTGCTCTCGTTCACCATCTTCGGCGGCGTGGAGGGCGTGGCCGACTCGGCGCACATGCTGGGCGACCTGAACGACGTGCTGGACCGCCTCGACAAGATCGAGCAGGCGCGCTTCATCGACGAGGACGGGCGCGCGCTCGACCTCGACCGCTTCGACATCGCGTTCGAGGACGTGGCGTTCTCCTACGACGAAGGTCCCGAGGCGCGCACGGTGCTGCACGACGTGAGCTTCGCCATACCCGAGGGCACCACGTGCGCCATCGTGGGCCCGTCCGGCTCGGGCAAGACCACCATCGCGAACCTCATGGCGCGCTTCTGGGACGTGAGCGCCGGCAGCGTGCGGGTGGGCGGCCACGACGTGCGCGAGTTCACCTGCGACAGCCTGCTGGCGAACTTCTCGATGGTGTTCCAGAACGTGTACCTGTTCAACGACACGGTGGAGGCGAACATCGCGTTCGGCTGCCCCGGCGCCTCGCACGACGAGGTGGTGGCCGCCGCGAAGCGCGCGTGCTGCCACGGCTTCATCGAGGAGCTGCCGCAGGGCTACGACACCGTGGTGGGCGAGGGCGGCAGCAGCCTGTCGGGCGGCCAGAAGCAGCGCATCTCCATCGCGCGGGCGCTGCTGAAGGACGCGCCCATCGTCGTCCTCGACGAGGCCACCGCCAGCGTCGACCCGGAGAACGAGCAGCTCATCCAGCAGGCCATCGGCCAGCTGACGGCGGGCAAGACCGTCGTGGTGATCGCGCACCGCCTGGCCACGGTGGAAGCGTCCGACCAGATCCTCGTGGTGGACGGCGGCACGGTGGCGCAGCGGGGCACGCACGACCAGCTCATGGCCGAGGGCGGCACGTACCGCCGCTTCGTGGAGATCCGCCGGCGCGCCGAGGGCTGGCGGATCGCGAGCGACGACGCGGTCGCTCCTGCGCCCGCGGAGGACGCGCCCATGCCCGCGGCGTCCTAGCGGCTCCGCCCCGGCCGCCGCGCCTCCTACCGCTCCAGTCCCCGGCGGTACTCGCTGGGCAGCAGGCCGGTCTCGCGGCGGAACAGCTCGCTGAAACGGCTGGCGCACGTGTAGCCCACCGCGTGCGCCACCTGCTCGATCGACAGGTCGGGCATCCGCAGCAGCCCCTCGGACTGGCTGATGCGGCGGCTCTGCACGTAGCGCGTGAGCGTGGAGCCGGTCACCGCCTTGAAGCACTCCTTGAACTTTGTGGGGCTCATGCATGCGGCCCGCGCGAGGTCGTCCACCGTGAGCGCGCTCGCGCAGTGGTCGTCGATGTACAGCGCCACGGCCTGGATGCGCTCGCGGTCCTCGGGCGCGACGGCGCGTCCCGACGTGTCCCGGCGCGCTTTCGTGCGCTCGACGATGAGCCCCATGGCCTCGAACACCTTGCCCTCGTAATACAGCTGGCTGCGATGCTCGTCGCCCGGGCGGGGCCACAGCCCGGCCAGCAGCGCGCGCAGCTCGGGGGAGTCGCCGTCGTCGCTCAGCGAGGCGAACGCGTCGCGCACGCGCTCGAACTGCCCGTCGTACTCGCGCTCCAGGTACGCGCGCGACATCTCGGGCCGCACCTCGATGGACACGGCCTTCACGGGCACGCCGCCGTGCACGAGCCCGCGCCAGCCCCCGTCGCCGCTGTAGAATCCCCAGATGCTTTTCGCCCGCAGCCGCCGATACGGCGTGAACTCCTCTCCCGAAATGGACTCGTACCAGGCCACGCTCAGGTATTCGGGCAGCTCGAACTCCATGACGGTGTCGTGGAGCAGCGTGAAGTCGTGGATGGCGATCTGCCAGCGATCGGAGGGTGCGAGGATGTGGAAGCTGCCGGACGTTTCGCCTTCGCCCCGGTACGAGCGCCACAGGGGGCAGAAGCCCTCCGGCGGCTCATATTCCTCGAAGCCGATCTGCTCGAGCGACGGGGCGTGGATGATGTCGTGCGAGGGCGGGCGGTGCTCCATGGGTTCTGCTCCTTCATGCGGTTGCTCGCGGCGGCGCGGCGGTCGGCCGCAGGGACGTGCGCCGCAGGGGCGTGCCGCGTGCGACGATCGGACGCGGCGGTGCGACGTTCGGACGCGCGGGCGCGCATGCGCGACGTCGTTTCCGCCCCTCCGCGTATGATACACCATTGTTAACCGAGGCTATCTTTTCCGCATGAAAATGAATCAGAAGGAGGTCTGTCATGCGTTCAGCCATGCAATCCGACAAGAAGGGGCTCACCGCCCGCGACCTGGTGACGTGCGGCGTGTTCATCGCCCTGTACTTCGTGTTCATGATGGTGGGCAGCATGCTGTTCGCCCCGAACCCCGTGCTGACGTTCCTCATGCCGGCGGGTGCGGCCCTGCTCACCGGCCCCATCTACCTGCTGCTGGTGGCGAAGGTGCCCAAGCACGGCCCCATCATCATCCTGGGCGTGGTGGAGGGGCTCATCATGTTCGTGACGGGCATGTACTGGCTGTGGGCGGTAGCGCTCGTCGTGCTGGGCGTGGTGGCCGACCTCATCGCCGGCGCGGGCCGGTTCCGCAACAAGAACCTCAACCTCGTGAGCTTCCTCGTGTTCTCGCTCAACCCCATGGGGTCCTACCTCATGCTGTGGATCGATCCGTCGGGCTACACCTCCTACCTGGCCGGGAAGGGCACCGAGCAGGCGTACCTCGACACGATGGTGTCCACGGGCGCGGGCTGGGTGCTGCCGGGCATGATCGCGCTGACGCTGGTGTGCGCCCTGGTGAGCGCGCTGGTGGGTCGCCGTCTGCTGAAGAAGCAGTTCGAGAAGGCGGGCGTCACCGCATGATCGATCGCGCGTTCCGGCCCGATCCGCGGGCCAAGCTTGCGCTGCTTCTGCTGTGGGCCGTCGCGGTGTTCCTGTCGCCCGGGCTGTGGTTCGAGGCGCTCCTGATGCTGCTGAGCGTGGCGCTGGGCATCGCGCTGGGGAAGGGGCGGCTCGCGCTGGGCATGCTGGGGCTGTACGCGGTGATGATGGCGTGCATGCTGGCCACGGCGCAGCTGGACACCGGCGTGCTGAAAACGATGCTGTCGTCGTTCTTCATGCTGGTGCGCAAGGTGTTCCCGTGCGGGCTTCTGGCGGCCGTCATCGTGTCCACGACGCACGTGAACGAGTTCATGAGCGCGTTCTCGCGCATGCGCGTGCCACGCCAGGTGACCATCCCGCTGGCCGTGATGCTGCGCTACGTGCCGGCCATCCGCGAGGACTGGCGCTTCATCTCGGACGCCATGCGCATGCGCGGCGTGAACGCCAGCCTGGCCGGATTCCTGCGTCGACCGGGCATGACGGTGGAGTGCCTGTACGTGCCGCTCATGATGAGCGCGTCGAACGTGGCCGACGAGCTGTCGATGGCCTCGGTGGCGCGCGGCATCGAGAACCCGGCGCAGCGCACGTGCTACACGCATATCGAGTTCCGCGCGTCCGACGGGCTGCTGGTGGCCGCCGGCGTGGCCGTGGTCGTGGCGGCGCTTGCGTGCAGCCTGTTGGGCGTGGGGAAGTGAGGTCGAGACGATGATCGAGTTTGACGATGTGAGCTTCGCGTACCGCGCGCCTGCGGAAGGCGCGGGCGCGCCCGAGGGGGTGCGCGGCATCGACCTGCGCGTGGAGGCGGGCCGGTGCGTGCTCGTGTGCGGCGCGTCCGGCTGCGGCAAGACCACGGTGACGAGGCTGGCGAACGGGTTGGCGCCCTCGTTCTTCCCGGGGACGCTCGAGGGACGCGTGCTGGTGGACGGGCGCGACGTGGCCGACCTCGAAAGCTGGGAGGTGGCCGCATGCGTGGGCTCGGTGTTCCAGAACCCGCGCACGCAGTTCTTCAACGTGGATTCCACGGGCGAGGTGGCGTTTTCGCTGGAGAGCATGGCGTGGCCCGAGGAGCGCATACGCGAGCGCACGCACGATACCATCCGCCAGCTGGGGTTGGAGGAGCTGGCCGACCGCAGCATCTTTTCGCTGTCGGGCGGCGAGAAGCAGCGCATCGCGTACGCCAGCTCGTGGGCGCCCCATCCGGCGAACCTCGTGCTGGACGAGCCGACGTCGAACTTGGACGAAGCGGCCATCGCGGCGCTGCGGCGCTACCTGCTGGACGCGAAGGCGCAGGGCGCGGCCGTGCTCGTGGCCGAGCATCGCCTGTGGTGGCTGGCCGACGTGGCCGACGAGGTGGTGGTCATGGAGGAGGGGCGCATCGCGCGGCGCTTCGACGGCGCGACGTTTCGGGCGCTGCCGTCGTCGGAGGTGCGCGACCTGGGGCTGCGGGTGCGCGCTTTGGCCGACGAGCGGGCGCGCGAGCGGCGGGCGCCGGGCGATGCGCGCGAGCCGCGGGCGCCCCTCGTGCGCCTGCGCGGCGTGCACGCCTCGTACGGCAAGCGCGAGGTGCTGCACGGCGTCGACCTCGACCTGCGCGAGGGCGAAGTGGCGGCGCTCGTGGGCGCCAACGGCGCGGGGAAGTCCACCCTGTGCCGCACCATCGTGGGGCTGCATCGGGAAAGCGCGGGCACGACGACGATCGACGGTGAACCCGCAGGGCCCAAGCAACGCCTGCGCGCCTGCTCGATGGTGTTCCAGGACGTGAACTACCAGCTGTTCGCCGACAGCGTGCGCACCGAAGTGAGCTTCGGGCTGACGGACGCTGAGGCGCCCGACGCCGCGCGCGTGGACGAGGTGCTCGACGGCCTGGGGCTGGCGGCGTACGCCGAGCGCCACCCCGCCACGCTGTCGGGCGGCCAGAAGCAGCGCCTCGCCGTGGCGGCCTGCATCGCCACCGGCAAGCGCCTCCTCGTGTTCGACGAGCCCACGAGCGGGCTCGACCTGGGCAGCATGCGCACGGTGGCGGCGCTCGTGCGCCGGTTGGCCGACGAGGGCCGCGCCGTGCTCGTGGTCACCCATGACCTGGAGTTCATCGGCCAAGCCTGCGACAAGGCCGTTCGCGTGGAAGCCGGCCGCATAGCCGCCGAAGCCGTCGTGGAGGGCGACCTGCAAGCGGTGAGAGAGCTGTTGGCGAAGGGGTGATACGAGGGTTGCCGAGGGAGCGCGGCGCTTTGCCCCCCCGCTTTCCTGTGCTTCTTATGCCGTCCAGCTGCGGGCTTTTTCCTGTTCGGCGATGGCGTGGGCGTACCAGCCGCCTGCGCGAGCAGCTCGTCGTGGGTGCCCCGCTCGCGTACGCGACCGTCGTCCAGCACCAGTATCTGATCGGCGCGCTCCACGGTGTCCAGGCGGTGGGCGATGACGATGACGGTCTTGTCCGCCATGAGCACGTCGAGCGCCCGGTTGATCTCGTGCTCGTTGTCGGCGTCCAGGCTCGAGGTCGACTCGTCCAACAGCACGATGGGAGCGTTCTTGATGAGCGCTCGCGCGATGGAGATGCGCTGCTTCTCGCCGCCGGAAAGCGTGGAACCGCCTTCGCCCACCAGGGTGTCGTAGCCCTGCGGCAGCGCCTCGATGAAGTCGTGGCAGTGCGCGGCGCGGGCGGCCGCTTCCACTTCCTCCTGCGTCGCATCCGGCTTGCCCACGCGGATGTTGTTCGCCACGGTATCGGCGAGCAGGTACACGTCTTGGAACACGACGGCCACCTGCTCGGCCAGCGCGTCGGGCGCGATATCGCGCACCTCGTGCCCGCCTACGCGCACGCTGCCGCTGCTCGCATCCCAGAACCGCGAGATCAAGCTGATGACGGTGGTCTTCCCGCTGCCCGAAGGCCCGACGAGCGCGGTGCGCGTCCCGGGCTGCGCCGTGAACGTCACCCCGTGCAGCACCTCCTTGCCGTCGGCGTATCCGAACCGCACATCGTCGAACCGCACGTCGAAGCTCGTGAAACGGGGGTTGCCGTCGCGGTACGCAAGGGGGCGTTCGGCCTGTATTCGCTCGATGCCCTCCGCCGCTTTGGCCAGGTAGTTCAGCTCGGGGTAGATCACGCCGAGCGTGGTCATCATGCTGGAGATGGATACGGCGATCATGACCGCCGCGATGAGGCGGGGCGCGTCGAGCTGGCCGTCCATGAACATGAGCGTGCCCGCCACGAGCCCGAGCGGAACGATGAGCGAGGTGGCCACGGAGAACAGCACCGAGAACGGCATGATGGACAGCTCCATGCGAATGGATTCGCGCTTCAAATCGGCGAAGCTGCGGTCGAGCCGCTCGAAGCGCCGGCCGGTGAGATTGTAGAGCTTGAACGTCTTGATGCCGTTGATGTACTCGATGATGCGGGATATGACCGCGTGGACGCTTTCGCGATAGCGGACGCCGCCCTTGCTTGCCGCGCGCCCGCCCAGGCGCGCAAGCGGCAGGGAGGCGACGACGATCGCGAGGATGATCAGCCCGTAGAGCCAGTTGATGGCGAAGGCGAACGCGCATGCGAGCACGCTGAAGCAGACGACCTTGAAGAAGCTCGCCAGCGAGGTGGTGATGGTCTGCTCGAAGTCGCTCACGTCGGTGGTGAGAACCGATGCGAGCTGGCCGATGCTGTTCTTGTCGAAGTACCCCAGGTTCAGCCTGCGCAGGTGGTTGCCGATCGAGAGTCTCAGGTCGGCGGTGATGTCCGCGCCCCGGAACTGCGTTTGGGCGTAGTTCGTCACGTACAGCGCGGCGCGCACGACGAACAGCACGACGAGCGCGCCGCTGTAGAACGCAAGCAGCTCGGCGTTGAACGCGCCGGCGACGAGGTTGATGATGGCTGCGATCATGACGGCGAACATGCCCATGTGCAAAAGCGAGTCCGCGCAGGAAAGCGCGATGGGCAGCACGAGGGTCTTGGCTTTGTCGCCCGCTACGGTTCGGACGGTTTTGATGAGCGTTATCATGCCAGCGACTCCTTCTTCTCCGTGCGGTGCGTGTAGGCGTCCCACATGCGGGCGTAGGCGCCGTCTTGCTTGATCAGGGAATCGTGCGTTCCTCGTTCTCGCAGGCGGCCGTGGTCGAACACGCATATCTGGTCCGCATGCACGATGGTGTGCAGGCGGTGGGCGATCATGATGCAGGTCTTGTTCGTCAGCAGGTGCGAGAGCGCAAGCTGGATCCGGTGCTCGTTCTCGATGTCGGTGAAGCTGGTGGCTTCGTCGAACACGATGATGGGCGCATCCTTCAAGATGGCGCGAGCGATGCACACGCGCTGCCGCTCGCCGCCGGACAGCTTGACGCCGTTCTCTCCCAGCAACGTGTCGTAGCCGTTCGGCAGGCCCTCGATCGTGTCGTGGATCTGCGCGGCCCGCGCGGCGGCCTCCACCTGCTCGCGCGTGGCGTTCGGTCGGCCGAGCCTGATGTTCTCGTACAGGGTGTCGTCGAGCATGAAGGCTTCTTGGAACACGAAGGACACCAGATCCATGAGGTTGTCGGTGCGCAGTTCGGACAGGGCATGCCCGTCGATGCGCACCGCGCCTTGGCGCGTTTCCCAGAACTTGGGGATGAGCTGGGCTGCGGTCGTCTTGCCGGCGCCCGAGGGGCCCACGAACGCGGTCAGGCTGCCGGCGGGCAGATCGAGGCTGACGTCGGTGAGCGCGTTGGTCTCGGCGGCGCCGTAGCCGAACGTGACGTGATCGAACGCCACCGCGTGCGGTTTCGCCGGATCGAGCGCGAGCGTGCCTTCGGAAGCCTCGGGCAGGTCCATGATGTCCTGTATGCGCTCCATGCCGCTCATGATCTGGTTGAACGTCATGGCGAACGTGAGCAGGTTCAGGAGGCTGGACAGGAACACCATGCTCATGATCATGAAGAACAGGTAGTCGGCGGCCGAAAGGGAGCCCTGCAGGTACAGCACGCCGCCCAAAGGCAGCACGAACAGGATGCCGCTTTCCACGATGGCCACGAACACGCCGTAGGAGTAGCCCTGGCTCTTGGTGCACTGCTTCCAGAACTCGTTGTACTCGGTGACGGCGTCGGCGTACTCGCGGTAGCCTTTCGCGTCCAGACGGTAGGCCTTCATCACGGGCATGCCGTTGATGAACTGCATGATGGCCGCATTGAGCTTGGCGAGCAGCCGGTGGTACGTGGGCATCTGCTTGCCGGTGGCCGCCATGGCGAACAGCTGCACGGCAACGCCCAGCACCACGGGGACCAGCATGCCCAGAGCCATGGGCACGTTCAAGGTGAGCAGGTAGCAGAACATGATGGCGGGCGTGCAGGCGGCGGCGACGATGTCGGGGATCTGGTGGGCGAGAAACTTCTCGATGCGCTCGACGTCCTCGATGATCACCTTTTTGAGAGCGCCCGAGGTCGTTTGATCGAAGAACCCGAGGTTGACCTTCGCGATGTGCCGGCTGATCTGCGCACGCACCTGGTACAGGGTGTTGAAGGCCCCGATGTGCGAGCACGCGCCCGAGGCGATGGCGAACGCGAACTTGCCCACGATGGCCACGGCGGCGATGATGCCGTACTGGAGCGCCGCGCCCGCGTCGGCGTTCCCCTCGATGAGGAACAGCAGCACCTGGTACACCATGACGAACGGCACGAAGGAGCACAGGGCGCTCATCACGCTGAACAGCGCAGACAGCGCCAGATGAAGGCGGTAGCGTCCTGCCAGGTGGAGCAGGTAGGGCCATGCCGGAGCGCCGCTTGGGCTGGGTTGCTCGGGCTTCGGGGCGTTTCTGGGTGCGGGCGTTCCTCTTCCGGGTGCATGGTCGCACCCCCTTTGCTCGATGGGGTAGGGGCGTTGGAATCGGATGGCGCGGTCACCGCATGGCGGCGAGCAGCTCTTCGGCGTCGCGGAGGGGGACGTCCTGCGCGACCCGCCCGTCGCGCAGGTGCAGGACGCGGTCGCACGTGGCAACCGCGCACTCCACGTCGTGCGTGATCATGAGGATGACGCGGCCCTCGTGCGCGAGCTTCTCGATCTGCCTGCCGACGGAGCGCATGCTCTTTCCGTCCAAACCGCTCGTGGGCTCGTCGAGCACGATGACGGAGGCGTCGTGCATGAGCGCGACGCCCAGGGCGAGCCGCTGCTTCTGCCCTCCCGAAAGCGTTGCCGGGTGGCGGTCGGCAAGCGCGCCCAGGCCCAGCGCATCGAGCACCTCGTCGGCGCGGGCCGTCCGCTCGGGCGTTGCCTTCTGCCCGCACAGCAGCTCGTCGCGCACGCTTTCGCCGAACAGCTGGCTGTCCAGATCCTGCATGATGTACCATATGCGTCCTCGGCGCCGTCCGGACGCGAGCTTCTTCCCCTCCACGCGCACGGTGCCGCCGTCCTCTTTCACGAGGCCGGCGAGCAGCTTTCCCAGCGTGCTCTTCCCGGTGGCATTGGGGCCCACCACGGCGACGATCTCGCCGGGGCGGCAGGCGAAGCTCACACCGTCGGCCACGATCCGCTCGCCGAAGGACTTGCGCAGCCCCTCGACTTCGAGCAGCGGCGGCACGTGCGGGGCCGCGCAGGTCCGTTTCCTGGCAGGTGCGGTCAGGCCCTCGAGGTTCGCGCTGCGCAGCCCGAGGGCCTCGATGCGCGCGGGGTCGAGGGCGACGAGTTCCGCAGGCGTGAACGAGTCGGCGATGCGGCCGTTGGCGAGGTAGACGATGCGGTCGGCGATGCCGCGCAGATAGTACAGGCGATGCTCGGCCAGGAGCACGGTCTTTCCCTGCTGCTTGAGCGCGCGTATCAGGTTGCCGAGCTGCTCGGTGGCCTCGTGGTCGAGGTTGGCGGAGGGCTCGTCCATGACGTAGAGGGGCGGGTCGATGGCCTTCGCGGAGGCGATGGCCACGCGCTGGCGCATGCCGTACGACAGCAGGCGCACCTTCTCCTCGAGCAAGGGGGCGATGTCCAGCTCGCTTGCCGCCCCGTGCACGCGCTCGACGATCAGCTCGTGATCGAGCCCGTAGTTCTCGCACCCGAACGCGATCTCGCCCGCCACCTCGTTCGCGAAGAACTGGCTGCGGGGGTCTTGGAACACGTTGCCCGCCGCGAGCCCGCGTTCCCACGAAGGGATGTCGTCGACCTCGCGCCCGAACAGGCGCACCGTCCCGGTCAGCTCGCCTTCGTAGAAGGACGGCACCAGGCCGTTGACCACGCGGGTCAGCGTGCTCTTGCCTCCGCCCGAGGGCCCGGTGAGCACCACCACCTCGCCGGGTTGGACGGTCAGGTTCACGTCCTCGAGCTGGGGAGCGGAGCCTTCGTAGGCGATGGTCAGGTGCGCGAGTTCGATGGCCGGCGCCTGCGGGTCGTGGTTCGGCATCATGTCGCTCACCCCACCACGATCAAGATCGAGGCGATCGCGAACCCCGCCATGAGCGCTCCGTCGCCGATCCGCATGCCGTGCGCATAGTAGCTCTGCTTCGCGCAGGGGCTCTCGATGCCGCGCACGATGCAGGATGAAGCCAGCTCGTCGGCGATGGTGAGCGAGCGGAACACCATGGGCACCACGCCGAACTCGAGCGTTGCGAGCGGATGCGCCAAGACGTGCGCCGGCGAGCGGAGGAAGCCGCGGGTGCGCATGGCGTCGCGCACGTCGGCCAGCTCGGACAGCATGGTGGGCATGAAGCGCAGGATGACGATGACGGCGAGCAGCACGGGGGAGGGGATGGGCAGCTGGCGCAAGCTTGCCATCAGCTTTCCCGAGGGAGCTTGCACGAGCAGGTACACCGGCATGAGGAGGGGTAGCATCTCCAGGACGAAGGTGAACGCCATGGGCGAGGGGAACCCGATGTCGAAACGCACGTTGAGGGCGAGCCATGCGTGCGTCACCGCGAACGCGAGCAGAAACCCGGCGCCGGCCCTTGCGAAGCCCATCGCGGCCATGAGCACGAAAAGGGCGCAGGTGAACGCGACGTGCAGCATCGTGCTGGTGGACAGGAAGGTCACGGCGCACGTGCACACGATGATCGCGAGCAACGAGAGGACGTTGACCTCGCGGATGCGGGCGTGCTGCCGGGTTGCCCCGTCCCGACGGGTCGGCGCGCTCAGAGCGGCCTCGGCTGGCGCGGCAGGGTGCACGGCGCCGCTCATTTCACGATACCCGCCTTCTTGAAGTGCTTCCTGAGCAGGCGGTTGCCGAACAGGCATCCAAGCACGGCCAGCACGGCGGTGATGGCGCAGGCGCCCAGCAGGTGCAGCGGGTTCGACAGCAGGTCGAGCTGCATGGTCAGAACCGGGGCGGTGAAGCCGTCGGTCGTCGCTTTCGCCACGTAGGCGTCCCACGCAGCCCAGACGGGCACGGCATTGCCGATGACCATGCCGACCGCCCAGATGGTCCAGCCGACGGTGTTGCGCACGGGGCTGCGGTACGCATCCTTGCCGATCATGGCCAGCTCGCAGATCGCCGCGACGCCGGCGAAGTAGGGAAGCAGGAACACGTAGCCTGAAAGCGCGAGCACCGTGCCGTACACGATGCCCCACACGAGGAAGACGCCATGCTTGTTCAGGCGATTCGCCACGACGAGGTAGAACGTCGCGCAGAGGAACATCTGGATGCCGGCGCACAGGTACAGATACACGAACGGGAACGGCATGGTCAGGGGTCCCGTGACCATGCATACGAGGAACGTCAGCACCATCATGGCCGCGACGGTCATGACGTCGCGGGTTGCGATGCTCTTCTTGGAGGCGCGCCCGCGTGCGCCTCGGGTGGTGTCGATGGTTTTCTCGGTGCTCATGCTGCTCTCCTTTCGGGTGGGCCCGTCGGGCCGGGCTGGTGGAAATCGGGCGCACGAAGGAAGGCCCGTCGTGCGCGGGTGTTCGAGCGGACTGCTTTTGTTAGTTTGAGCTAACTAGTGGTCATGGAAAGACGGCATCACCCGCCGAAGAGGTTCTCCCAGCCGGGGCGGAAGAAGTCGACGATGAGTTTGATGCGCGCAACGGCGTCCTCTTTCGAGGTGTCGTGGCGAACGATTTCGAAGAATGCGTAGTATTCCGCGCTCACGAGCGCATGGAGGTCGTCGTGGGACGGGCTCGCGCAGGCAAGGCCGCGCTCGCGCATGGCGTCCAGGTAGGCGAGCGATTGGCTGACTTCTTCCTCTACGAGATCGTCGAGGAAATGCTCGTAGCCGCTTCCCGCCGCGTGGTTTATCAGCAGGTCGAACGGCTCCTTGTGCTCGAAGATGTAGTCGACGATGCGGGTGATCACGTCTTCGGAGGTGCTCCACATGTCTTCGGGGCGCCCTTCGTCCAGCTGCTCGAACCCCTGGTCGTTGCCCGTGCGGAAGAGCCCGAGCAGGTGCGCGGATACGGGCTCGACCAGCGCGGCGAACAGCGCGCTTTTGTTCGGGAAGCGCACGTACAGCGCGCCGGTGGTCACGCCGGCGTTCTGCGCGATGCTGCGCAGGCTCGCCTTCTCGTATCCCTTGTCCAGAAACTCTCGCTGCGCGCTTTGCAGCACGAGACCGCGCGTTTCCTCAACCTGCTTCACATCCTGATCCCTTCTCATCAATAACAATGTTATCGATAACGACGTTACGAATAATGTCATACACGGTTAACTCTGTCAAGGAAAAGATGGGCGATCGTCCTCGAATCGCGGCGTCTCCGTTGCCGGTGACGGAACGCTTCGGTACGACGATCGGACGGCGGTTGAGTTGCATCGGACGCGCGAAGTTGCAGTGGGCAAACTTCCTTTTCGCGTGTTCTATCCTTGCAGCCGAACGATATGTCACAGGTGCAAGGAGTCTGCATGAACAGTCCGATCAGATTGATATTGAAGTGGGCGGGACCCGACCGGAAGTACTTGATCGCGGCCGTCGTGTTCGCGTTCGTTTCGGGGCTTATGGCCATGGTGCCGTACTACGGCGTGTACGAGATCATGAAGGCGGCCTACGAAGGGACCTGCACGTGGGAGGTCATCACGTCGAACGCGCTCGTCGTAGCGGTGGGCGTGTGCATCCAGTACGCGTGCTTCGGATGCGCGGGCGCGCTGTCGCACAAGGGCGCGTACAACACGCTGTTCCGCGTGCGGTGCCGCGTCGTGGACCATCTGGCGCACGCGCCGCTCGGGCAGCTCGACGAGCGGTCGACCGGCTCCATCAAAACCGTCCTGTCGGACGACATCGAGAAGCTCGAGCTGTTCCTGGCCCACAACATCACCGAGGCGATCATGTACCTGACCGGCCCCGTCGCGGCGTTCATCTTCCTGTGCTCGGTGAACGTGCCGCTGGCGCTGGCGACGCTCGTGCCGTTCGCGGCGGCGTTCGTCGTGATGGGCGTCATCTTCAAGCGCATGGCCGGCGTGATGCCGCGCGCGAGCGCGGCGTTGTCGCGGATGAATGCGGTGATGGTGGAGTACGTGCGCGGCATGCGCGTCATCAAGGCGCTGAACATGGGCTCGAAGTCGTTTCGCCGCTTCCAGTCCGCCGTGGACGAGGAGCACGCCGTGTGGTGCGACATCGCGCGGAAAACGGGTCCGGGCTTCGCGGCGTTCGTCATCATCATCGAGTGCGGCATGCTCGTGATGGTGCCGCTCGGCGGCTTCCTGTTCTCCACGGGAGCCATCTCGGGCAGCACGTTTCTGCTGTTCGCGTTCGTCGGGTCGCTCTACCTGACCGAAATTCGCCTGCTTCAGGAAATCGGCAGCAAGTTCGCCCAGGTGAAAAGCGGGGCGATCAAGGCGCAAGAGCTGCTGGACCTGCCCGCCTTCGCCGGCGGCGCGCCGTTTCCCGCCAAGAGCGACGTGCGGCTCGAGAACGTGCGCTTCAGCTACGACGGCACGCGCGAGGTGCTGCACGGCGTGAACCTCGCCGTGCAGCAGGGCGAGCGCCTGGCCGTGGTGGGGCCCAGCGGCGCGGGGAAGACCACCATCGTCGAGCTCGTGTCCCGCTTCTACGATGCGACCGAGGGCACGGTGCGTATCGGTGGCGTGGACGTGCGCGACCTCGATTACGACGACCTGCTGGCGCACGTGGCCGTGGTGTTCCAGAAGACGTTCCTCACGAGCGGCAGCATCCTCGAGAACATCCGGATGGGCAAGCGCGCCACGCTGGACGAGGTGCGCGAAGCGGCGCGGCAGGCGCGCATCGACGACTTCATCATGGGGCTCCCCCGCGACTACGACACCGAGATCGGCACGCTGGGCGAGCGCCTGTCGGGCGGGCAGCGCCAGCGCATCGCCATCGCCCGCGCCATCCTCAAGGACGCGCCCGTGCTCATCCTCGACGAGGCCACCAGCGCGGCCGACCCCGAGAACCAGGTGCAGATCGACGAGGCCATCGCCAACCTCTGCGCGGGCCGCACGGTGGTCATCGTGGCGCATCGCCTGGGCGTGGTGCGCACCTGCGACCGCGTGGCCGTGGTGGAGGACGGCGGCATCTCGGCCGTGGGGACGCACGACGAGGTGCTTGCCGCGTGCCCGTACTACCGCAAGGCATGGGCGGACTACGAGCGGACGCGCCGCATCACGTTCGGGTTCGGCGCCGCGGCGGCGGAAGCGGAGCCGCGGCAGCGCGCCGCAAGCGATTCCGTCCACCGTGCCGCCGCGCAGCCGCAGGGCGCATCGTCGGCGCCCGCGCAAGCGCCCTCGAGCCCGACCCTGGATCCGGCCCCGGCCCCGGCCTCCGCCTCCGCCTCGACCTCGGTGTTCGCGAAGAACCGCGACTTCTCCGTCTCGGTGGCGTGCACCGTCATCGAGGGACTGCTGTCGGGCTGCAACTTCGGCCTCATCTTCCTGGTGATGCAGCAGGTGTTCAGCGGCGCGGCCGACTTCGGCACCCTGCTGGGATTCACCGGCGCCCTTGCGCTCGTGTTCGTGCTGCGGCTCCTCATCTACGGCTACGGCTACGTGCGCGGGCAGATCGGCGGGGCGCAGGTCAGCCGCAACCTGCGCCAGTACCTGGGCGACAAGATCAAGCGCATCCCCCTCGCGCGGTTCACCGAGCGGTCGAGCGGCGACTACCTCAACGCGCTCACCGCGAACGTGAACGATTACGAGCAGATCCTCACCCACCGCACCGGATCCGTCGTCAAAGACATCACGCTGGCCGTGATGCTCACCGGCTTCGTCTGCTGGCTCTACCTGCCGGCCGGCGCGGTCGTGGCGCTCTCGTTCGCGCTCATCGTGCCCGCGATGGCGCTGTCGTGGCACCAGGTGCGACGCTACGGCACCCGCAAAAGCGACATCTGCGCCGCGAACACGAGCCGCACCGTCGAGCACGTGACCGGCATGCAGACGCTGCGCGCCTACGGCATCGGCGGCGTGAAGAACGAGGCCATCGTGGACAGCATGCGGGAGTACTCGGACGTCAGCTTCTGGTACGAGGCGGCCCTCATCCCCCTCGGCGCGGTCATGTCCATCATCGTGGGGCTGTGCCAGCCGCTGCTGTTCCTCATGTGCGGCGCGGCGTACCTCGACGGGGCGCTGGGCGCGGTTCCGTACCTGCTGATCATCATGCTGCCGCTGTTCATGAACAAGGTGTGGAACAGCATCTTCGTGAACCTGACGGCCTACAAGAACCTCATGATCGCGAAGCGCCGCATCCAGGCGGTGGTGGACGAGCCGGAGGAGGCGGGCAGCTTCGACGCGCTGCCGGCGACGGGATCGCGCATCGAGTTGGCCGACGTCGGGTTCGCCTACTGCAAGGGCGAGCCGGTGTTCGAGGGGCTGCGCCTGACGTGCGAAGACGGCAAGCTGACCGCGCTCGTGGGCGACTCGGGGTGCGGGAAGTCCACGGCGCTCAACCTCATCGCCCAGTACTACCGGCCCGCGCGCGGCACGGTGCGCATCGGCGGCGCGGACACCGCGGCCTACGCGCCGGAAAGCGTGCTGGCGGGCGTGTCCGTCGTCGATCAGAACGTGTTCCTGTTCGACGATTCGGTGATGGACAACATCCGCTACGCCCGGCCCGGCGCCACCGACGACGAGGTGCGGGAGGCGTGCCGTCTCGCGAACGCCGACGGGTTCGTGCGCGCCCTGCCCGAAGGCTACGCCTCGCGCATCGGGGAGAACGGCGGCCGGCTGTCGGGCGGCGAGCGCCAGCGCCTGTCCATCGCGCGCGCCATCCTGCGCGACGCGCCCATCGTGCTGCTGGACGAGGCGACGGCCTCGCTCGACATCGAGAACGAGCTGGCCGTGAAGGAGGCCATCGCCAACCTGCTGGCGAAGCGCAAGACCGTGGTGATGGTGGCGCACACGCTGGCCATCGTGCGCGGGGCCGATTCGATCGCGGTCGTCGGCGACGGCCGCGTGCTCGAGCAGGGCACGCACGACGAGCTGGTGGCCGCGGGCGGCAAGTACGCCCGCATGTGGGCGGCCGATCGCGAGCTGGCGTGATGCCGCCCGCTTCCCGCCCCGCGGGAGTCGCGCTGAACGGAACCGCTCACCTGCGGTAACGAGCGGGCAACAGCCCTTGACGCGCGTTCCTCCCCTCTGCAAAGCTTGCCCGACTGGATGGGCGCTCCGGCGCCGTGGACGAGGGCGCAGGCGAGCGAGGACGGAGCAGGCGATGGCGAACGACGGGCAGGCGGAGGAGGGGAGCGTCTCCGGCGGCGGCCGGCAACCCGCCGCGGGCGGCGGCTGTCCGACGGCTCTCCCGGCTTCCGATCCGCCGCTGTCGCGGCGCTCGGTCGCCGCCGTGTTCGCGGGGCTTCTGGTGGCGATGACCGTGGGGACCCTGAACCAGACCATCGTGGCCACCGTCCTGCCCACCATCGTGGGCGAGCTGGGCGGCGTGAACCGCATGCTGTGGGTGACCACGTCCTACGTGCTGGCCGCCACCGTCACCATGCCGTTGTACGGCAAGATGGGCGACCTCATCGGCCGCAAAGGGCTGTTCATCGGCGCGCTGGCCCTGTTCGTGGCGGGCTCGGCCGCGTGCGCGCTGGCCCCGTCGATGGAAGGGCTCGTGATCGGCCGCGCCGTGCAGGGCTTGGGCGGCGGCGGGCTCATGGTGCTCTCGCAGGCCATCGTGGCCGACGTGGTGCCGCCGCGCCGCCGCGCGCTCTACCTCAGCATCATGGGCGTGGCCTACGCCGTGCCCATGCTGGCCGGCCCGTTGCTGGGCGGATTCTTCGCCGACGCGGTGGGCTGGCGCTGGGCGTTCTGGTTCGACGTGCCGCTCGCGCTGGCCGCCATCGTCATCGCCGCCGTACTTCCTGCCGAACCAGCGCCGCGACCGCGGACGAGGGCGCCGTTCGACGTCGGCGGCGCCGTGACGCTCGTGGCCGCCGTGACCGCGCTCACGCTGGCAACCTTGGTCGGGGCGGCAACGAGCACGCGTGGACCTCGCCGACCATCATCGGCCTGCTGGTTGCCACCGCGGTTGCGAGCGCGCTGTTCGTGCTGGCGGAGCGCCGCGCACGGGAACCGCTCATGGCGTTGTCGCTGTTCAAGAACAGGAACTTCGACATCTCCATCGTCGCAAGCTCCATCACGATGTTCGTCATGATCGGCGTGCTCACGTACCTGCCCACGTACTTCCAGATCGTCGACGACCTGAACGCCACCGCCGCCGGCTACCTGGTGGCGCCTATGAACGCGGCCTGGTTCGCCGCCTCGCTGCTGTCGGGCTACCTCGTGAACAAGCTGGGCACGTACAAGAAGCTCATGGTGGTCAGCTTCGCCGTGCTCGTGGCGGGCATGGTCGGGTTCATTGCCGTGGACCAGGACCCGTCGGCGGTCGTCGTCGGCGGCCTGCTGGCCGTCATGGGCTTCGGCGTGGGCCTGAACTTCGAGATCCTCGTGCTGGTGGTGCAGAACGAGTTCCCGGCCTCCGCCGTGGGCATGGCCACGGCGGCGACGGGCTTCTTCCGCAAGGTGGGGTCGGTGCTGGGAACCTCCGTCGTGGGCGCGCTGTTCACGAGCGGCCTCGCGCGCGCCCTGGCCGAGCGCCTCGCGCCGGTCGGCGGCGTCGGGGCGCTCGGCACGGACGCGAACTCGCTCACGCCGGCCATCGTGCACGCGCTGCCCCCGGACGTGCGCCATGCGGTGGGCGCCGCCTACAGCGACGCGCTCGCGCCCGTGCTCTGGCTCGCGTTGCCGCTGGCCGTGGCGGGCCTCGTGCTCATGCTGTTCCTGCGCGAGACGCGGCTGGCCACCACCGTGGACGGATCGGGGCATGGGGCCGACGAAGGCGCGGACGACCCCCGGCGGCGGCAGGGCGCGCGACGCCGCTAGCCCGCGCGGCCGGCGCGGGCGTCAACCTACGCTCACAGGTCAAGGTTGTGGTTGCTCCTGTGGCTTGGGGGGGGGGTATACTACTTTTATGAGCGAACTGTTTTTTGATACGATCGACGAATCCGAAATCCCCGCAGGGATGGCCCGCGTGCGATACGAGGCGGGCGCGGTCGAGCCGCTGTACGCCAACGACGAGTTCTTCAGCCTGCTGGGCTACCAGCGTCGATCCCCCGACGATTTCTACCCCCTCGACGTGCGGAACTCGCACGGTTGGCGCGCGTTCTGCGGCCAGCTGCGCGCGCATATCGAGGCAGGCGAGACGGACTTCGAGATCGAGGTGAACCAGGAGACGGCAACCGGCACGCTGCTGTGGACGATGGCGCGGTGCCGTCACGACGCGCGGCGCGGCACGGTCACCTGCCTCGTGCTGGACGTCAGCTCGTGGATGGACACCTCCGAGCGCCTGCGCATGAGCGAGGACGCGTTTCGCATCGCCGCGCAGATGAGCGGCAAGAACATCGCCACGTTCGACCTGGCCGACCGCGCGCTCACCATGCAGGGCGCGGTGGAGGGCTACCTGACGGCGCCCGCGCGCATGGTGAACGTGCCCGACAGCGCCATCGCCGCCGGCATGATCGCGCCTGAGCACGTGGAGCTGTACCGGTCGCTGTACCGCGACATGGAGACGGGCGTGCCGCGCGGGGGCGTCATGCTGCGCATGCGGGACTTCGACACGCGGCGGTTCCGCTGGTACCAGGTCGATTACTCGCTCGTGTTCGACGGCGAGAACCGTCCGGTGTACGCCGTCGTCGCGTTCGGCGACACCACCGAGCGGCACGAGCGCGAGCTGGTGCAAAAGGCGCGGGCCGAGCGCGACGCGCTCACGGGCGTGCTGAACCGCGCGACGTTCGAGGACGGTTGCACGCGCATCATCGAGCGGTCCGAAGTCGACCACGGGCACGCGCTCATCATGGCCGACCTCGACCGCTTCAAGACGACGAACGACCGCTACGGCCACGTGGCGGGCGACCGCGTGATCGTGGAGTCGGTGGCGGGCGTGGTCAGCGCGGTGCGCGACGACGACCTCGTGGGACGCGTGGGCGGCGACGAGTTCATGGTGTGCCTGCGGGGCATCTCGTCGCACCTCATGGTGGAGGCCGTCGCGCAACGCATGTGCGCGGCGGTGCGCGAGGCCGCCGAGGCCTCCGACGACGACCACGGGCCGGTGTCCATCAGCCTGGGCATCGCCCTGTATCCGCAGGACGGCGTCACGTACGAAGAGCTGTACCGCAAGGCCGACAAGGCCCTGTACTGCGCCAAGCGCGCGGGCGGCGGCACCTACGCGTTCTACCGCGACGAGCCGGCGGCGTCCTAGCGCCCGGCGCTACTCCCAGCCCGGCTTCCCCACGCCGCCCTGCTCGATGGTGTCGAGCAGCCCTTGGCGGTCGAACACGCCCACCTTGCGGTAGATGTTGCTCACGTGGTGCTTCGCGGTGCCCTGCGCGATGGACAGCTCGTCGCAGATATAGCGCACGGTGCGCCCGCGGGCCAGCAGCACGAGCACCTCGGCCTCGCGGTTCGTCAGGCGGCACATCCGCGCGATGGCGGCGCACTTCTGCTCGAGGCTGGCGTCGGCGGTTTCCTCGCGCGAGGTGGCGTAGAGCTTCTGCACGTCGGTTTGCGTGAAGAACAGCATGCCCACCAGCACGAGCGCCAGCACGCCCACGAGGAACACCTCGGAGCGCAGCGCCTCCGACCACAGCGCCGCGTTCAGTAGCTGGTCCGCGGCGAACGACCCGATGAGCGTGCCGGTGCGGGCGCAGAGGATGACCAGGCCGAACGACAGCGCCACGGGTATGCGCCCGCGGAACGCCACGTCGGTGGACACCAGCATCATGAACATGTCGAGGCAGTACACGCCCATGATGACCAGCCCCGCGCCCAGGAAGCGGTACGGCGCGGGCAGCAGCAGAAGCAGGATGAGCCCCGCCACCATCGCGGGGATGACGGGGCGGTACAGCGCGATGGGCTCGGCGGCCGAGGGCGCCACCACCATCGACAGCGTGATGGCGGCCAGCGCGCAGCCCGCCAGCAGCAGCGCCTTCGCGGTGAACGCGGCATCGCCCTCGGCGAACGTGTTCACCATGCCCTGCGAGGCCCCGTACACGATGCTGATCACGAGGATGCAGGCGAAAATGCGCCCCACGGGGATGGTGCGCACGTCGAGCGGCAGCACCGAGGGCTCGCGGCGCGGCTCGCGCTTGCAGGCCACCAGCACCGCGGCCGACACGATGGGCAGCGCCGCCGTGAACGCCACGGCCGCCGCCTCGGGCAGCGCGTACGCGACGAAGAACAGCACGAACGCGAACGTGTACGACACGTACAGGTGCCGCCCGACGCGTCCGGTGGCCAGCGCGCTCCACAGCTCGCCCCACATGATGAGCAGCAGCGCGTTGCCCAGCGACAGCGACACGGTGCCGGCAAGGAACCAAGTGAACCCCGCGGCTCCTGAGCCCAGCGTCAGCGCGATGGGCAGCGTCACGGTGCCCGCGGCGGTCAGGCCGCCCGCAGCGAGGAAGCTTGCGCGATGCGTGAGGAACGGCGAGAGTCGCCGTGCGAGCGCCACCACCACGAGGTAGCCCACGGTGGTCAGCACGAGCACCCACAGCGTGGTGTTGCCCGCGAACGGGAAGCGGTCGGTGGTGGGCAGCAGCACGTCGGTGCACATGCTGATCATCCACCAGGCTTGCCAGAATCCCAAACCCAGCAAGCGCCAGCCGGAGAAGCCAACGTGGTCGTCATCCTGCGGTTTCGTGCGCATCGCTCCCCATTCCCATCCCTCGTCGCGTCGCTTCAAACCTAGCAAAACAGGCGGGGGAGCGCAAGCGGGAACCCTGGTTGAGGCATGGGCCGCAACGGCCCATGTTGCGGGTTTCGGCGAAAATGGGCCGCTTCGCCAGATGCCCGCGCGCGGCCGTTCGGCCAGGATGGGGCTATGCGGAACAAGGGATTCCGCTCATCGAGGGAAGGGGTTTCCAATGACCGACATCATGAAGAACGGGCTGTCCCGCCGTGCGTTCCTGGGCCTGGGCGCAACCGCGGCCGTCGCCGCCGGCGCGGGCCTAGCCGGCTGCTCGCCCGCGGCGAGCGCAGGCGATGTGAAGGCCGGCGGCGACGCGGCCGGAAGCGCGGCGGCCGGCGGCGAGACGCAGTACGCGTGGGAAGTGGTTCCCGATCCCATCACCGACGTCACGTCGACGGTGGACACCGACATCCTCGTCATCGGCGCCGGTTTGGCCGGCTGCGCGTGCGCCGCGGCGGCGGCCGAGAAGGGCGGCAAGGTGACCGTCGTCGAGAAGACGTCCAGCTGGAACGGCCGCGGCGGCGGCTTCGGCGCCATCAACTCGCACTACATGGACGAGCTGGGCATCGAGGTGGACAAGGTGAACGCCAAGCAGCACTGGATCGCCCAGTGCGCGAGCCGCGCGAACGAGGACCTCATCGTGAAGTTCTTCAACAGCTCCGAAGAGGCGTCCAACTGGCTGCTGGCCAAGGCCGAGGCCGTGGGCGGCTCCGCGATGGTGGGCGCGTTCTACAGCCACGACGACGTGTACGCCGAGCAGCCGGGTTACCACATGCTCATGATCCCCGAGGAGGCCGGCCTCACCTCGACGGGCTTCGCCGGCGCCGAGCTGTGCTACAACGACGCCGTGAAGGACGGCGCGGAATTCGTGTTCGATTCGCCGGCCGTGCAGCTGGTGAAGGACGGCACGAAGGTGACCGGCTGCATCTGCGAGGGCAAGGACGGCTACGTGCAGACAATGCCAGCAAGGGCGTGGTGCTGTGCACGGGCGACATCGGCGGCGACCCTCGAGATGTGCAAGGCGTACGCCCCCATCTGCGCCGAGTACGGCCAGCCGCGCAGCCAGTACACGCCCGTGGGCGTGAACACGGGCGACGGCCACAAGATGGGCATGTGGGTTGGCGCGCAGCTGCAGGACCTGCCGCTGCCCACGATGATGCACCCGCAGGCGTTCTGCTGGTTCCACGGCCCGTTCCTGTTCGTGAACGACAACGGCGAGCGCTTCATGTGCGAGGACACCTGGGTGCAGGGCAAGTCGCTGGCCATCAATCGCCAGCCGAACGGCGAGGCGTGGTCCATCTTCGACGCCAACTGGAAGACCGACCTCGTGAACGGCCTGCCCTACGGCGGCGGCATGTTCTGGGACTCGTTCCGCCCCTACGGCAGCGACCTGGAGCTGGCGCCCCAGTACTTCGAGACGCAGATTCCCGAGTATATCAAGGCCGGCAACGCCTATCAGGCCGACACGCTCGATGAGCTGGCGAAGCAGATCGGCTGCGACGCTGCCACGTTCAAGGCCACGGTGGAGCGCTACAACGGCATGTGCGAGGCGGGCGAGGACACCGATTACTACAAGAAGCCCGTGTTCCTGACGCCGGTGAAAGAGGGGCCGTTCTACGCGCTCAAGGTGGGTCCCGCGCTGCTCGCCGTGCCCGGCGGCCTGCGCACGAACAACGACTTCCAGTGCCTCGACGCCGAGGGCGCGCCCATCGAGGGCCTGTACGCGCTCGGCAACGTGATGGGCGACATCTGCGCCGTGGACTATCCCATCAACGTGGCCGGCAACAGCCACGGCCGCTGCATCACCTACGGCTACCTGTTGGGCCACGAGCTGGCCGGCGCGTAAGCGCCCGGCGCTCGCGGGTGCGCTCAGCCTGCAACCCTCCCCGAGCCCTGCGCCACCTCCCTCCCGGCGCAGGGCTTTTTCGCGCCCGCCCGCCCCAGCGTCCCGCCCCAAATGTTTCACGTGAAACATTCGTTCTGATCTCCCGTTTGGAACGCTATGCCTGCTGCGCATCCCTCTGCCGCCGAAATGGCGAGAAATCACCGGATTCGGCAAAAGCAGCCCGCTCTACGGAGGCGAGGAACGCCTCCAGCGGGACAAGGTGTCACCACGACCAACCCTTATGCGAGAAGGGATCGTTCCCGACGTACTCGCTCCCCGCCCCGAATGTTTCACGTGAAACATTCGTTCGCTGGTGAGGCTAGTTTCCGAAATGGATGCGGTTGAAGTCGGCTTTCGAGTGGAGGATGCGCTCGACACACACGATGCCCTCGCCCTCGTCGATCCGGTAGAAAGCCGCATATTTTCCATCGATCGGCTTCCGGCGCAGCGCCTCGGTGAACCCGTACGGCTTTTCGGGATTGCGCGCGGGGAAGGTGCGAAGAGCCTGTTCGATTTCGTCGACGGCAGCGTCAAGTCGATCGTATGCCTTGTCGACGGAAAACGTGAATTGCACTTCGTAGAGTGCAAGATTCGAGACGTCTTCGGCAAAACTATCTTCAAACGAGATGTCATAGATCATGGCCGGCCAGCTTTTCTTCGGCTCGACGACGCATTTCCGCTTTCACTTCTTCCGCGGTATACGTTTTCGGATGCTGCTTGTTGTGCTCGATGGCCTCGTCGACGAGCAGGCCGACGTAGCGATCGTAGTCGAACGCGGCCGCGTCCATGACTACGAGCGATGCACGGCCGTTCTTCGTCAGATAGATGGGCTTGCCCGTTTCCTTTGCAAGCGCTTCGATGCTGTTGTAATCACGACGGATGTCGGTGGAGGAGCGGATGATGGGTGCAGACATGATGGTCTCCTTTGCGTATATGCTGAAAATAAACATATTATAATATGTTCAAAAGCAAAGGAAAAGATGCGTCGAGAAATCGAATGTTTCACGTGAAACATTCGTTCGCTGGCGGGGCTTGGGAGGCTTGGGGACTTCGGACTCTTTGTGCAGATCGCGCGCAACGTGGAGGATTTCCGTTGACTTCTGGCGAAACACCCGTATACAATGCAAAGGTTCGCTTTCGAAAGCCCCGTGCATGCAGTGAGAAGCGGAAGCGCGAGCGAGGGAGTCCAGACCCAAGATCGTGCGTCGGCGTAGGAACCCGGCATCCGATCGACCTGCACTTTTGAAACCGATCATTCGCCGCATCGCGGTCGGCCCGTTATCGTTCGAGCCGCCAACAGGCGACGGAGACCCGCCCCGCACGGCGGGGTAGGACAGGATTTTTGGAGGAAGATAGTGAAGACGTATTACGCGAAGCCCAACGAAGTTGAGCGCGAATGGGTCTTGATCGACGCTGAGAACCAGGTTCTCGGTCGCGTCGCTGCCAAGGCCGCTCAGATTCTCAAGGGCAAGCACAAGCCGCAGTACACGCCGCACGTCGACACCGGCGACTTCGTGGTCATCATCAACGCGGACAAGATCCGCGTGACGGGCACGAAGGCCCAGTCGAAGAGCTACTACCGCCACAGCGGTTTCCCCGGCGGGCTGAAGTCCGAGACCTTCGAAGAGGCCATGGCCAAGCATCCTGAGCGCGTCATCGAGCATGCCGTGAAGGGCATGCTGCCGAAGAACACGCTCGGTCGCGCCATGGGCAAGAAGCTCAAGGTGTACACCGGTGCGGAGCATCCGCACATGGCTCAGCAGCCTCGCGAGATCAAGATGGAGGGTTAACCCATGGCAGGTGAAGCTTTGTACTACGGCACCGGCCGCCGCAAGAACGCCGTCGCTCGCGTGCGCCTCGTTCCCGGCACCGGCAAGGTTACGATCAACGGCCGCGACGCCCTTGCGTACTTCGGTCGCCAGGCGCTCGTGAACTACGCCTTGACCCCGTTCAAGGTGACGGACACGACGGATCATTTCGACGTCATCGCCACGCTCAACGGCGGCGGCATCTCGGGTCAGGCCGGCGCGCTGCGTCACGGCATCTCCCGTGCGCTGCTGGCTGCTGGCGACTACCGCGGCGAGCTCAAGAAGGCCGGCTACCTCACGCGCGACTCCCGTATGGTGGAGCGCAAGAAGTACGGTCTGAAGAAGGCCCGCAAGCGCCCGCAGTTCTCGAAGCGCTAGGATCGCGTTCGCGAACAGCACGTTTTCTGCAGAGCCCGCTTCCTTTGGAGGCGGGCTCTTTTTGCATAAGGAGCACGGACCCTACGAAGGGAGCTACGCATGGCGACGAAGGCGACGTTGACGATCAGGCAGGCGCGGGTCGACGAGTTCGACCAGGTGATGGACTTCTACACGAAGATGATCGACGAGATGCGCGACACCGACTTCGACGTGTGCTGGGAGCACGGCGTGCACCCGTCGCCGGCGTTCCTGCGCGCCTCGGTGGATGCGGGCGAGGCGTACGTGGGCCTCGTGGACGCGGGCGCGGACGGTGCGGGCGAGGACCGCGCGCCGCTCATCGCGTCGGCCATGGTGCTGAACGGCGAAGGCGATGCCGGCTACGAGCACGCGCCCTGGCGCGTGACGGCCGAACCCGATGAGGTGCTGGTGGTGCACGTGCTGGGCACGCTGCCGGCCTACCACGGCCGCGGGTTCGCGCGCGCCATGGTGGAGGCCTGCATCGACGTCGCGCGCGCAGCCAGCAAGAAGGCCGTGCGCCTCGACACGTTCACCACCAACGTGCGCGCCCAGAACCTCTACGAATCGTGCGGCTTCGTGAACTGCGGCATCTACGAGGGGTTCTACGACTTCCTCGGCCTCTCCGCCGTCATGTACGAGCACGCCCTGTAGGCTGCGCGCTTGCGGCGCGGTTCTTCTGAGCCCGTCTCCTCGGAGGCGGGTTTTTCGTATGCGAGGGGGAGAAACCGCCGAGGGAGGTTACTTTCAAGTGCGTTCTTGCATGACTCGTTTTCGCTGTGGATACTAAACTCAGGGGTCGCCTAAAATGGGGTGCTCACAAGGTGCTTTCCGGGGCGAACGCCGTGCGGCGGCAGCCGCGGGATTTTGAGGAGAGAGGACAACGCTTCTGGAACGCGTTCGCGTCATGCCGATGGAATCGCTAGCTTGGCGATCCTCCGTCTTCTCTATAATCAATCACGCTGTCCGTTGAATCGCTAGTTGAGGGAAGTGGGTTGTATGCTTGAGAGAATGGACGATTTAACTTCATGCTCCCTTTCGTATGTCGCTTCGATATTGGGAGGCAAGTGGAAACCCTTTATCGTGTGGTATCTGAGCATGGCTCCCGGCAAGAGGGCGCGTTACAGCGAGTTGAGAAAAAGCATTCCGTACGACATATCGCACAAGATGTTCAGCCAGCACCTCAGCGAGCTCGAGCAGGTGGGGATCATCGAGCGCGTTGTCGTCGAGGTCAAGCCCCTGCGCGTCGACTATCTGCTCACGGAAAAGGGCATCAGCTTCGCGAACGTCCTGTACTTCATCCGCGATTGGGGCGCGGCGTACGGCGGCTTTTCTGCGGAGACGCTGCAGCGCACGAAGGGCACGATGGGCGAGGGCGTGCTGGTGTACGGCAGCGCCGACGACGGCTCCGAGCAGGGGGCTGCGGAGCGTATCACCTGGCAATTCGATCCTTCGACGTTCGACGTGCGCACCGGCTCGCGCGAAGGCGACGCACGCGAAGGCGACGCGCCCGAAGCGTAGTCTTCGGGCGCTCAAGCGAGGGCCCTGCCAGGGCGCTCTCAGGGCTTGCCGACCGCCTTGCGGCCCCTCTCGGCTTTCTTTCGATTACCCGTCTGTCTCACTTTCAGGTAAGAAGCGCACTTATAAGTGCATTATTGCGCCAGTATTCCCGCGTCAACAGAATACGAGGTAAGAACCGCATCTCGAAATGATCTGCGGTGCAAGGACAGGGGTACGTTTCAGAAAGGATGATCGGCATGATTTCAAGAATCAACTTGCTCAAACGGAAAGAGGGACTGACTGCTGAGGAGTTCGCCGCGTATCTGACGCAGGCTCATGGGGAGCTTCTGGCCACGATGCCCTTCCTCAAAGGGTGCGAAACGAACGTGGTGGTGGACAACGAGCAGCGCTCGCCGTTCGACCGCGGCTCGACGGAAATCGACGGGTACACCGAGATGTTCTTCGACAGCTACGGCGACATGGTGCGCGGCATGGCCGCTCTCGAAGAGGCGCTTGCGACCGACTACGCCCAGTTCGCGGCTCCCGGCATCCCGGCTCTTGTGGCGGTGAAGAAGGTCGACACGCCGGTTCCCGCCTATCTGGACGACGTGAAGCTGATCAAGCGCATGTCGTTCCTCGGGCGAAAGGACGGCGTGAGCGCGGCGGTGTTCCAGGACGAGTGGTGGCAGATGCATTCCGCGCTGGTCAAGACTATGACGGGCTATGCGGGGTACAACCAGAACCTCGTCATCGACCGCATCGTGGACGGGGAATCGGTGCCGTTCGAAGAGCTGCCCATCGAGGGCGTGGTGGAATTCTGGTTCGAGAACATGAAGGCGTTCGACGAGTGCTACGGATCTCCGGCCTTCAAGCGCACGGGCGCGCACGGCACGGAGTTCATCGACAACATCACGACCTACTTGGTGGAGGCGCAGCCTATCGCGATGGCGTAGGCCGCCGCGCCGGGGGTTTCGAGAGCTGCAACCCGGAATCCCCGGCGCGCACGTTGTCCGGGGAGGGGTGCGAATCGATGTTGGATGGCAGGGGGCATGGGAGGTTCGAGAGCTACCGACTGAACGTCCGTGAACCCATTGCGAGCAACATGATCGTCTCAGGCTTTTTCGGGAGAGGATGAAACATGGTGGCAGCTACAAAGAAAAAAACTTCGTTAGCCAGGGCGGTGTTCTCGGGGAGCCTTGGGAATATGCTGGAATGGTTCGACTACGGGTTGTACGGGTACTTCGCAGCGATCATTTCCGCAGATTTCTTCGTTGCCGACGACCCGATCGTCGGGCTCTTGCTCAGCTTCCTGGTCTTCGGAACGGGCTTTCTCGTACGCCCCATCGGCGGTATTCTGATCGGCGCGTACGCCGACAAGCACGGAAGAATCAAGGCTTTGACGTTGACGATCCTGTGCATGGGCATCTGCACCATGCTCATGGGATGCTTGCCAACGTATTCCCAGGTGGGACTTTTGGCACCCATCCTGCTGACGGTGCTGCGCCTGCTGCAGGGCCTGGCAACGGGCGGCGAGTTCGGCTCTTCGCTGACGTTCATCTCGGAGTACGGAACGCCGAACAACAGGGCCTTCCTGTGCAGCTGGCAGCCGTTCAGCGTCGGTTGCGGCCTGCTCCTGGGGTCCACCGCGGGGCTGCTCGTCACCACGCTTCTGCCTGAAGCGGCGCTGTACGAGTGGGGATGGCGCGTGCCGTTCCTCTGCGGAATCCTGATCGCCTTCTACGGCGTGCACATGCGCAAGAACGTCCCCGATTCCCCTGAGTTCCTGAAGGCGAAGGCGGAAGTGAAGGAAGAGGACCATACGCCGGTCAAAGACCTGTTCCTGCGCTACAAGAAGTCCATCATCACGGTGATCGGGCTGCTCGTCGGCTCCAGCGCGACCTACTACATCCTGATCACCTATATGCCGACGTACATCTCGCAGTTCATGGGGACGTCGTTCTCGAGCGCGTTCGTCGTCAATACGTCGGTCATCGCGATCAACTTGCTGCTCTGTCCCATCGTGGGCCTGCTCATCGACAAGGTGGGAAGGCGGAAATGCCTGATCATCGGCTGTCTCGGGTTCCTTATCCTGTCTTATCCGGTGTTCTACGTGCTGATCCAGCAGACCAACGCTCTCTTGATGATCGGCTTGCTGGGAGTGCTGATCGTGTTCCAGACGATTCTCGCCGTCGCCATCGTGGTGGTTTCGGCCGAGGTGTTCCCCACCAAGCTCCGCAACAGCGGCATCGGCTTCTCCTACAATATCGCGGCGGCGGTCTTCGGCGGCTTGGCGCCCCTTGCGGCAACGGCGCTCATCGCGGCCACGGGCGATCGCCTGTCCATCACCTACTTGATGATAGGATCCGTTCTCGTAACGCTGTTGACCTCGGTGTTCCTTTTGAAAGGGTATTACGTCAAGGGAAAGAACGCGTCGAGCTAGCAAAGAAGCACGGGGGAGGCGATCCCCCGTGCTCCCTCGCGCGAGGATGGCGGATGGGGAAGAAGGGGGCATGGGCAGCGTAGGGAGACTCGCTCGCACTGCGAGAAGCGTGATCACCTTTTGCTTGGGCATAAGCTATATGGCGAACGTGCTCCTCGGATCGCCGCTGATCGACGATCTCAACCTGGTTTTGATGGCCGTTGTGATCGTCCTGAGCTTCGCGGCATCAACCGGGTCGGCAAGGACGATCGGAGCTCTGCTGTTCTCCTTGAGCATCGCTTTGCTGGTCTACTCGCAGGCGCCGCTCGATATCTGGAAGCAGGCGTTGCGGGAGAACGCGTACCTCATCGTCATGTTCATCATGGTGCCGCTGCTGGGGATTCCCGTGCAACATGGAGGATACAGCGAGTCGTTGCGCGGGATGTTCGCTCGTTACGCGAGCACCGGCAGCCGGTATTATGCGCTGGTGAGCATCATGTCCGCGTTCGTCGGCGTGCTGATCAGCATTGCGGCAGTTCCGCTGACCTACGAGATGTCCCGAGCGAGCCGCCACAGCGACGACAAAAAGCTTCTCAGCTCGGCGCTCAGCCGGGGGTTCGTCACCTGCATGATATGGGCGCCGACCTCGGCGACCATCGCCCTGGTCGTTCAGCTGACGGGCATCGATTGGGTGGACTTCTTTCCCTGCGCCCTTGCGTGCGCGCTCGTGGCGGGCACCGTCGGCTTCCTGATGACCCTCGCGAGGGAAAAGACGGCCGATGCCCCTTCCGGCAGGGTGGAAGAGCCCGTCGGCGCTTTCGATGCGAGGAAAGTCGTCGAGCTGGGCGCAGGCGCTTTGCTGCTGATCGCTTCCATTGCGACGGTGTCCCAGCTGGGCGGGCTTTCGATCATCATCGTCGTCGCCATGGCGTCGCTGGTTTGCCCCGTCGTGTGGATGGCGATCGTCAAGCGATTGCCGACGTACGTGAAGGAGTTCAAGGGTGACTATTTCAACAACAAGCTTCCGCAGGTCAAGAATCAGATACTGCTGTTCGCCGGAGCCGGGTTCCTCGCGCAGAGCATCGGCTACTCTCACGTGGGCGATGCCATGGCCGAGGTTCTCTTGCAGCTCACCGGGCAAAACGTGCTGTTGCTCACCATAGCGATAATCGCCGTCACCCTGGCGACCTCGGCCGCCGGCATCCACCCCATCGCGGTCGTCGCCGTGGTGGGAGGGGCAATCAGCGCTTCGGAGTGCGGCGTTACGCCCGTCTACCTGGCTCTCGTCTTGTCGATCAGCTGGGCCATGGGAAACGCGCTCAGCCCCGCATCGGCGAACGTCATAGCCGTTTCCGATATGGTCGGGCAGTCGCCAATCAAGGTTGGCTTGCGGTGGAACGGGCCTTACGTGCTGGTGACGACGACCGTGCTGATCTGCGTTCTCACGCTTTCGAGGGCGGTGGGACTGCTGTAGGCGGAGGCCCAAACATCGCCGCCCAACAGGGGTTTACCACTTACTTACAGGTGCCCTTATGACTTTAAAGTGCGTTATTGAGGCCGATTTCGAATCATCATAGTATGCGGGTATGCAGAGGTCGCGAGCCGCCCGAGCTCTTTGGACGGGCCCCGGCGCGGCAGCCGCCGCGATGCGGCGATGTTCATGCAGGCGAGGCGCTGGGGGCGCCGAAATTCGTAGCCATTTGCACGTTCGATTCAAGGAGGGTGATCACCATGATCAGCAGATGCGGATTGATGCAGAAAAAAGACGGCATGGGCATGGAGGAGTTCAAGGACTACTGGCTGAACGTCCATGGTCCCATCGCAAGCAAGATGGCGAATCTGCGCAAGTACGACCAGCACGTCGTAGTCGATGCCGAGCATCGCCATGCTATCGGACAGGGTTCGGTGGTTATCGACGGGTATTCCGAGCTGCAATTCGACAGTTACGGCGACATGGTCGAGGGCGTGGAGTCGCTGCACGGCGAAGGAGCGAACGATGTCCCGATGTTCGCCAACCCCCATTGCCAAATTCTCGTGCTGGCCAAGCGCGAAGTCATTCGGATCCCGGAGTACCTGCGCGGCAGGAAGCTCATCAAGCGCGTGTCGTTTCTCGGTCGCGCCGACGGCGTTACTTCCGAGCAATTCGTCAAAGAATGGTGGAACGTGCACGACCGCTTGGTGCAGACCGTTCCCGGGTGCGTAGGGTACAACCAGGATCTCGTCATCGACCGCATCGACGGCGGCGTATCCGTTCCGTACGAGGAGCTTCCTGTAGAAGGCGTCGTGGAGATGTGGTTCGAAACGAAAGAAGCGTTCGACGAGTACTACGCTTCCCCCGAATTCGCGCGCGCCTCTGCGCACGGCTCGGAGTTCATCGGGGCGATCAACACCTACCTGACCGAAACCTATCCGGTTGCCATGCCGTCTGCATAGGAGCCTGCGATCTTCCGTCAAAAAAGCTGCGTTTCAGTAAAGAAGAAGCACGAGAAAAAGGATCAACGATATGAAAGCTTACGAGAAGTTGCTAGAGCCGATAACCATCGGTACCCACCAGTGGAGAAATCGCATGGTCAAAGCGCCGTCGTCCGCGATGTCGTGGGATCCGGGCCAGTTCTGCAACGAGAGGATCATCGGTCTGTACGATGCGATTTCCAAGGGCGGCGCTTCGGCCATCATCTTGGGTGGCATGATCTGCGACGATCCTGCCACTTTGATCGACGATGCCGACGGCGGCGTGTACACCGTGGAAACCTACCCGCTGGGCGGTTTGTACGATGACAAGTTCATTCCCGGCCTTTCTCAATTGGCTGACGCCGTGCACGGGAACGGATGCGAGCTCATCGCTCAGATATTCCAGAACGGTGCCGCTATCAAGACCAAAGGCGGGGCCTGGTGCTCTTCTACGTTGACCGCAGACGAGCTCCCGAGCCCCGAACCGTACTGCAATCCCACGCGCGGCCTTTCGCTTGAAGAGATCGAGGCGTTCAAAGAGCGCTACTTCGCAGCGGCCGAGCGCGCCAAGAAGGCCGGTCTCGATGGCATCGAGGTGCACGCGGCGAACGGCTACTTCCTGCTGAGCTTCGTGTCGCGCGTGTGGAACCATCGCGACGACCAGTACGGTTGCCAGTCCGTCGAGAACCGCACGCGCTTGGTATGCGAGATCATCCGAGGCGTGAAGGAGCGGTGCGGCGAGGACTTCATCGTGGGCGTTCGCACGAACGGCCAGGAATACGGGCATCCCGATGCCATCACCATCGAAGAGGGCGTGGAGATCGCGAAGTTCTACGATGCTGCCGGGGCCGACTACATCAGCGTGACGGGTTACGGCTACGGTCCGGTTCCTATGCAGTTCGCTCTGGACTACTGGATGTACCCGTCTCCCGACGAGGACATGAAGCAGTTCCTCGATCGTCTGGACGGCGAAGGCCTCTCCATTCCCCCCGCTGCCGCCATCAAGCAGGCCGTGTCGGCTCCGGTGTTCGGCGTCGGCTTCGCAACGCCTGAAAAGGCCGAGGCGGCGCTTGAGAAGGGCGAGATCGACCTGGCGATGTTCGCACGCGCTCTGTGGGCCGACCCCGACATGCCCAACAAGATCGCGGAAGGGGCACCCGAGGACATTCGCCGTTGCAACCATTGCGCAACGTGCGACGAGCTGCGCATGAACGAGACGCCGCACCGCCGTTGCCGCGTGAACCCGGCGTTCCTGCGCGAGCGAGAAATGGCCGTCGTGCCTGCGGAGACTAAGAAGAAGGTGCTGGTGGTAGGCGCTGGCGCCGCGGGTCTCGAGGCTGCCCGCGTCGCCGCCGAGCGCGGCCATGAAGTCACGCTGTGCGAGAAGGAATCCGTCCTGGCCCTCGAGCTCAACCTGGCCACCATGGTGAAGGGCACGGTGTGCGAGAACGTCCCCGCGCTCATCGATTGGCTGACGTCTCAGGCCAAGAAGACGCCGGGGCTTACCATCAAGACCAAAACGACGGTGACGCCTGATTTCGTGCGCGCCATGAAGCCCGATGCGGTCATCGTCGCGACGGGAGGCGTGTACGGCGCGCCCGACGTTCCGGGCATCGACTTGGGTATCGTCTCCACGGTTCCCCAGCTCACCCGCTTGGCCGAAAAGCCGCTCAAGCTCTTCGGCGCAAACGCCATCAACAAGCTCTCCCAGATCGCCCTGCCGGGCATCGGCAAGAACTGCGTCGTCCTCGGAGCTCAGATCGAAGGCGTGCAAGGCGCGATCTTCCTGCGCAAACGCGGAAAAAACGTCACGGTGCTCGAAGATTTGGACACGGTGGGAGAGGGGTTGCCGCCGCGGTACAAGAGCAGGTCGCTTAAGTGGCTGCGGGAAAACGACGTGGAGACGATCACCGGCGTCGAGTACCGCTCGATCGACAAGCGCGGCATCACGTACGTCAAGGACGGCGAAGAGCGCTATCTCAAGGCCGACAGCATCCTGGTGTTCAAGTCTCCCGGTTCCGGCCTGAGCTTGTACGACCAGCTGAAAGACCTGGCCCCCGAGGTGTATCCCATCGGCGCATGCCAGGGACCCGGATCCACGCTCATGGTCGACGCGGTGGGCCAGGGCCGAGCCGTCGCCCTGAAGCTGTAATCGCGAGACGAAGGGAGGGGAGTTTGCAATGAAAGGCTTCGAGAAGCTTTTGTCTCCGATTGAGATAGCGCCGAATTTCGTGTTGAAGAACCGGATGATCAAGGCTCCTCAGTCGTCGTGGCGCTGGAACGAGGACTGCACCGCCGACGGCAGCGATGCCATCGCCATGTACGAGAACATGGCGGAAGGGGGAGTTGCGGCTATCGATGTCGCGGCCATACTGTGGGAACCTGCGGGAGGCATCTACCTTGGCGCTTACGACGACAGGTTCATTCCCGGCATGATCGAACTCAACGAGGCCGTTCACAAGCACGGGTGCCTCACCATCGGTCAGTTGCATCATATCGGCCCTTCGGCCGGCCCGACCCCTGACGGGCTTCCCCCGATCTCGTCCTCTACGTTGTCCGAGGACGAGATGCCGGTTCCCAAGCCGTGGTGCCAAGCCCCTCGCGGCCTGACGGTCGAGGAGATCCACGAGAAGCAGCGCTTGCAGATCGAGGCTGCCGTGCGGCTGCAGAAGGGCGGGTTCGATGCCGTCGAGGTGCACGTGGCTCACGGGTACTTTCTCGACAGCTTCGTCAGCCCGCTTTGGAACAAGCGCGATGACGAATACGGTTGCCAGAACGTCGAGAACCGCACGCGCATCGTACGCGAGATCATCGAAGGCATCCGCGAGGCGTGCGGCCCCGACTTCGTCATCGGCTGCCGTCTGAACGGGCGCGAATTCCATCCCACGAAGCAGGGTATCACGGCCGAGCAAGCTGCCGAGAACGCCCGAGCGTTCGTGGAGGCCGGCGCCCAGTACATCAGCATCGCCGGATACGGGTACGGTCCCACGCCGTTTCGCTACTGCCCCGACTACTTCCCGTACCCGGAACCCGATCCGTTCATGGAGCCCTTCATGGACGAGTACCGCGGGAAGGGCCTGTGGACGGCTGTCGCTCGGCAGATCAAGGATGCTGTGGACGTGCCGGTCATCACGGCGGGCCGCATGGACGAGAACTTGGCAGAGCGCGTGCTCGAAGCCGGCGATGCCGACGTCATCGCGCTCGGCCGCACGCTGTGGGCCGATCCGTGGTTCGCGCGCAAGGTGGACGAGGGGCGTATCGACGAGATCATGCGTTGCACGCGTTGCGCGAGCTGCGAAGATCC